>Ga0116112_1000846_pt1 | contig 21986 bp, 16 predicted proteins | sample June2015DPH_8_15_FD_89721 | JGI IMG/M metagenome (GOLD analysis project Ga0116112, IMG submission 89721) | Peatland microbial communities from SPRUCE experiment site at the Marcell Experimental Forest, Minnesota, USA - June2015DPH_8_150 | ecosystem: Environmental > Terrestrial > Soil > Wetlands... | reverse complement strand
GCAGTCGGGATCAATCTCGAGGGCTTTCTGATAATGTTCGATGGCCTCGGTGGTTCGGCCTTGGGCGGCCAGCACATAACCCAGGTTGTTATGGGCGGTATAATTTCCAGAAGTACAGGTGATGGCATGTTCCCACAATGATTCATCATTCCGCCAATAAGAGGTTTGTTTCCACGTGCAACCCATCAAGGTTGCAATCACGCTGAATGACGCTACGCCGAGCACCTGGCCACGCCAGCGCCAGGAAGCCGTCAAATCTCTGATTGCCCAGACAATGGCGAGATACAACCCGATTTGGGGCAAATAAGTGTAACGATCCGCATGTGACTGGCCACCCACTTGCACCACCCCGATCACCGGCACCAGCATTCCGAGATACCATAGCCAGCCGGTTTGAAAATAGGGAAATCGTCGTGCCATCACAAACGCCAGCAAGGTTAGGAAAAACACCAATGTACCGGCACCCACGGTCTGCCATGCCGGCGTATCGAATCGGTAGGGATAATAAACCGCCAGATTCTCCGGCCAGACCATCTGCATGAAGTAGGTGACGTAAGAAATCAGGGCATTGCCAAACCGGAGTGTGAGGGGCAGCACGATGGTTGGCTTGATGGCTTCCCGTTGCGCCAGCACGGTTGCGACACATGAGACAGTGCTCAACGCAAAAAACGGAAACTTCTCGAGAACGAGCCAGAGGGCTCGTTTGGTTGAGAGTTGAGAGTTGAGAGTTGAGAGTCCAAAACGATTCAGCGGCCAGTAATCCAGCAACAACAGCAGAAACGGCAGCGTCACCAGCATGGGTTTACTCATCAGCCCCAGTGCGAAAAACAAGAAGGCCAAACCGTAGAAAAGTGAGGTGTGACGTGTGACGGGTGACGAGTCGGGTGCGGCAGTGGCTGCTTCTGTGCTTGTCCCCTGACACGCGCCACCCGTCACCCCCTGTGCATACCGCGCATACATCAACAGCGTCAGCATGAAAAACAGCCCGCTCAACACGTCCTTGCGCTCGGACACCCACGCCACCGATTCCACGTGCAATGGATGAATGGCAAAAACTATCGCTACAAAAGCACTAGGCCACAGAGCAGCAGTCAATCGTTTTAACAGGAGAAACAACAGCATCGCGTTGGCCGCGTGCAGGATTACATTGGTCAGATGCGGCCCTGTTGGACCGGTTCCGAAGATTTGCACGTCGAGCATGAGCGACAACCAGGTCAGTGGATGCCAATTGCTGGCGTATCCCGTCCGAAAAGCCCAAAGCACACCCTTCCAGGTCAACCCGGCCTTGACGTGATAATTGGAAGAGAAATAACTATCGTCATCAAAATTGACGAAGCCGTATCCGCGTGTCCGCCCAAAGATGAAGAACACAACCATCGCCAGCAGAAAGCACACGCCGAGAACCGTGCGCTTGCCGGCCAAATTGATGGAACGCGGCGGTGATTGGGGAATAGTCATGCTTTCCAAGTGATTTTGTCCGGGAGCGCCTGCGGATGCCATCTTTTTAGTTCCATGCCAAGATTTGCCCGGGCAAAAGTGTGGGCTGATTGGTTTGGGTTGCTCCCCCAAAACCAAACAGGCGCTGGAAGATGTATCCAGCGCCCGTCGTGAAGAAAATGGCAACCGATGTTAGCGGCGCAGTCGCCGAGCGAGAACCAAGCCAAGCGCGCCCAAGGCGCCCAAGGCGATGGTGGAAGGTTCTGGAGTGGGAGTCACATCCTCCCATGTCGTGCCGATCATGAGGTTATCAATCAAAAAGGCGCCTGTGGGAGTACCCTGAACCTTGAACCCTACATTGTCTATCGCGGTCGCCAAAGTGGTTGGTGTTAAAGTCAAAGTCGCTGCGGGCATGCTGCCACCGGGCGTCGGATTCACCCACAGAGACATGTTGTTGTTAGCCGCGCCGAAATCATATCCTAAAACGACAAGGTAAGTGTTGCCCACGGTATAGGGACTGGCTGAGGGGGTGTAAACGGTAGGAGCACCACCGCCGCGCAATCCAAATCTGAAGCCGCCAGTAGCAGTTCCAAAGTACATTGAGATGGCATCAGCACTGCCGCTCGGGGTGGACGTGCCCGGATTCAATGAAGTAAGGTAGCTGTTGGCGCTGGGTGCCGTCGTGACATTAAGGAGAAAGGAATAATAAATGGACCCACTGGTGACGGTCGCAAACCCGTTTGTATTAGAGCCGGCGCCTCCACCCCAAACTACTGAGAGTTCGTTGCCGCCAAGATCCGTCAAACCTGGATAAGTCAAATTGCCGTCGGCAATCGTCATGGCATGGTTTCCCGGTCCCCACGTGTCACCGCTGCCGGGGTTGACATTGCCGCCAAGGTAACCCGGGGTGGTGTAATTGAAAGCTTCCGAAAAAAGGAGAGAAGCATGGGCACCTTGAATGATAAGCACGCCGACACCAACCATCGCAAGAAGAACTAAACGTTTCATAATATTTCTGCCTTTCGGTTAGGGTTCTACAAATTACTGCAATTCTTACACTTCCAGGCGGACTGATTTTAGCCTGTTTCCCAACCATGTCAACATCATTTTGGGTTATGGTGTAGAGTTCTTCTGCATGCGTAACAACTTCATAAAGAAACAATTACAAAATGATATTCTCGCCCAATGGTGATTGCGGACATTGCTCATCGGCTCATGGCCGCCAAATGTTCCACTTGCGCTTCAGTGGGACGGTCCCGGTAATGTCATTCTTTTTTTTGCGCGCCCAGTGCGCGTAATTGCTGGATGGCCTCCTCGTAGTCCGGTTTTAGTCGGATTGCCTCATTTAAGTGGCTGATTGCCTCCTCACGTCGGCCCAGTCGTGACAACGTCATGCCCAGATTTTTATGAGCTGGGGCGTAGTTTGGTGACAGCCTAAGGCATTCGGCAAAGTGCACGATGGCCTCCTCGTATCTTTGTTGTATCGCCAGTGCGTTTCCCGGGTTGAAATGTGCGTTCGGCTGGTTTGCGTTAAGACGATTCAGCAGCATCGTATCCTGCCAGCCGAGGAAACGGCAATTGCGGAACGCCGCGCGGTCGCCGTCCACGCGGACGGCCAGCGCCTGTCCTTTTGGCCCCGCGCTGTTCTGGTAGGTGAGGTGCTCCGCCGTGAAATCGTCCGCGTCAATTGTCGTCGAGGGCGTGCGGAACGTGCCGATGGCCTTGCCGTCCGGGCCGGGGAGATTCGCACACAAATCATACGTCAATACGGTCTTTTTCGGGTCTGCCCGAACCAAATGAAGGAACCGTTTCTCGTGCTGAATATAAATTAATTCCTGGTAAGTGCCGGCTTTGACGTGGATGACAACCGGGTTGGTGCGGCTGCCCGACGGGGCAGCCATGATGACTTCCTGCACAGTCTTGAACTGACCGCTGCCGTCGGTGGCAACCGCCAGATTGGTCTGCGCCAACGATCGGTTGGCGGGGCTCGATGTGAAAAAATCAATGCACACAAGGCGGCGCACGCCTTGGTTTTTGACGAACTTACAACCCGTTTCATGGAGAAGGCAAAGTGGTGCGCGGTACAAGACTTGAACTTGTGACCCCTACCGTGTCGAGGTAGTGCTCTGCCAACTGAGCTAACCGCGCAATCACCGCCGAAAGACCGTTCAAAATGCTTGTTTTTCATGGTCTTTCTCGCAGATGCGAAGAAGCAAACATCATTCATTTTGAACCGCCTGGCAAGCGCAAAACAGCCAAGGTCAGGACAAAAGTCAGGAAAGGAAGTGTCCCGCAAAACCTCCGACCAGGAATGCAAATGACAGGACAAGTTTATTGCTTGGATGTGATGCGTTCACGCCCGTTTGGCTTCTCAATTGCTACATCGCTCCAGTGCTGGTTATGGAAACGGCTGACAAAGGGCTATGCGCACAGAATCAGGGCACGAATTGCCTCGATCCTGGGCGCGATCGGCCGTTGGGAGGTGGTAGTTCTATCAACCTGCAAAGGAGGGCTATATGAGTTTCCCGGAAATCATGGGTTTGGTTACCGGCCTGCTGCAATTCATCGTCGCTGGCTACGCTTTGCGATTAAACCGGATATTCGGGACGGCGCGAGTGGGCTGGTCGCTCTTCTGGGCCTTTTCGCTCCTGGCGCTGCTCCACTTCATTCAATCCGTAACGGCGTTCAATAACGGCGTACCCTTGGGAGTCGAGATCGAAGTAATCTATTCGTTGATTTCGCTGTTGCTGCTCACCAGTTTGGTCCACATCGAAACCCTGCTCAGGGAACGTCTGCGGGTAGAGCAGGAAGCAGAACGTTTGCAGGGCGAATTGGAATCACAGGTCAAGGAGAAAACGGCGCACCTGACCAGGGCCATTGAAGATTTGCAGTTGGAAATCGCCGAACGCAAACGCATGGAAGTGGAGGTCGAAAGAACGCACAAAGAACTCCTCGCCGCGTCCCGGCGAGCCGGAATGGCCGAGATCGCCAACTGCGTGCTGCATAACGTGGGCAACATGCTCAAGAGCATCAATACTTCCACCGCCTTGGTTTCCGATCAGATCAAGCAGTCCAAAATCGGCAATGTCGTCCACATCGGCAGCCTGATCCGCGAGCACGCTGCCAATTTGGGTGAGTTTATGACGCACGATCCGCGGGGTCAAAAGTTGCCGGTGTACATCGCGCAACTGGCCGAACATCTGACTGTGGAACAAGCTACCCTCAAAACCGAACTGGAACTCATTCGCAACAACATCGAACACATCAAGACCGTTGTGGCGATGGAACAAAACTGCGCCAAACTGGCCGGTGAAACCACCGTGACCGAAGCCACGACTTCCGTCGAAACGGCGATAATTAAAAATGCCCACGTGTTGGAGCACCAGAACGAGCAGATTCCCAGCGACCAACTTCTTCATTCTGTGGGATCATGCAATGCCGTCCAACCTCGACCCCTTCAATTTGGGTCATGACCGAATCCTGAAAACGCTGGAAGGATGGTCGGCGCTTGGAGTAACACAGATGGCTCGACTGGCTGCGGTGATAGTCCGAGGAGCCAAACCGGCTGAACGGTGAGCGAAAGCCGGGCATCCCGGTCAACTGAGCTAACCGCGCACCAGGCATTTCAGGCTGACATTCCTTCCCATGTTGGCAAGCGCGAATTGACCGCGCGCTTTCGTTGCAATGGTCAGTGCAAAAAATGCGAAGAAAAATTTGTTTGTATGGCATTCGCGTCCGCCGCTACTTTGACTGACTGTTATGACCTTCATCCACGAAGATTTTCTTTTGGGCACCAAAACCGCGCGACGCCTCTACCACCAATACGCCGAGGCCGAGCCGATTTTCGATTATCACTGTCACATTCCCCCGCGCGACATTGCGGAAAACCGCCGGTTCAAAAACCTTTTCGAAATCTGGCTCGAAGGCGACCATTACAAATGGCGCGCCTTGCGGGCCAACGGCGTCGCCGAACGCTTCGTCACCGGCAAGGCCACGCCGTATGAGAAATTCAAGGCCTGGGCTGCCACCGTGCCGAATACATTGCGCAACCCGCTCTATCACTGGACGCACCTCGAATTGAAGCGCTACTTCGGCATCACTGAGTTGCTCGACGAACAATCCGCCGACCGCATCTGGAAAACCGCCAACGAGATGCTCGCCACGCCGGAACTGACCACCCAGGGCATTTTGAAAAAGATGAAGGTCAACGTCGTCTGCACTACGGATGATCCAGTGGACAACCTGGAGTACCACCGCCGGTTCGCGGCATCAGGGCATCCGACGAAAATGTTCCCCGCCTTCCGGCCCGACCGGGCGCTGATGGTCAACCAGTCCGCTGTCTTCAACAAATGGCTCGGGCAACTCGCGCAGGCCGCCAACGTGGACATCAACAGTTTGGACGCGCTCCTGAGCGCCTTGCGCAGGCGCCACAGCTTTTTCCATTCACAGGGCTGCCGGTTGTCCGACCACGGCTTGAATCATTGTTTCGCGGATTTTTGTTCCGAACCGACCGCCGCCGACATTTTCGACAAGGCGCGGCGCGGCGAAATGGTTTCGCCGCAGGAGCATGGCCAGTTCGCGTCGTTCATGATGCTGTTCTTCGGCAAGCTGGATGCCGCGAAAGGCTGGACCCAGCAGCTTCACCTCGGCCCGTTGCGCAGCACCAACACGCGCGCGCTCAAACAAATCGGCCCCGACACGGGCTTTGATTCCATCGGCGATTTTCCGCAATGCCAGGCCCTGGCCGCCTATCTGGACCGGCTCGACCAGGAAAACGCGCTGCCGAAAACCATTATTTACAACGTGAACCCGGCGGACAATTACGCCTTCGCCACCATGATCGGCAATTTTCAGGACGGTTCGATCCCCGGCAAAATCCAGTTCGGTTCGGGCTGGTGGTTCTTGGACCAGAAGGAAGGCATGGAATGGCAGCTTAACGCGCTGTCCAACCTCGGCTTGCTCTCGCGGTTCATCGGCATGATTACGGATTCGCGTTCGTTCATGTCCTATTGCCGCCATGAATATTTCCGGCGCGTGCTCTGCAACCTGATCGGCCGCGACGCGGAAAACGGCGAGTTGCCCAACGACGAAAAGCTCCTCGGCCCGATGATCCGCAACCTCTGTTACGCCAACGCCAAAAATTACATGGCCTTCCCCGGGGTGACCGACAGCGACGCGAAAAAATCCAGCCCGGCGAAACGGCGGAAATAAACCCGTCATTCTCCAGCGCTTGGGGCAGTGGGTCAATTTGCTGTAGCGTGCGCTGCCGGTCGCGCCGTAACCTGGTGAAGGCCGATCCTCAGCGCACTGTCGGCTGAGACAGCCGACGTTACAATTCAAACTGACCCGCCACCAGCGCTTGGAATCGGCTTGTTTTGCTTCGGTGGGTAACTAAAATTGACCGCCAAAACCAAGTATGGCCAGCCCAACGCCATCGTTGCCAGCCCGTCCGTTGTCCTTGTTGTCCGTGATTATTCCGGCACGCAACGAAGAGGGCTGCCTTGGCTCAACCATCGAACACCTGCATGTGGAGTTGCGCCTGCACAACATTCCACACGAAATCGTCGCGGTGGACGATGGGAGCACCGACGGCACATGGGAAATTCTCGCCCAACTCCAGGCCCGGATCCCCGCGCTGGTGCCGGTGAAAAATGAGGGGCTGCACGGCTTTGGCCGCGCCGTCATTTGCGGCCTGGACCGCATGAAAGGCGACGCCGCGGTGATTATGATGGCTGATGAATCCGACGATTGTCGTGACGTGACCCGTTACTGGCAGGAGTTAAACCGGGGATGGGATTGCGTGTTTGGCAGCCGTTTTGTCAAAGGCGGCGGCGTGATTGAGTATCCGCGTCTGAAACTGACGCTCAACCGGCTGGCGAACTTCTTCATCCGGCTGCTTTTCAGAATCCGGCTGAACGACACCACCAACGCCTTCAAAGCCTACCGGCGGACGACCATAGACGGTTGCCGACCCTTGATCTCGCCGCATTTCAACCTCACGGTGGAATTGCCGTTGAAGGCCATCGTCCGGGGATTCAGTTGGACGGTCATGCCCATCACGTGGCGCAACCGGCACGCCGGCATCGCCAAGTTCAAAATCAAGGAAATGGGCAGCCGTTATCTCTTCATCTGCTTCTACGTCTGGCTGGAAAAATATTTCAGCCGCGGCGATTACCGGAAAACCGGACCGCCGTGATCTCCGGGCAAGCTTGAAGTGGCCGCGCGATTTCGCTAACCTGCCGCCATGTCACGCAAGACGCCAGCGGGTCCGGGCAACGGCTTCAACGACATCATCGGCGTCGCGTTGCTGGCCGCGGCACTGCTGCTGCTGGTCGCACAGGTTTCCTTCGACCGTTACGACCTCGCGTTCATCCGCACGCCGCCGAACAAGCCAATTCACAATTGGATCGGGCCGTTTGGCGCGCACGTCGCTTACGCGTCGTTTTTTCTCTTCGGTCTCGGGGCGTTCGTGCTCCCGTTTTTGCTGGCCGCGTTCGGGCTGGGCTATTTGTTCAATTTCCTCGGCTACCTGCGCGAGCGGCGGCTTTGGTCGGGCGTATGGGCGGTGGTGTTGATGCTGTCGCTCACCGGCTTGCTGCACATGATGGACATGCCGCTGCGGCATTTGCGCGAAAACGTCTGCGCGCAAAGTGCGGGCGGCTGGCTGGGTTACTTCACCTACGACTACGGTTTTTGGATGCTCGGCGCGGTTGGGGCAACGATTGTTTATGCGACGCTTTACCTCATCAGCCTGCTGTTCCTGACCGATTTCCGCCTCGGCGACTGGCTGCGCCGGTGGTTTGAAAAAAAGGAAGCCGCCGAAGGTGCGGTCGCCGAAGAAACCGCGCTCGACCGTCGCGCACGCGAACTCGAAAAACAGGCGAAGCAACTGCGGGAGGAGGCCGAGCGCTCCGGGCTCGGCGCGGATTTACAGCCGGTGCCGGAGCCGACCGTCCGCGATTTGAGCGTGCCGCCCGCCAAACCTCGATCAGAACGCGGCAGAAAAGTTTCGCCGCCCGAACCGGCCAAAGAATCCGCGCCCGTCGCTGAAGGCGAGGCCGCGTCCTCGCGCGAAGCCGCTGCCGCCACTACCGAGGAGGTTCCGGGCAAAAAACCGGACGAGAAATCCGCCGGGCTGGAGAAAGTTGAGGCAGGAAAGGCCGGCGAAGAAAGACCGGAGCCGCAGGTTCACATCGCGCCGGTTTCCACTGCCAGGCCCAAGGCGAAGAAACGCAAGCCGCTCACGGTCGCCGCCACACCCATTATCGGCGATTATCACTTGCCGCCAATTGATTTCCTGCATCACCCCGACATGCTGGTCAAGCCCACCGAGTCGAAGGAGGAACTCATGGCCAACGCGCGGCTCATGCAGCAGACGCTCGCGCAATTCGAAATTGAAGTCTCGCTCGGCGACATCACCAAAGGCCCGACCATCACGCGCTATGAATTGCATCCCGCGCCGGGCGTGAAGCTGGAAAGAATCTCCGCGCTCTCGAATAACATCGCCGCCGCGCTCAAGGCCGAGCGCATTAACATTCTCGCGCCGGTGCCCGGCAAAAGTTCCGTCGGCGTCGAGGTGCCGAATCCGGTCAAGACCATCGTAGTGATGCGCGACTTGCTGGAATCGGACGAGTGGCGCAATTCCAAGGCGCGCATTCCGCTGGCGCTCGCCAAGGACGTTTACGGCCATCCGATTATCGCCGACCTGTCCGAAATGCCGCACCTGCTCATTGCCGGCAGCACCGGCTCCGGCAAATCCGTCTGTCTCAACGCCATCATCACCTCGTTGCTCTATCGTTTTTCACCGGACCAACTCCGCTTCGTGATGATTGATCCCAAGGTGGTCGAGTTGCAGCATTACAATTCGCTGCCGCACCTGGTCGTGCCGGTCATCACCGACCCGAAAAAGGTCATCCTCGCCCTGCGCTGGGTGGTGAACGAAATGGAAAAGCGCTACCAGATTTTCGCGCGCGCCGGCGTGCGCAACATCAACTCGTTCAACTCGCGTCCCAAAAACAAACCGCTGCCGGAGGCTGAACCTGAATTGCCGCTTTCGGCACGCAAAGAAAAAGTCGAGCCGGGCGCGGAAGGCTTCGCCGTGGAGGTGGACGAGGAAATCGTCGTGCCGCGCGAGGAGGACATCGTCATTCCCGAAAAGTTGAGCTACATCGTCGTCATCATTGATGAGCTGGCGGACCTGATGCTGGTCGCGCCCGCCGACGTGGAGATGGCCATCGCGCGCATCACGCAAATGGCGCGCGCGGCAGGCATCCATTGCATTGTCGCCACGCAACGGCCGAGCGTGGACGTCATCACCGGCGTCATCAAGGCGAACATCACGGCACGCATTGCTTTTCAGTGTGCGGCCAAGGTGGACTCGCGGACGATTCTCGACGCGATGGGCGCGGACAAACTGCTCGGCAAAGGCGACATGCTTTACCTGCCGCCTGGCTCGGCGAAACTCATCCGCGCCCAGGGCGCGTTCATCACCGATCAGGAAATCCTGGACATCGTCGGGTTCATCGCCAAACAGGCCAAGCCGAGTTACGAAATGGAAATTCACCGGCAACTTTCCCAGCCCGCGAGCAGCTTTGAAAACGAAAGCGGCATTGACGAGGACGAAGAACTCATCCAGCAATGCATCGAAGTCATCCGCAGCGAACAAAAGGCGAGTGTCTCGCTGCTGCAACGGCGGCTGCGCCTCGGCTACACCCGCGCCGCGCGCATCATGGACGAACTGGAAAACCGCGGCATCGTCGGTCCCAGCAAAGGCGCCGAGCCGCGTGACATCTTGATAGACCTCGACGGCACGGGCGCGGATGGACGTGGGCAAAGCGCGGTGTGATTGAATGGGAGGGCTGCCGTGTCGGCGGCCCCGATTTTTGATTTGGGACGGCGACACGCCGTCCCTCCCAATTCTGCATGAAACAATTCTTTGTGACACTGCCCCGCAACCTCATCGGCTGCTTCAAGGGCCGGAGGCTTGTCTGGCATCTCGTCGCCATCTTGCTCACGGTCGTACTCGTCTTGTCCGGCTCCGACTGGCACTATTACCGTGCCACCCGCAACCTGGAACTGCGTTCTTGGGTGTGGCCCGCCGTTGTGATTGGCATGCTGCTACCGTTTGCCTTGCCGGTGATTCTTTTCGCGCTCGGCATTATCGTCCGAAATGCCAAAATCATTTTGACCGGCTGGGCAGTCGCTCAGGCTGAACTCATTGGCGCGTTGGTCGTTGTCGCCTACAAAGCGTTTACAGGCCGCGCCCATCCGGCACACCGTGTGGGCGAGGACATCAGTCATGTCTTCCAGTTCGGTTTTCTGCGCGGCGGAGTTTTCTGGGGCTGGCCGTCGTCGCATACCACCATCGCCTTCGCGATGGCCGCGACGGTGTTCACGCTCTGGCCGAAACAACGGTGGCCGGGGTTGGTAGCGATTCTTTACGCGTGCTATGTCGGCATTGGTGTCTCCATGACCATCCATTGGTTCTCGGATTTCGTGGCCGGAGCGGTCATTGGCTCGGTCATCGGAGCAGTGGTCGGGAAAAACTTTCGGGGAAACATCGAACACTGAACGTCGAACATCGAACGCCGAATAAATTGCAGATGGACGCTGGAAACCAATTCGATGTTTAACGTTCGATGTTGGATGTTCGATGTTCCCAATTCACTTCGCCGGATACTGCCAGACCCAGTCGCCTTCCTTTTCATCGAACAAAGTCTTTCCCGGCACGCCGCCGTCATCTTTTTCATTCCAACCGACGGAATAGAGGACGAATTGTCCGTCATTCGTGAGGTGATATTTGTATGGCTCGCCGGAAATCACGTCGTTGGGTAATTCGGAGATGAATCGCGGCACCAGCGCCTCCAAGGTTTCGGGAAATTGTCCGTTGGCCAGCCGGCAGCGTTCGAGGGCGCAGGCGATGGCCGCTTCATCCACGGCGGTCTGGGCGAAGGCCGCTTTCAACGTGACTCTGTACAACGCGGGCAGCAACACTCTTGCCATGAGCTGGTGACGGATACAAATGACGGTGACCCAGTTGCTGCCGGCAAAGGCCTGGCCCAATGCATTGACATTGGACGCAATTCGCCCCGGGAAAACTCTTTTTTTATCCGGCTCAAATGCCCCTTCCAACTGCAACCGAAAGAGCCGGTCATAACTCAATTGTTCCAGATGGTACCACCCGCGCGGGGCAATCCAGCCGAGGAGATTGACTCGTGCCGAACCTGATGGCGTCGGGTCAGCCGTCAGAACGTTCAAGTTGTATTTTCTCTGGGCCAGGAGATCGCCGGTCAGAATTCCCGCCGCGCGTTCACCATCAAAGGACCGCTTCATGTCCGCCACGAAATCGTACTGCTGAAAGCGCGCTTGAAGTTTCTGAAGCTGGGCATCGGACCAGGCGTGTTCGGCCAGTCCTTCCCAGACCGGTTGCACTGCGATTTGCACACAGGCGATGCGCACCAGATAAGAAATCAGAAACGGTTCGTCCTTCACCGTATCGGCCAGATAAAGCATGAGCTTCACGTCTGCCAAAGCCTCATCACTCTTGCCTGCCGCGAGTTCGGCGCAGGCTTGGAGTTGCAAACGCTGGACGGCCTGTTTGTCATTAGCAAGATGCGGCAGCAGGATTCCCCACGGATTTTCCAGGTCATAAACGACCGGGTAGCGCGAATATGGCCGGTCACTGGCGGCGCGGAGTGCCGCCAGATTCGTTTCGCTGGTCTGTAATCCGGCCAAAACCGCCGGGGCCGCCGCAACACGAGATTCCAGATCGAGTTTATCCGACTCAAATTGCCGATGGGAGTTTATCTGGCCGGATTGGATGGCCTCAAAAGCCATTTGCCAGGCAACGAGATCCATGAAATGGCGGTTGCTTTTTTCGTCTCCCTGCTTGGAAGTCGAAATCTTCGCGGCGGCTTGTGAGAAATTGTCACTCCATCGTCTGTCGGTATTGGTTCTTTCCAGAAACCAGGATTCGACGAATGGGATCGCGGCGAAGTTTTGGTCGTCGGGAACGGGCTTGGGGACGAATGCCCTGTAATCAAGTTGCACGCCTTGCGCCTCCAATTGCTGCCGGTATTGGTTCCAGGCGTGCCAGCCGCGCCAGTCCTCCTCGGCGTAAAACAGCGCGACAAGCGTCACCAGCCAGGCCGCCCCAATCAACATGCGTCGGACGGCGCGGTTTCCCGGCCAGATGGTTTTGCCAGTGTCTTTGGATTTTTCGTTCGGGTTCATTTTGAATCAGACCGTCAGGGTTTCGTAACACCGTTCGCTTCGCGGTTGGCGCCGAACCGGTCCTGGCGTCGCGGCATCGCGCGATTCGAGCGGTTGAATCATCTCCAGCAACTGCCGGCGGTTTTCGCGCAAGGACGCCAGAATGATTTGGGGCGATGGGATTTTTCCCCTCGGAATGGTCGCCGCCAAGCCCGCCGAATGGCCGGCGTTCAAGTTCAAAAGAACCACCACCAGCCATATCGCGCTCATCGCGGCGAAGTGCCGGCGATATTCCCGGAAAAATCCGCGTAGAAAATCGAGCGGACCGGGTGAAGACTGCCGGTTTTGTGCCCGGGCCAAATTCGCCAACGCACCCTTCCGAATCGCGTCGAGGCTGGGTTCAGCGGCCTGATGTCGTTTCAACAAAATTTCACGCGGTGTTTTCATGTTTTTGTTTTGGTAGGGCGCGTCACTCCGTGCGCGCCGTCATTGGTCTGCAGACGAGCGGCGGGCAGAGGTCTGCCCGCCCTACCTTGGCGTCTTGGCGCCCTGGCGTTGAAATTTTTGCCTTTCATTGTTGTTCTAGCAATTTTCGCAGCGACTTTTTGGCATAATGCATCCGGGATTTCACCGTGCCGGGATTTGTGTCCGTAATTCCGGCGATTTCTTCGATCGAAAAATCCTCGACGAAGTGCAACAGCAGCACGGAACGTTGCGGCAACGGCAACTGATTCAGCAGTTGCATAAACTCAGCCTCCTGTTCCCGCCGGATGAGCAAGTCGTCCGGGCTGTTTTCAAATTCATTCGGCCCTTGGGCGATTTCCTCACGCAAAATTTCTTCACGATTTTGTTTTCGCCAGCGTTGAACGCATTTCTGGTGTGCGATGCCGAAGAGCCAACTCCCGAATTTCCCGTCGTCGCGCAGGCTGCCGATGTGCCGGACCGCGGCGATGAACGTCTCCTGCACGAGGTCGAGGCTCGTCTGTTCGTCATGCACCAATTCAAAAACATAAACGTAAAGCGGCAGTTGGTAGCGCCGAAAGAGAATGTCCCAAGCCTCCGGTTGTCCGTCGCGGGCCTGTTGCACGGGCAGTTGTTCGCGTTCAGCCACTACCAGCATTTACACCAGGAGGAATGCGCGAGGCGAGAAAAGGTTCATTGCTTTTCAAAAATTTCCATGATTGCCAACTGCACGTCAATCGCGCTAAATAAACGAAATGCCGACGGTTGCCGAACAACTCCACGCCGCGCGCGAAGCCAAAAAACTCACGATCCAACAGGTCGCGGACGCCACCAAAATCCGCACCGACCACATCCGCGCGCTCGAAGAGGGCAACTTCGACATGTTCTCCGCGCCGGTTTATATCCGCGGATTTGTCCGCAACTACGCCACGTTGCTCAAGCTCGACGTGCCGCAAATCATGGCCGCCCTCGACACCGAACTGGGCCGCACGGAAAAATTCAAGGAGCCGCCGCCACTGGTCGAGGAATCCAAAACCGTGCTCGACCATCTGATGTATTGGCTCGCGAAACTGAATTGGCGGGTGGGATTCGTCGGCATCGCCGCCGTGGGAATTGTCCTGATCGTGGTGCTCGCCGCCCTGGCGTGGCGGCATCACCAACGCAGCAATCCGGCAGTCAATCTGCCGCCTGCCGTTTATCAATCCACCAACGCCGGCGAAACGCTCCCGCTGCCGTCGCATCGGTAGCAGAGGTAGCCGCAACCTTCAGGTCGCGCCACAAATCGCGAACTGAAGTTCGCGGCTACATGGCAAATCCAATTCCTCACACGTCGCTCAAGTAAATCGCCCGGTTGCGCCACAAATAAATCGCGCCGGACGCGACGGTCAGTACGACCGTCAGCCAGAGCATGATTTCGGCGAATTGCGGCACCCACGACCGGAACACTTTTTGCAGCCACACCGGCCATTCCTCACAGGCGTCCACCAGCAGCAGCGCGTTGATGGCCACGATCTGCGAGACGGTCTTGTGTTTGCCAAAATTTTCCGCTGCGAGCACGACGTTTTTTGATGCCGCCAACAGCCGCAAGCCGGTGATCGCCAGTTCGCGCGCAACGATGATGATGACCATCCACGCCGCGACCTTGACCGGCGCGTTCGGATTCAGGCGCGTGCTTTCGACAAAGGCGATGAACGCCGAGCAGGTCATGATTTTGTCCGCCAGCGGATCCATCAGGATGCCGAAATTGGTGATGAGCCGGTGGCGGCGGGCGAGCCAGCCGTCGAGGAAATCCGTCGCCCCGGCCAGGGAAAAGAAAGCCAGCGCCAGCGTGTCGTTGAACTGTAGCGGCGAGAACAGCGCCCAAAGAAAAAGCACCGTCAGCGCAAAACGCAAAATCGTCAGCTTGTTTGGCAGGTTCATTTTTAATTAAATCCTCCTCGTCCTCGTTCTCGTCCTCGACTTCCCAAACATTTTCGAGAACGAGGACGACGACGAGGACGAAAAAAAACTTACGCCCCGAACTTGTCGAACATTCGTGCATTGGCCTGCATCAGGCGGACCAAATACTTCGCCTCGAAGACGCCCAGCGAACCGCTGTTCGCGCCGGTTTCGGTGAAGCGTTCGAGCTTGTCCGAACCGCTCAACGCCGAATGCAACAGCACCGGCTGCGGATGCCACGAGTGGCCTTTGACAGCTACGGGCGTTGAATGATCGCCGGTGATGACCAGCACGTCGGGCTTTTTCCGCAGCAAAACCGGCAGCGCGGCGTCGAACTCTTCAATCGCCTTCATCTTGGCCAAAAAATTGCCGTCTTCACCCGCCTTGTCCGTGTATTTGTAGTGAATGAAAAAGAAATCGAAGTTGTCGTATTCCTTCAGGTAACGCTCGAATTGTTCGGCAATGGTTGCCGGGCCTTCAATTTTTTTCATACCGACGAGCTGCGCCAGACCTTTGTACATCGGATAAACCGCGAGGCACGCGGGCTTCAGTTTATAGCGTTCCACGAACAGCGGAATGTGCGGCTGATGCGCAATGCCGCGCATGAGAAAGCCGTTCGCCGGCTTTTCCTTCGCGATGATAGGCTGCGCCGACTTGTAAAAATCCGCGATGAGCGCCGCCATCTTTTTCTGGCCGGCGTTGTTCTCATCGCGCGGATGGACGGTGGGAACGGCAAATCCTTCGCGATTCGGGTCGGCATCGGTCAGCGGGCCTTCCAGTCCTCTACCGCGAAAGACGACGACGAAACGATGTTCCTTGCCGGCCTTGATGAGGATTTGCGTGTCGCCGAGCTTTTTCACCTTGGCGGAAAGCATGGCGCAGAGTTTCTCGCACAACTCGGTCGGGATGCGGCCGGCACGGCGGTCGGTAACGATGCCCTTTGCGTCGAGCGTGGCGAAATTAGCGCGGGCGCAAACGTCACCGGGCTTGAGTTCCAAACCGAGGCCGAGCGCTTCGATGACACCGCGGCCAACCTGAAATTCCAGCGGGTCATAACCGAACAGACCGAGATGCCCCGGCCCGCTGCCCGGCGTGATGCCGGGCGCAACGGGAATCATGCGGCCCTGCGCGGAATCCTTGGAAAGTTTGTCCAGGTTCGGCGTGGTGGCGGCTTCCAGCGGCGTGAGATAATTTTGTTCCTTCGTGGCGATGTCACCGAGGCCGTCGAGCACGACCAGCGCGAGCTTGGCGTTGGGTTTCAGTGTCAATTCAGAATAAAGCGCATCCAAATTCATCCGCCCATTTTGCAACAAGCCAGTTGAAGCGCAATGCGATTCCGTTTTCTGCAACGGTGATAATTATGGAATGGCCGTTTCTTCGGTAGGGCGCGTTCTCCGCAACGCGCCGCGGCTGACGAATGGACGAACGGCGGGCAGAGGACTGCCCGCCCTGCCCGAGTTGGTTCCGATTGCCATTTGTAATTGGTAGGGACGGCCCGCTGGGCCGTCCGCGGACGCCGCAGCGCGGCGTCCCTACCTCGCCACCGCCGTCACTCTTTCTTGTGAATGTTCCGGCTGACTTTCGCCAGGCGCTTTTCCCATTCGCCCTTGTGCGCCAGCGGGTCGGCGTCCGTGCCCCACAGTTTCTTGACCATCTCCAGTTGCGGCACGAACGGACATTTGGCCTTGGGATTTTTGTAGGCCTCCTCCATCTCGCGCAACGCGAACTGCGCGCCGGTCATCACCGCCGACTGGCCGAATTGCTCGTTGAGCCGGTGCGCCGCGTCGTCGAGCGCGCCCCAGCGTTCCGCGTCGGTCTTGCCCCAAAGCGTCGGGTGCGTGTCCAGCCGCGACAGGTTCCAAAACCCGATGCGGATTTGGCGGACTGGCTTGACCTGGTCGCTCGTCAATTTGCGGAAAATATTTTCCAGGACCGCGTTCATGACGGAATTTTGAAATTGCGGTTCATGAAAGCGATGGCCGCCGCTGACTTCGCTGAAATCGTTGAACCGGATGGTCAGCCCCAGCTCGCGCGCCTGCAACTGTTCGCGGCGCAACTGGCCGACCAGCCGCGTCGCCTCGCTCAACGTGAACGTCAGCGCCCCCTCGTAATCCGGCTCATCGTAAGGCAGCGTGGTGTTGCTGGAAATCGTGGTGCGGTCCTTCACCTCCAGCAGCAACGGCTCGCTCCACAGGCCGTTGGCAAACAACCAGAGTTGCTGGCCCCAGATGCCGAATTTTTTCCGGAGCAGGGTCGAAGGCAGCTTCGCCACGTGACTGAACGTCTCCGCGCCGAGCGACGCCAGCGCGCGTTGACGGTTTTTGCCGATACCGGAAAGCTCGCGCACGGAACGGTCCTGCAAAAATTCCTTTTCCTCGCCGGGCTTGACTTCGATGAACCCGGGTTTGGCCGCGTCCGTCGCCAGCTTGGCCAGGCGCGACGAATTGGCCAGACCGGCGGAGACCGGCAGTTTCACCTCGCGCGAAATGCGTTCCCGGATTTCGCCGACGTATTTCTCCGGCGTCGTGTCGCGCCAGACGTAACGGTCCATCGTGGTGAAATCCAGAAAGCCTTCGTCAATCGAGATGGGCACGAGCGTGGGGGAATATTCTTCGAGGATGCGGAACATCTGCCGCGAAAGCTCGCGGTAATCGTCGTAATGCGGTTTGCACAGGACGCCGCGCGGACAAAGCCGCGCCGCCTCGAAACACGCCATGCCGGTCTTGACGCCGAATTTCTTGGCTGCGCGATTGGCGGCGATGACAATGCCGTCGCCGCGCCGCCCGCCGCCGACCCAGACCGGGCGGCCCTGCAACTTGGGATTCAGTGCAATCTCGCAACTGGCGAAGAAACTGTCGCCGTCCACGTGCAGGATGCGAATGGGGCCTTGCGCGTTCATCCAACCTCGCAGTTCAGGTTCGCCCAAAATCATACGCTGTCAATCCTGACTTATCCCCATGGACAAAAACTGTCCAAGCCTCCATTTTTGCGCCGGCGATAATCCTTGATGAAAATTCGCAGACTTGCTTTCGTAAGGTCATGGTCATGTGGAAGAACCGTGAAAACCAAGACCGCATAAATGAAAGGCAGACAACCAGGACGACCCACCAAATGGGTTCGCGCTCAGATGGGGCAGGATGTTGACGTCGATCGAGCGGGCTTCAGCTTTGTCGTCTGGGAAAAGTGGAAGCGCATCGAGAAGCGAGTCGGCACGCTGACGGTCAGCGTCGGGGGACTCAGGTGGCTGCCGGCGCATGGCAAAGCCCGGCGAAGCCGGACCTGGCGCGAGGTAGCGGACTGGCTGAGTCAATGAATGTGAATGCGCGCAGCCTGGAGCTGGTGTCACAAGATGGGGCGAGGCTACTGACGAGCCGCAGACCACCCGGGATTCAGGCATTTTCCGGCTCGCGAGATCCTTGGCTGTGCGGTGTGCTGCGGCCGGGTTCTCAACCACAGCCGCGCTCCGAAACAAAAGCCTGTCAGGGCTGACATCTTTGTTAAACCGCGTGCAATACTGTGACTTGACAGCGTGGCAAAAAATTTCTGCAATTGAGGTATGTCAAAAGTCGGAAGAAACGACTCTTGCCCTTGCGGATCAGGGTTGAAATATAAAAGATGTTGTTTGGGCAAGCTTCCATGGGACCAAATTTTATGTGAGCCGCTTAGTCGACAAACGCGTTATCTCTCACTTCGAGGCAAAAATCTTTTCTTTATTGGGAGCATTCTTGACGCCCTGCAAATTGATCATTGGCGTCAGGACATTCCTTATGCTTCCGTGAAAAAAGCATTTACGCCAGTAGCAGTCCGAAAAATCTACGAGGCATTAGTTGAGATATGGCCGGATTTGGATGATTATGAACGTTGCCATGTCAAAGATTGCAAGGGCATATCTGGACTTTATATTGGAACATACGAACCCGAAGCAATATTTCAAGCGGTAACTCGGCATGCCCTATATTCCGAAAAAATATATTTGGTTGATCCTTTTCTACATCCAAAACGAATCAGACCGGAATATAATCCTTTGGTTCATCCAGAAGAACACAGGGCAAATACAATTAAATTCACGTTTCTCTGGTTAAACCTTTATCCGTGGATACAGGCGGGAATTGTCAATTTCGTTCGCCCACCGATTGATTTTATCCCGGGCCTACATGAAGAATTGATCCGTTTGACACGAGAACGCCACAAGTCTTCGCCAGAACTTCAGTCAATTTTAGAGCAAGAAACGGATAGGCGCGTATCGGAGATGCTAAACTTCGATAGGGGGCTTACTGAATGGTATATGTTGTCCTTCCCAGACGACTGGCACAGAAAAATGTATGGGGAATATCCCGGGGAAAAGCCGTTCCCAACGGTCGATGAATATCTCAGATTCTTAAAACTGCGACGAGATAACCATCCGTATTTCGTCGAACGCCTTCCAGGTCAAGATTCGGAGTTTCTGATGGAAACGGCGGGCGCGAATTACGATTTGGCAAAACGAATCTGTTCCATCACTGGTTCACACTTGATAACTGATTTCAAAGTCCGTTGGAAAGAAATTGAACTGGATAGGAAAAGTGCCGGCATTGATGTTGCTGGATGGACCCCATTCGCGAAAGCTCTTCAAAATTCTGATTTGAAAGTGCTGGATAATGTGTCTCTAAATGCGGCATTAACACTCAGGCAAGAAAACCGTCTCGAAGCACTTCGCCTTTTCTTTCGTCGAGTTTGGGAATCATGTCGTGATCCAGAGGAATTTTCGGATGCGAATGCCGCTAATTTGACTGCTGAACTTGATGAGCATGTGCGAGAAGCGAACGCTGAATGGGCTAAGATTGATCAGGATTTAATGAAATGGTTTGGCGCACAGGGTGCTGCAATAACTTCCGCTGGCTTAATTGGTTTCGTTCCCGCTGCTACGGCTGCTGCAATAACGGGAGCAGCAGGTTTAATTCAAGCACAATTGAAGCGTTCCGCATTCAAAGAGCGTTTTCCGGCAAGTTTCTTTCTAACAATTAAGAATTAGGAAACGGCACAGAAACCCTCACGGAAATTTTCTCGCGTGCCTTACTGTTTCGCAGTTTAATTTCCGGCACATGAAACAAAAGGCTTATGCTTGGGCGGGCGTGGACATTGATTAACGTTTGTCAAATGGTGAAAAAAGTTGACTGCACGCAGGCAAAACGCTTTTCTGGTTGTGTGCTTGTTCAACAAAGCGTTCAGCGAATCTTACATGAAACAAAAAGCTTACGCCCGCGCGGGCGTTGACATTGACCTCGGCAACAAAGTGAAATCCACTTTGCCGCAATTGCTCGCCCCCACGCATCGCAGCGAGGTGCTCGGCACGGTCGGCGGCTTCGGCGGTCTGTTCGCGCTCGATGTGAAAAAATATCGCGAGCCGGTGCTCGTGTCGTCCGTGGACGGCGTGGGCACGAAATTGAAAATCGCCTTCGCGATGAATCGGCACGACACCATCGGAGCCGACCTCGTGAACCATTGCGTCAACGACATCGCGGTGCTCGGCGCGGAGCCACTTTTTTTTCTCGATTATCTCGGCACGGGCAAACTTCAGCCGCACGTTTTCACCGAAATCATCAAGGGCTTCACACGCGCGTGCGCGGATAATAATTGCGCGCTCATCGGCGGCGAAACGGCGCAGATGCCGGGCTTTTATCAGCCGGGCGAATACGACGTGAGCGGCACAATCATTGGAGTAGTTGAAAAGGCTTGCCTCCTTGATGGTAAAACCATTGAGCCAGACGATCGCGTTATTGGCATCGCTTCAAATGGTTTACACACAAATGGCTACTCACTTGCACGGGAAATTTTCTTTGAGCAAATGAAGCTAAAGCCCACGAGTTACGTCCCAGAATTGGAAAACACTATCGGCGACGAATTGCTCAAGGTGCATGTAAGTTATGGTTCTCTCATCAAAAAGTTATTGATCGAATTCAACGGCACAGGTGTTCCACTGGCTGGGGACGACATTTTGAATGGTGAACGCACCCCAAAGGACTCACCTATAATCAAGGGCATGGCTCACATCACGGGTGGTGGTTTTATTGACAACATTCCACGTGTTTTGCCTGACAAATCGCACAACGGTTCGAGATCACCCTATCTTTCTTTTTTTCATAACATCTCAAACGTCTTGCCAAATAAATGTGATGTAATCATCAAGAAAGGTTCATGGGAAATGCTTCCAATTTTTAAGCTCATTCAAACAAAAGGTGGAGTGTCAGAAGATGAATTGTATCAAGTTTTCAACATGGGCATCGGCATGGTCGCAATTGTGTCTGAAAGCAGGGTGAAAGACATTCTGAAATTTATCCACATTCAAAAACACAAAGCTTGGGAAATTGGTGAAGTCTTAGCAGGCAGTGGCAAAGCGCGAGTGATTTAATTTGTCCCAAAACAAAAAAACGAGACAGTTCAGTATCTTGTTTTCGTTTGAAATTTAATAAATTTAATTCGCGCTACACCTTCGCCATGCTCGGCGCCGAGCCGTTGTTCTTCCTCGATTACCTCGGCACCGGCAAACTCGAACCGCACGTCTTCACCGAAATCATCAAGGGCTTCGCGCGGGCGTGCGCGGAAAACCGTTGTGCGCTCATCGGAGGTGAAACGGCTCAGATGCCTGGCTTTTACCAGAAAGGTGAATACGACGTCAGTGGCACCATTGTCGGCGTCGTGGAAAAATCGCGCATATTGAACGGCCAGAAAACGGTGAAGCGCGGCGACGCGATCATCGGCATCGCCTCGTCCGGCCTGCATACGAACGGTTATTCGCTGGCGCGCAAAATTTTCTTCGAGCAGATGCGATTAAAGCCGACAAGCCACGTGCCGGGATTGAAGGGCACAATTGGCGCTGAATTGTTGAAAGTCCACATCAGCTACGGACCGCTGGTGCAGAAACTCATTGCGAAATTCAACGTAGGACAGGCGTCGCGCCT
>Ga0116112_1000836_pt1 | contig 22131 bp, 38 predicted proteins | sample June2015DPH_8_15_FD_89721 | JGI IMG/M metagenome (GOLD analysis project Ga0116112, IMG submission 89721) | Peatland microbial communities from SPRUCE experiment site at the Marcell Experimental Forest, Minnesota, USA - June2015DPH_8_150 | ecosystem: Environmental > Terrestrial > Soil > Wetlands... | reverse complement strand
CCTTAGGATTTGTGAAAATTTTTACTAAGACTTTTAGAGGCTTCTTTATAAACTGTATAGGCTTCTCTCTTACTGTTGAATAGCCCTAAGTATGTCTTAACACCGTCTACAGTTATCTGTGCTTTCCACCAGCCTTTTTGACCTTTCTGTTGTTGCCATGTAACGCCTTTGTATCCTGATGTGTTATTTCTTTGTTTCCCACGGTTTTGTTGGTTTTGAGCATGGGTTGCTTTTCTTATATTACTACGTCGGTTGTTCAGCCCATTTCCGTCTTTATGGTCTACTTTTATTTTGGGATCAACTATACCTAATAAGAAGCGATGTAATGCTATTGTTTTACCGTGAGTTCTCCTAAATGCATATACATTACGGATTTCTCCATTTGGAAACCTATAAACATGAGCGGTCCATTTGAAAATCCATGGGTTTTTTGGGTCATCATTGTCCACAACTGTTACATAACCTTTGCTAAGTTTTAGTTTCATTTATAATCCTAGCATATTGGGTTTCATTATACTCTGCCTCCATGTGATGCTGCAAGAGGTCTAGAGCGATTTGTAGATGCATTGCTCGTTCAATTTCCAAATCCGAGTGCCATATGTTGGGACGTGTTAGGATACTGTACGCTGTGCTCCACAGGTCTTGCAACTGCATCATGTGCTCTAGTCTAGTCCCAACATCGTTGGCGTTGAGGAGTTTGTGGTACAGTGGTTCACCTAACATAGATACCTCCCTCATTTCCAGATGACGCAGATTGTAATTGCTGCGGCGAATGCAAAGTAAAGAGCATGACGCCAGTCCTTGGCAACGGCGTAGCCAATCGCCGCGCCTACGCTAAGCAGAATACCAAGGACAGCCACGATTTGACCCCAGTTAAGATTGTGCATATATCGCTACCACCTGTAATAGATTATCGTCAGAATTGTAGAATGCCATGCGAATGTCATACGGGAGAATGATGCACCCTTCGCTGGCGCAGCGTGGCTTCTCGGTATCTCCATGGCAGTAGAAATCGCATCTGCCAAACATTTCATTGTTCTCATCAGGGATTAGTGGAATTGCGTCCTTTCCGAGATGTGACTCAGGTACCAACTTGCCTTTAGTGTACAGGCCGCAAGGCAGAGGCCCAATCTTCGGCACATTCTGCATATCGGGATTATTTATTCCTTCTGGGTTCTTCCCACAGTTTCCCCCAGCGTATCCACGTGCGATGTACTTACCTGTGGGGTCAAACCATTTCCCTGTTGTTTGTTCGAATGTAAACATTAGTACGCGTCTCCATTGGATTTGATCTTTGTGTCTTCGTACGGCGCAACAACGCGCCTGTAGAACTCTGCTTTGGCCCCTTCCAGAGCACCAATTACGTCGTTGATGTTCTGGTAGCAGAGACCTTTTCGGTCTATATAACTTTTGAGAATAGCAGTGAACACGTAGTTCAATTCCCCAGCATTGCTAGGGAAGCACCCTGTCGCTCCGAAGACTTGTGCTCTGTCTTCCTGTTTGATATAAGGCATTGGTGTCTCCTTAGCGTGAGTGTGTCATAATGTAATGCAAACCGTAAAGTTGAACAGTCAGCATCAGTATTTGGAACACAATGGAGATGATCGAATCTACAGTACGGATCAACTCCTCATGTTCGTGAGTCCAGAATTTATTCATTGCATATTCTCCTTCATCATGGAATCTACCCTGATCAATTCGTGGCATCCTACACCTTCTATTGTGCGGCTTGCCTTGGTGCGGTAGGTAAGTACCATAGGGTTTGTCTTGTTCTGGAACATTGCAACAGGTTCACCACAGAAGAGAATGTCCTCAGTGAAAAGCCCATAAGTCCCTATAGGCTGAATCCTAACTGCTATGCCTTTGCCTTCCGCCACGTACGAGGCAGTTGTAATAGCCCCTGCTTTGTAGGTGAAAGGATTATCCATGTACATTGGAGTCCCTAGGGAGTTCTCATGTTTTGACACGGAGCATTTCCCGATAGACACCAACAACAATACAAGTGCTCCAACAATTACTCCGATTTTCTTTCCTTCAGTCATGGCTGCCTCCAATAGTACTTAGGGCTATAGTGAAAATCAACAACGGTCATATGTCGTTTTCCTCGTTTCCATGTACCTCCCCATGTTTCATCATTCATTGCATAGAACTCAAAGACGAAGTTAGCAGGTAGATTAGGAACGTTTGTGATAGACTCTCCGACCTCTTCTCCATCTACGAAATAAGTAATCTTCCCCGGTATCCAGACGTACGTGAAAACATGGAATTGCTTTGGTTTTTCAAACAATGACCTATGCATGGTTCCCATGAGAGGGTTGACCCAGTTGGTAAACTCAACTTCTCCGGGTTTGCTGCCTTGTTCTTCAACGTCTATTTCAGTTTCACTACCCATTAGGAAGCTATACCCAGCCGCCACAGACCCACTCTTATTGGGAAGAACCTTGAAAGTCATGGTATACGTTCCGTAGCCCATCAGGTCTGTGCTTGTTAGGTATGAGTCGTCATCTTTCTTTGATACTTCGAAAACAACGCTGTGCTTATGCACGCGGACTTTGCCAAGGGCTTCCCAATGGTGCCCGAATACATTTACATCAGCGCAGTAACCGATAGAGCATAATGTAAGCAAAAGCACAGCGAGTTTGATCATAGGTATCTCCGAAGGATTTGAATTGCATAAACAATGCAAGCAGCAGAGCAATAAATCGACGCTAGTGCGTACGCTGTTACTTGATACTGCTGCCACAGGTGAACAAGGATCACGGCGAACAGCCCATTGACTGCCGCCGCGATCAGTTGCCAATCATTCTGCCTTATCCTTCGCATTGTTCTCCTTTGCTAAAGCTAACTTTGCTTCTTCCTCAGTATCGTAGACTCCTATGTGTCGTCTTTTTCCTTTAATTGAGAGTCTAGCTACCCATTTTTTGGTTTCTTTCTTATAATGGATGCCTTTAACACTGGAGGTTGTTCCTCGTTGTTTTCTTTGATTCTCTCTTTGTTGCACCCAAGTAGCCCAGTGTACGTTTCCCGGTTCGTAGTTACCATTGTTATCTTTACGGTCTAGAGTCATACCTTTAGGTTTAACTCCTAACTCTGCAAAGAATTGTTCAAAGTTGTAAAAAAGAAAGCATATACCACGTCCTCCATAATCTGCCCAGTTTTTTACATTGGGATTATTACATCGTTCTTTGGCGTGATAGTATGCTCTAAGTGCTGCTGTTACTCTTCCGCCTGAGGCTTGTCCATGGGTTGTAGCGTTTGAGGGCATTTACTTTCTCCTGTTACTTTGTCTTCAATATTAGCAGGACCGGGACGAACTTTGCAAACTTTTTGACAAGCACTACATCTCCAGTGGCCTAGACCTTTTGCTTTATCCTTAATCTTACCAGATTCTGCATCTTTTACTGCTTCTTTTGCTCCACATCTTGGCTTAATTGCAGGCATAGAACAACACAAACTTGTGTAACTTTTTACAGGGCCACGCTTAGCGATTGGCTTTGCGGCTGGTCTTGCTTTCTTCGCCCAGCGTGCTCGTTTTGCGTTTCGTGATTCTCCGCTTGGTTTTTGTGCGCTGCCCGACTGTTTTGGCGTAAAGTTTTGCTTCCTGCCGTGTGAATGTTTGTTCTTCGAGTTCTTGAAACCCAGTTTCTGGTTCGTGGGATTCGTTGAAGAGTTCAGTATGTTCGTTGAATTGGATGCAGCGCACATGATTTCTCCTTTTATGAAATGAGTCTATCTGGATTTAGTTGCAACTTGTACGTTCTGAAACGCTTCATGAACTGCATAGGGACGAGACCGCTGGCTTCCAACATGTCTTCGTAAGTGTACTCCTTTACGTACTTGAAGATCAACTCCTCGGCTTCAGGGCATGGCGGATAAAACTCTTGTAATGCCACGTTTCCTGTAGTGTATATCTCCCCGCGAAATGCTTTGCGATCTGCTTCTTTTACAAGAGCACGCACGTTGGAGTTAGGAAAAGTAACTCCGTGTTCTGCATAGTTAGAGCGAAGTAGTTCTTCTTCAAACATTTCTATCTCTGCCGTTTTCGCTGGCTTAGGAGTGTCGCCCGTAATAACTTCTGGCGAATCGTGGAGTAAACCGTCGAACTGTAGTTCTTCAGGGAGCAGATCACACACGACGAAAGTATGTAATGCTACGCTGAAGAACCGTCTGCCCGCCCCAGCGAAGCGCCCTTCTCTCGACAGGGAAATGGCAATGTCGAGTAATGAAGGTGCTCCACTGGGGAACGCAATCTTTCCGCTGTAAGTGTACAAAGTGCCACGGTTAGACATTTACACCTCACTCACAGGAAGCGGCGGATTGTAAGTGCCCACCAAATCGCGTTTATCACCTAAACGGCTGTCCAAGTACCCCTTGGGTTCAGGTCGGAGGTGCAGTGCCCACACGATCCGTTGGTAGATTCCATTGAAAGTATCTCTGGTGCTTTCCTCCGGGTGTTTGTATGCGATGATCTCACAGGCGTGTGCTACGTGCATGACAAAGTGGACAGGATAGCGATCTAGGTCATCCACGAATGCCTTTGAAGCCTCTACCACTTTGCTGAAGTCATGTCGCATGTAGGTAGTAGTTGGATCGGCATTACGTAGTGCGGTCATGCGGATTGCACGGCCAAGTTGCTTGCTGCAATCATTCTTGCTCAAACCGTCGCAGCCTCGTATGCCAGTGATGATTACAGTCTGCATCTTCCACGGTAGTTCCATCAACCAATCTTGCAGTACAGAGTCAATCATAGATTTGGTACTCCTTCCTTGATCACAGAGGCTGAAGCCATTACAGGTTGCTCCTCCTCTTTCTTGATCAGTGTAGCCACATCTTTTCTAACCCGCTCAATTACATCTGGACGAGAAGCCAAAAATATCTTCAGGTTCTCGATTCCATTGGCAATTTTTTCTGGACCCATAGGCACGGGCTTTCCATCCTTTAGCACTGGCACCGAGACTCCCTTGACGATCTTCGATTCGAAGTTGCCAAGGTCATACCAAAACCAACTGCCTTGCTTCTGGAATACTCCTCGTCCATTTGCAAACTCTATCATGTTGTCCAATTTATCAAACCCCGGTGCCCTACCCTTGCCGGGGTAGATAAGATTGATCTGCGTGCGCCGGAACGGAATACCTCCGCCGTTCTTCACGCATCGCAGGTCAATGGAATGGCCTACAATGTTTTCCTTGGTGCCTTCCCAGATTGCCTCTTTGCGGCTAATGCTGAGTCGTACACTAGAGTAGAACTTCAGTGCGCGTCCACCGGGAGTCGTCTCGGGATTGCCATACATCACTCCAATTTTGTCCCTCATTTGATTCAACCATAGTATGGTTGTCTGACTTCGTGAGCACTTACCTGTCAGAATACGCATTGCTTGACTGAACATTCTTGCTTGGAGACCCATGTGCTGGTCTCCGATGTCTCCTGCCAGTTCCGCCTCAGGTACGAGGGCTGCGGCAGAGTCCACCACGATGAGTCCCATAGTGCTAGACTCAACTAACTTGTCTACGGTATCCAGCGCTTCTTCACCACTATTGGGTTGATTGAAAATCAACTCATCAATGTTGACGCCGAGCACCTGTGCATAGGATGGCTCTAGTTTATGCTCTGCATCTATGTATGCTGCTAAGCCTCCTGTCTCTTGTTCACACGCTGTGATGTGCAGGGCAGTTGTAGTTTTTCCCGAAGCCTCAGCCCCAAAGATTTCTACAATGCGACCACGCGGGATTCCTCCGTACTGAAGAATATCATAGTCAAGCGTTGGAAGCCCTGTGCTGATACAAGGTACCCGCAGAATCGGGCGATCTCCTAAGCGTACAAGAGAGTTCTTCACTTCGCGCCCAATCTTTGAAATTGTGTGCGCTTCATCCAGCGATTTGCTGAGTGCTTCCAGTTGCTGGAACTTCTTTGCTTTCGTTTGTTCCAAACGTTCCTCCTACGATTTGTGCTGGGGCCTCGTCCTGAGGTTTCTCATTGATCTCCGCTGCGAGTGCTGGTAGTAATTGACTTGACAGGAAGCCATGGAACATGCGAACGAATTTTGTACCCTTCATCGCTACGAGTGCTTTGCCGCCTTTTTGGGTAAGCACAGCGTGAACAAAGTCGAGATCAACACTAGTTGCGAAAAAAGCAGTCCAACAATGAACACAGTTATTAGTAGGATTATGGTCTTTGCTAAACTTTGCTTTGTGGCCGCATGCTTTTACTATCCCGTGAGTGATCGTTAGATATTGCCTACGCAGTTGTCCAAGTTGCTTCCGTGTCAGTTTCTCAGGAGCAGGCGCTGGTGCTGCTACGTCAGCAAACTCCGGTACTATCGTTGTTTTGTTCGACGTAGGTAGGGATACTTTCTGTTGCTCCAGAGGTGCTGTTGGTGTCTCCTGCATTGTGTCCTTTCATGAACTGCGGACTTGCTCATTCTTCACAGAGAAGTACAGTTTGGCGTATGTTCCTTCTGGCCCTAAACCATATTCGCTAAGCGTTCTGCCAAGGGCTTCCCGTGTATATTCAGGTAGCAATTCAAGGTTTTCATTATAGACAGCCCTCAGAAACACATTGTAAATTGGCTCGCCTAATAACCTTTTGGCTTTCAGTTCCACGTCGATGATGAAGTCTACAGGTTGGGCTTGTATTTCTCCTGCATGGTACGTCGCTTGTTTTACGCGCAGTGCTGTACTGTTGGCCTTCAGTATGTAGTAAAGGGCCGTAACGCAATTGAATGTTTCCATCCAATTCCGCTTCTGCGTTAGTTCATAAATCGTCATTGTCTCACTTTCTCAGTCGTTTCCCGAACTCAGCCATCAGTATCGCCTCGGCTCTGCCATCATCCTTTACACGGGATAACTGTGATGCGAGCATTGGAAATAGTTGTATGGCTTTATATCTCGATGCATCTTTGTCCTTGCCTTGATCTGCAAGCATCTCTTTCTTCCACCTCTGCGGGCTTGGCATTTCCAGTGGAAGGCCGAGTGCTGCTATAATGCCTTCCCAGATGCCTAATCCACGTCCGAACGAAAAAGAAGAACTGACTCCTTGTTTTGGCATTGCATGAACCGATTCCAAGATCACTAGAACATTCTTAGGATCAGTTGCAAAAGGATGCAACAGGTCTGCCATTGCTACTGTATTGTGCATACGCTTATTCTTTTCACCCGCGACAGTCAAAGTGGGAGTGTCGAACACTGAGTATTGATCAATGTCTCCATGAGGACCGATAAGAGAGTCCTCCTGTATCACTCCCACAGCGCCACTGAGTCCGGGGTCTATCCCGATGTAGATCATACTCATTTGTTCTTTCCCTCCATGCTCTTGATCTTTAGCTGCGCCCGACCAGGGCCACTGCGGACGAAGATGTAATCGTTACTGAGAAAATTCATGGTAGCAACGCACGGTACATCTTTACCAGTGCAGGTGCGTGGGTAATTCTTGAACCCTTCTACGTCATACACTGGGCAGAACTGCTTGGGAGCCTTGCACTGATCGGCTCCGTAAACAGCAGGGCGGTAGATATGCAACTTTGCCAAGATATACCAGAACCAACCACGTAGCGATTTTGGCAGGCCCTTGTATTGCTGCCCTCGGTTAATGTTAGGGACAGGCTCAGGTTCCTCGTAATGCGTGAACCCAAGCAGTTCAGCCACGTCATCACCTTCGGACACTTTGGGAGTTCCTATGTAATAGTCATAGCCACTTAGACCACCCTCGTGCTGGTTGTTCCAATTATACAACTCATGGAAGTCTTTTAGTGGCATCAACAGTCCCTCGGACCATTCCTTACGAAATCTCCGTACGGTGATCCTACGCAAACGCTCAGGAATTGTACCATCAGCAAACTCACGATCTGCCCACAGGAACTTGAATGGTTCAGTGGCAGGTACGATTGTGTCAGGCTGAATATATAATGCAAGGTCTCCTACTAGGAAATTGTCCTTCTTCACAACACATTGGTATCCTCCGATGTACACGATGCCTAAAGAATCAGCATTTGGATGCGGTAGGATTTCATCAATGCGTACTACGTTCACGTGGTGCGTGCTGTTGCTCATTTGTACCTCCCAAGATCCCAAAGTGTTAGTCAAATGCTGACCTCTTCTTGAACTGTACCAGTACCCACGCTGGGATGGGCGCGTTCATCAGGTGCCGCACTGTGATGACAGCCGCCATGTAGTAAGCAATGCCTTTGCTACGCGAGTGGCTGGGTGCTTTCTTAGTGAGGCGCACGATGTGCCTCACGTACTGATCAAGCACTTGCTGTAGGGTATTCATCGCTTCCTCCGTGGTCTCTCATCACAGGTGTTCACATGACGATTGTAAAGTCTCTGCGAAGGAAAAGTGGTCTTGCAGAACCCACATTTACGCTTAGCGTTCCACCGTTTCGGTTTCTTCAAATTTTCACCTCTGATATAGGTACGACTGGTACATTTTGTCCTGATTCCATGGGAATCACCGAATTAAAGCGTTGGAGATTCGTGTTGAACCGCGACTTTTCTTCTTCGTTGTACGAACGAAAAGTTGATCGTGCACCATCGCAAAGGACATAGCACGACCCTCCAGCACTATATCGAGAAAGTCCGACAGTGAGTTTAGTTTTCGGATCGAACGAGAGATCGGTCTCTTTGAAGCCAACGGATTCCTCCTCATACTCTGATTTTTTCATTTCCCCGACAACGCTACGCCACATTGTTATCATCGCATCACAGTCCTTTGCAACTTGGCTGCTGCCATCTACGTCATTCGTGGTGATTATCTGTCCTTTCTCAATACGTTTAGGTTGCAGAATGCGAATCAACTTGATGCGGTAGTCTTTGGCAATCTTCGCAAGTTGTTTACTGATCTGAGACAGGTGTATAGTACGGTGTGCTTGATTTTTAAGAGTATCATCACAAAGCCTCTGGACGTTATCAAGCATAATCCACTTTACATCGTACCTACGAATACAGTCTCGCATCAACTTAAAGATGTCCTCAGGGGTTGAAACTGCCTGTGGATAACAAAGGTAAAGATCAGCAGTTCTACTTTGTTGCTCTTTCTTTGCTTCTACTATGCACTTTTTCAACTCCATTAACTTTTCTTTAGACTCAGGTGTTCCCGGTTGAGTTATTACATCCTCAAAGCCAGTAACAAGTGAAATCCATTTTCTTGCAAGGCGAGTCTGAGTCATCTCAAGACAAATCAACAACCCATCTTCTCCATAGGTTTTTACCATGTGGTCCAACAGGTTCAGACCGAATGTGGTTTTTCCTGTTTTTTCAGAAGCCACTATATCTGTAATGTCTCCATTTTCAAAACCTACGAGTTTGTTCAGTTCAGGCCATGGGGAGATATAAGTAGGTGCTAAGTCCTCCTTACCGTTAAGTTCGTCTTCTAGTTGCTGCAAAGCATTCCCAGTGCTTACTACACCTGTTACATCAAAAAGTATAGCACGCTTCTTTAGTTCATCGAACTGCTCTATTGTACCGCCTTTTTGAAAGAACTCATTGATGTCTTTAGTGTCCTTGGGAAGAACTATCTTTAGGCATTTTTCAAGACCTATACGACTAGCTAGTTCTTGAGAACCCTTGGCACCTGCTTGGTCATTATCGAACAGGATGTAAATCTTTGGCTTTATCCTGTCCACTGCTTCAATCCAAGCGTGCTTCTTTACGCCCGCTCCCGGTACACCAACAACGTTTTCCACGCCATGCGAAAGTAGTGATAAGCAATCTGCTTCGCCTTCCACAAAGATAATTTCTTGACAGTCATCAGAAAGAGCAGGGGAGTTGTACAATCCAGCCTCGTATCCACTTGGGCAGGTGAAGTCTTTCTCAGCGGGTGGACATGTTCTGTACTTGGCGAACGTGATGTTACCCTCAACCGAAAGGTAAGGCAGAACTAATGCTTTAGTTTCCCCTGCCTTGTGGAAATATACTTTTTCTTTCAATCCCAGCTTTTGACGTTCTATGATTTCTTTAGTGAATCCACGAACGTTTAATAAGTAGTCCATAACCTCAGCATCACCGAGGAGCATTGCGTGGCAGATCGCAACATCAGGCAACTCATCTTGCTTCTCTTTTCTACCTGCCCACTCTGCGCGGCTATCCACACCTGCTATACGAAGCCCCAGTTTCTCTTGAAGTGTACGTAGGTTCCCTGTGGCTTGGCATTTATGACAGAAATATAAACCATCTCTGGTACTTCCCTCTGAATCAGCTATGGCAATGTAGAACTTGAAGTCTCCCTTCCCACAAAATACACACTTCTCTATGGCAACTTGACCACCTGATGGTGGGTTGAAATTCCATCCTTGAGATATGATTAGTCGCATAGCGGCGCTTCTCTCAAGTCCTACAGGCATTGCTTGTGTCATTTTGCACCTTTCCAAGTTCTTGCTTTGAGCACGTTCTGTATAGTACTTCTAGGTCTGCCTAGGATTTTTGCTATTTCCCTAGAAGACAGTCCTTTCTTTTTCATTTCTCTTATCTTGCGTACAGAGTTTATATTCAATACTCCGTGTTGCCTTCTGTGCTCTACTCTTGTTAATGGCTCTAGGTGCTCTGGATTAACACATGGTGGATTTTCACAGGTGTGATGTAGAGTTTTTCCTTTTGGAACAGAACCTTTGCTTCTTTCATAGAATACGACATGTGCTCTTTCTGGTTTTCTTTTTTCTTCATACCACATGACTCCGTAACCATCTTCGTTAGTGTACAGTTGCCAAACCCAGCATCCAGTATCGGGGTTTACTTTGTACTTTTCTTTCTTTCTCAGATGATGGCCGATGATGTAGTCGTAAGGCATGCCACATTTATTCCTACCACGTTTTGGGCAACTTTCTGTGGCAATTTTAGTTTTGCCTCCACATCCACATTGACAATAACCTAAAGGAATCATTCTTTCTCCCTATTGTACGGTTCTATCTACGCCATCGAATAGTTTTCGTGTGATGTCGGTGACTTCAAAGATGCGGAACAGTCGCCCTGTCATAGCAAACAGTGTAACAAGCTTGTCCTTGCAGACTGCCTCGTCTGTGATTTCCTTGAGTAGCCCGAGGATTACCAGTTGCTCGGTATCCCTTAAGCATTCCATGGCATCTGTATAGGTCTTCACATTGTCCAGTTTGGGATCGGGTATAGCTTGAGAGAAAGCTCCCAAGCCTTGCACCATTTCAGTCAGCAATGCAACCTGCTGTGCGGTGATCTCTGGGATTGCCATGCTACTCCTCCCACTCAATGCGCTGCGTTCCCTTAGGTTCTTTGTCCGTTGCTGCTCTGTAGTTGTTCTTGGCGTCTTCCTCTGTATCCCACACGTGGGTACAAAACATCGCAGCGGGGTCGCAATAAAGGCTATGGCCGAAGGCAACCCAGCCTACCCTTTGGACAGGTGCCATGAACAGGTCCCACGCGTGTTCCCTATGTGGTATTAAGCCTACGATTGGATAGAAGATGTCCTCGGGTATTTCCGTGATCCATAACACTTTTCTCCCATCGCGGGTGACCACGGGCTTGCCTTGCATTGCTTCGATACGGCTAAATGGTTTCATCTTTTTCTCCTTGATTTCAAAGTGTTGATTGCTATACTTGCTTCGCCTGCTGTAATCCCTGTCTTCATCTTGCAGGCTGGACATATTGTAGCAGTTTGTACGCCGGGGCACAAGCAACGCAGAATCGGCTTGTTCCTGCTCAGTGACCTTAGCAGTTTCTTTGCGGGTTCCGAGGCTGGATACATATGCCACGGGGCTTCGCGTGTTACCAGTTTCATCCTATCGGGACGGCATCGGGACATCACTTCATCTGCCGAGGCAAATGCTTCTTGCAACGTATTGTAGATACCTAGTTGCTTGTCCTCTACACTTACTGAGGAAATGGACAGAACGTACTCATCCAGATCGTTAGGTGTGATGTTCAGCCGCTCGTGCTTATGAGCGTAGAACATCCCCTTGAGTTCTTTCTTCTCGGGTATCTGGAGAGTGTATCCGCCTGCACTGTCTGCCATCCACGCTAACTTGCTGAATTCTTTTACTTCCGGTGAATAAGGCTCAGAAAACAAATCAATTGATTCTATAAAGGGCTTTACTTTGGAGAGGTCCGTTAGCTCCGATAGGTTGAGTGTAGGGTACTTTTCCTGTAGCTTCTCTATCTCTTCCGCAGCCGCAATTACTGACCATCCGTGCAGGTCGAACGTAGGTGGTAACCCAAGTAGTGAAGGCAAAGTTACTAAACTGCAACGCTTGGATGAGTCGCATACATCTATAACTAAGCAATTTTCTTTACCGGGATGTAGGCGCGTACCTCTGCCAATCATTTGCGTGTATAGTGAACCGCTGCGTGTGGGCCTAGCTAATGTTACACAGGATACGCTAGGTGAATCAAAACCTTCAATAAGAAGGGCGCAATTGCATAACACCTGAACCTTGCCCTCTTCAAACCACTTCAGTTTTTCAGCACGTTGTGGATCGTCGCCGTAAATAGGCTGCGCTAAGACTCCGTTACGCATGAACGTCTCGGACAAGTCCTTGGCATGCTGTATGTCTACGACAAAACACAGAGTAGGTCTATTCTGAGCGTTCTCCTTCCAAGTCTTTACTACCAGAGCATTACGCTCAGGGCTGTTGACGGCAGCGGACAACTGGTCCACCGCGAAGTCTCCAGCTACCACCTTAACGCTGTCCAAATTTGTCTGCGTACTTACGCGCATGCCATGCAGAGGTGAAAGGAAGCCTTCCTTAATTCCCTTACGAATTGGGAAGCTATATGTGATCTTGCTGAACACACTCTTGAGAGATAAAAGGTCTTCGTCGTCCAGCATGCCAGTCTGCACAGTGCGTTTACGGTTGTGCCTACGCGGAGTTGCTGTAAAGCCCACCAACAACTTCTTGCTGTCGGGCAGTAGCACACCTGAGTCCTCAAGTATGTTGAGGTAACTTCCGCCAAGTATGTGTTGGCACTCATCAACTACGATAGTACCGATGTCGTCCCAGAAGTGCTCTAAGCGCTTGGAGCCTGCACGCCCTACCGAAGCAGAGCACGCTACGATCACATCTGAGTTCGCGTCGGCATGGTGCTCGGCTTTTTCAAGACCTACTTTTAGCGTTGGGTTCCAATGTTGAATTTTGTCTATAGCCTGTGAAAGAAGTTCATCCCTGTGTGCTATCACTAGCAGCTTACCATTGTTCAGACGAGAAGGAAGATTGCTGAATATCACTGTCTTTCCCAAACCAGTAGCTAAGACACAAAGCTGATGGCGGACGCCTGCTTGGTAATTTGCTACGATAGCATCTAGGCAGTCTTCTTGGTATTTTCGTAGCTGCACAGGCGTCCTCCTTTCAGGATGTTCTCATTTTGTTCAGCAGTTTTCCTATTTCCACAAACTGCTCATAGGTAAATCTGTTTCCTCGGGTGAGGTTACACACCGTACGGGTGAATGCGATGAAAATGTTCTCTGACACCAATCGCCGTGACAGCAACTAACTCTGGGATGTCAACTGTAGCTTTTATGCCTGCCTCTAGAACTTCCACATCGTGTCCTTTGTACGTAAACATTGTTTTCCTCCTTATAGCTCAGTCCTTCAAACTTCCTTCGTTCAGCCTCTGGGTCTTCATCATAGCAGTATGCCCATGGTATGGCTAAGTACTCTATACGGCATACCTCGCGCTCCTCGTGCATGAGCCGAATCAAACTCTTGGGGTACTTCTCATCGTCAATCGTGATGGGCAGTCCCATGAGCGTGTTCTTGGTGGTGTGCACGAAAATCTCCTTGGTATCTGCTGTGACCTCTGAGGTGACCGTGGTTATACTTTTGAATGCCAAGCACTCCAAGCTCATCAACTGTGCGCTGTGCATCTCCCAGTGAAAGCCTGACTTCAGCAGTGCTGCCATGATTATTGCATAGTTGATCGGACCACTGCTAGCGTTGATTAGATTATGATTGTCCATTGTCCGCTCCTTTGATCTGAACTAAGTTCTCTCCATAGAACTCTGCTTGGCACCTGTCCCAAGTTTGCTTGGCTTCGTTGATGTCACGCACGGCTTTTACCCACGCCTTCTTAGCCTCTACCCAGTCCCAATGCGCTGCTCGTAGGTGGATTTCTTTGAGTGTCATCGTACCTCCAGCAGTGCTGCTTCGTCCGTTACGACTATGTGAAAGCAATGTCTTTCCTCCTCCACTATGATGTATCCAAGGTATACGTAAGGCAAAAGACGTTGTTCCAACCATTGCGTTTGTGCCTTGGTCATCTTTCTGGACAGGTCAATTGTTGCGCCAGTTTCGTGTGCACTGGCAGTCTCCCCGTCTACAGGTGCGGCACTCGCATTGTGTTTGCGTAGTTTTTTCTGCGTTACTTTGTCCCTCACTGCCGAGTCCACCTGAAGGGGCAGGTGGAACTCGGCGTAGTACTGCTGCGCTAACGCAAGGAGAAAGCTCCTCGTTATCGGGAGCACGTAGCGCCTGTTGCGCGGGAGACTTGGGGCGATTCTAATCGCCTCGTTATTGGGGAGGGCTTGCAAATCTCCAGCGTCTACCATACGTTTCAGTTCCCGTTCATCCTTGATTCGTTCCACGCACATCTGGTCTATCGCTTGGTTCTGCATTAGCAGGGAAGCACGGCTTGGAGGGAAGGCTACGAAGTAAGGCTTCGAGTTTCGGTGACGCCTTGCCTCCGCGAATCCACAGAACAATATCAGTGAAAGCAACATCACGACTACGTGCTTCATACTCTGCCTCCTTCATCGTGGTTTCCAGCCTACCCTTCGGATGAATGTAAAACCGTTCATGTCTGTTCTGATCTCCAAACCATACTGCCCGTCCTTTACGTCTTTGTGCGCACCATTGTGACAGGCAGTGCAAAGGGTCACAAGGTTCCAAAGCATATCAGGCCCACCATGACTTCTAAACCATACATGGTGCGCTGCAAGATTGTTCCGTGACCCACAGGACTGACACTTGTACCCGTCCCTTCTCAATACCTGCCTAACTAGCAGGGCATATTCCTTAGGCTCCAGTCTTAGTGTCATTCTGCCTTCTTCTCTACCATGCCAAGACACGGGTAGTCAATTCCCGGCGCATTCTTGGCATCTGCTGTGCGTGAAGGGTGTGAATTCTCACTCACCCACGTCCGGCTTCCCTTCAGCGCAGCAGTTCCACCTTCCCAAGCACCAAGCCCATCGGGAGATTCCGCTGCTTCATCAAGGCTGCTGCCTTCGACCAATTTGCAAACTGCGAACTTCTCCGCGTGATGTTTGTCCTTCTGTCTTTGTGTCATAGAACCTCCGGTATGGATTTTAATGCTGCTCTACGAGCGGCTACTGCCTCTCGCTTCGTGTTGAACATGCCGAGGTGTACTCGCTTGCCGGGAGTGGGATAGTATCTTGCTCGCCATTTCCCAAACAGCTTAGTCACACCATCACCTTTGAACCCCGCTGTGACGGCATGCCTGCTATTGCCAAGGCGGCTGCGCCATTCAAGGTTTGTTACTTTGCAATTGGTCTTCGGTCTGTGTTTGTGGTTTACTTCCGGTAAATGCTTTCTGTTGGGCAGAAACATTGCCGCCACTAACCTGTGCACTGAGGCTGTTATTCTCCAAACACCATTGCTCAATCTGACTCTGAGGTAGCCTCCTTTGTCGGGGTAAGGGTTTATCAAGCCGCCTTTGGTTCCTTGTCCAGCTTCTCTTTTTACTCTACCGAGGTTACTCACGCGGTAACTCGGGAACTGCGGTACTCTCTTCCAAATTTCCTTCATAGGGTAACTCCTGTGGCTCTGGTCCGTTGTTGGGGTCTACTAAGAACGAGGCGCAGATCATTTCGTCACATGCTCCATCACTGTACTCTTTAGCATTCCCCGCGTCGTCCCTTCCTGCACTGCCTAAAAGCTGCCGTGCAAGTTCCCGTGCAGGTTTGATTACGTTTTCCCACACTGATTTTGGATATGAAGTAGTTCTCAGTACAGGACGATCCGGTCCAGTCCTTCCCTTCAGGCGCAGAACCTCTTCTTTCACCTGATCCACGGTTAGCTTGTCCGAGTCAAGGATCAGCCGAACAATATGTTCATCCAGCGGCTCTGAGACGTGCTCGGCAACGTTCCAGTACGATCCCTCTGGGTTCAGAGTCGTGATCTCCCGTAGTTTGCTTATCCCAGCAGGTTCATAGGACTCACGCTTAAGCCCTACTGCTTTGCATACTGTACCGATGCGTGTCAGGTATTCTGTCTTGCGTTTCTTTAGTCCTAACTCTTTGGCTCCATAGTCAACTGTAGAGGAGAAGCCCCACTGCAAAGGGTAATTGTTAGCCTGTGCTTCGTGCAGCAGTTCAACCATGTCAAATGTAGAGGCTTTCACATCCGCGCTAAGATCAAGCAATTGCCTACGCACTTTGGCCGCTCTCCCAGCAACTACTTCGCCATGTATTGCTGGTGGATTCAATAGTTCGTTCACGGCTCTCCTTATAAGTACTTTGGGCCTTTGGGGTTCAACCCTTCATCTGTTGGGATACTGTTTTGAATTTGGTCAGGCGTCTCTGCTACGGCTACAGTTCTATTTCCTTTTGTAGTAACTAGAGACCCGCCTACCCATGGCTCTATCGTGACAATTTCCTTTGGATCAATAAACACAGATTGCGTAGGATTGGTTTTGTCGTGCAGCCTAAGTAATGCCATGCGTTCTCCTTTATTCGGCAGGGCGGGTTTGACCCCGCCCACCCTTTGTCAACACACGCCTAAGCGTGCGCTGCCATAGTCAATGGTTTATCATTGGCATTTGGTTTTTCTGTGTCCTTAACGCGGCCACAGCATGCGTGTATGTCCACTGCATCTTCTACATCGCAGTCGAATCCATAATCAGGCCCACCAAAGACACTAATATCGCCCTCACTAACGCGATAGTCTGAGCGACGTACGAGCGCCAATATCGCGTTTCGTATGCCTCGCTTTGAAATAGTGTCTTTGGTGGACCTGCGGGGAGTCGAACCCCGGTGTTGCAACGGAAGTCGCAGTTTCAACCATACAAGGCCGTTCATTCGTGAGGCAGGAGCCTCCGCAGAGGCATGAGGCTTTGTAACGTAAACATGCAAGAGCCATATCACGCGGCTCTCAATCTACGTCAAAGTTTCCGCATGTCTCTGCGGAGACTCCTGAGTCTTGAAGTCTCCGGGGAGCGCACGATAAGGAATGCGTTCCTCCACCACTGGGGAGTTATCCCCAGAACTAGTTTAATTGGATCGTAGTGAAGAACGCCTTCATTGCTTCCAAGTCCGTGCCGGGTGCTTCTATTGCGGTTAGGAACATGTAACCAAAACCGTTGCTTCCTTTTGAAGTTACAAGTAGAACGGCGCGATATGCCTTTCCATCTTCTCCAGTAAAATCAATGATTGCCACCGATGCGACTTGACCAGATGCTACAGTGGTGTCTCCCTTAGAAGTGATCGTTCCGCCTAGAACCTTGGCAGCATCTTGAATCATTCGCGGATAAGAGACCGCAGCATCTACTGTGAATGGATAGTTTGAAACCGCCACACCATACACATCGCCATTGGCAAGTGATCCGGCGTAGGTCGTCACAGTGAAAGTGACACCATCATCTGTAGTAGAAGTAGAAGGGCCGCTGGTCTTCAGTTCCACAGGGCAAATAACTGAGGTGCCATTGAGTTGCTGACGCTGGCTGTCCTGTGCGAACACAGAGGCGGCAAGCATAAGGACTGCTGCGAACATTAGAGTGATGAACTTCTTCATTTGGTATTTCTCCTTTTAGTTTGTCGTGCATTCGTACAGAACTACATTTGGTAGGCTGTGGGTATGAACCTGAACGCTACAGCCTATACGTTCCCGGTCGCTGCTTTAGTATGCGAACTCTGTCGCTACAAGATACGTTTCAACAGCGGCTTACGTATCAGGTTTGCACAGCAGTTTGGTCTGCTCCCGTGCACAGGAGGAGGACTGCTGTGAAAAATCTAGATGACTATCTTTGCATTCTGCTCAGCAACGCTGGGATTCGTCTGCACAGAGACAACCTCTGCTGTACGAACGCCACTTGCTGGTGCTTCTGTAACCGCTGCTTCTTCCTCCTCTTGTTCTGATGCCTCCTGAGTCTGCAATTGCCCAGCCTTGCGCCGTGCATTCACATCGTCAATGATCTTGCCGAAGTCCTTGCGATCTTCCTCGGACATGACCTTGAAGTCCTTGAAGCCAACCATCCATGGGCCGCCGTTGCGATTCCAAGCGTACATGGTGAAGGAAATGTGCCAGATGATTTCATCAATCGAGTCTGGCATGTTCTTCAGAGGAACCTGATCGCCAGTTGGATTGGCAGCATTCGCGGCAGCAATGGTCTTGTTTTCTGCTTTGATGTTTTGCATGATCATCTGGAACAAGTCCGCAACGTTCTGCATTGCTTCCTCAAAGGGCTTCACACTGCCACCTTTGATGTTGAAATAGTACGGGCGTTGCGTCTCACGTGATGCGATGAACAGATGCCAAAAGCGGCGACAAGGAGGAATATAAGCGGATAATGCATCGCCCGTAATTCCCTTTGCCTTGGCTTCTCGGTACTTCTCCCAGTTTATATCACCCATAGGACACTGAGCGCAGTACAAAGCATACGGCTGTCGTGCCTTCGGGTGTGGCTGAACACTGTCGAGGGAGAAGCACTCTTTAGAGTCCTTTGTATACTCGCCTTTGCGGTACTTTTCGCGCTGTTCCAAAGGAGCGAACAGAATGACGGCACGTAGTTCACGAAATTTTTCATTCGTTGAAGTTACTCTGAAGGTTCCGGGTTCAGCCCCTTCTTGCCGTGTAGATTTAGAAACCAGTTCAAGAGTTTTAGGTTTCAAGGTGAACAACTTGGATAAAGCACTAACCCTTTGTGCAACTATCATAGATTCTGGAGCACGATTGAGGACTACCAACTTTTCATCTGCCATGGTTTCTCCGATGTTTAATGAGGTATTTTATAGCACGCCTCAACGTGCGAATATCATCTTTTGCAAAACCTAAAAGGCAATTACACAGCCCACATAATAGTTCATTAACTTTTAACCTCATTCCATAGGCAGCGTAAACGTCGGTGCTGCAACTTCCTCCTCATAGATTGTTGCCGCCGTTAAGGTAATGGACTCTATCTGCGGCATTATTTCTTTGGTCACAGGTACATTCGACTTCAAAGAATCCGTCTGGTCTATAGAAACCGACCTCGTAACGGATAACTCTGTCGCTTCCGAACTTGGTAATGTAGACGTACAAATTTCCTCCTTTGGAATTGGAGCAAGTACAACGGGCTTACCTGCTTTCTTTGCGGCCTTCATAGCCTCACGATTAGCCTTGGCTTCGGCTTTAATTTTGGCCTTTTCTTCCTCTCGTTTTTTCTTTGCCTCGGCTTTGTCTAGTGCTTTTTGTAGTTTTTCCTGTTCACGAGCTAATGCCTTGGCTGTTTCCTTTTGCTCCTTCTTTACGGCGCGTATGGTTCCTTTCTGGTACTTCATGCGTTCCTCTACACTGTCCACCAATCGTGTGAGTGTAAGGCAGGCTAAGAATGCATCTAGATCAGTTACAAAGTCTGCATTGGATAAAAACCACGGTTCGAATTTACCAGCCTCCTCTTCTGACTTTCCTAAACGCAGAATCCAGCGACTTTCAATTGTAGAGTTATGCTCCTCTTGAAGTGCTTGCTGGTACGCAGCCGTCTGAAGGCAGTATTCGGTTTTTAGTTGGTTGCTAGATTTCCAATCAATAAGACACAGCCTGTGTGTGTATCTCTCAGAACAGCAAGCTGGGTCTGTGCAAGAATCTACATAGGCTAAGCCATCCATAGTGCCAGCATAGTCATGTTTACGACTATATATTTTCTCTTCTGTCTTCAGCCATTTTACATTGTGGCTACGCATCCATAACAAAGCCGCTTTGACGCAGTTTGTAGCACGTTCATCTGTGAGAATCATGCGTGCCTCACAAAGTCCTTGTACAGTTTTTTCTTAACAATTAGCACTGCATGTGCTGCATCCTTTACTGACACAAATAGCCCTAAGTGTTTTTTCTTACCATTAAGTTTTACATGCGCTTCAAACTTCTTTGCGTGCCTATTCCAACTAACACCAGAAAACCCTGTAGAGTTGTTGCTTTGTTTTGCTCGATTGCATTGGCTTTGTGATGGAGTAGCCTTGCGAAGATTGTTTCTCAGATTGTTGATGCTCGCAGACTGAAGTCTGCGATTCTTTTGGCCCACGCTTGGTAGAATGCTACGCATAAGCAGGTACCTCCAGAGAGGGCGTCACCAATACAGCCCCGCTGAGGCGCTCTGAGTCCTCAGTGCTGCCCATAGATAGGAACTCAATACCGCGCTTGGCGATGTTGAATGCCGCGTTAGCATCTCTATGGTCAGTGTGTCCGCAATGCTCGCAAACGTACTTCTTACCGTTCGGAGTGTTCCGCTGTCCACAGCGGGAGCAGTTCTGCGATGTGTATGCAGGATTGACTTCCGCAATGATAACGCCGTGCAAAGCCGCTTTGTATCTGATGAAACTCAACAATTGGTAGAATGCCCACTGAGACTTCTCGACATACTTCCGAATCTTGCTATTGGGTTTGCGAACTGTCTCAAGGTTCTCTACAGCAATTGCGCGGTGATGCTTTACGGCATAGGAAACTATTTGCTTGGACACGATGTGGTTCTCGTGCGTTGTTCGTCGTGATTGTTTGCGGCTCAAGCGGCTGAGGGTACGACGAAAGCCCTTGCTCTTGAGATTGGCTCTCCTGCGTCTCCAGTTGTATTTGGTAGCCGCTGGGTTGAATCCAAGGTGCAGTACTTTACCATTCTGCGGGTCAGCCATAACAGCGACGTTTCCCACAGAGTTTCTATCCACTCCAATGACGCCTTCTACGTCCACCAACTCATGTGCAGGCGTGTTATAACAGATTGATGTTAACCAGATGCCCTTGCGCTTGAAGAACTCAATGCTTCGCACAAACCCGTGAACTGGTTTAGGGAAGGTTACGGGCAGGATTTCCTTCTTGAACAGTGCAGGAATCCTAAGCCCGTTCTTCTCCAACTTTATCTGCTTACCCTTGTCACCACAGATAGGTATAACAGGATTGGTGACGGTAACACACTTCGCATTACGCTGGTACTTTGCAATGAGAGATTTCGCTACCACACAGGGAATCTCTGTGTAATACTTAGAACTGGAGGCTTCTCTCAGATGGAGCATACGCGGCAAGCAGTCCTTCCGAATCCTACTCAGAAGGATGTTGAGTACGGGAGTAAACGCATCGGGAACGCGGACTTTGGCACAAGTAGCCACTGTGTCCACAGGCTTATCTACCACATTGTTTTTGTGACTAAGTTTCGTCGGCATGTGTTTTCTCCTTCCCGATTGAATTATTTACTCGCCTTGTTTCCACGCATTGCTTCCCACTACAAGTACCGCCTAATCGAAGTGAATGGAGAGGCTGACCACATCCACTTTCTAATCGAATGCCCACCAACTGCCTCTATGTCTTCTGTTGTTGCTCGCCTCAAAGCCGTCTCCAGCAAGTTCTTCCTCAAGCGTTACGGCGCTCAATGTTGGGGGAAACATGAGCGCACTTTGTGGAACGCTGGCTACTTTGTAGCGTCCACAGGTGGAGTGACCTTGGAAACTCTCAAGAAGTACGTAGAGAACCAAGGTCGTCGCTAACCCAGACAAACGTCTGGGATTGCGCTCCTCAACTTCCGTTCATAAAGTACAGGCTCCTCTCCTATAGCCACCAACATTGTGTGCTTCGTTGTAATGTCTCCAGCAATATCGGCTTTGATGTACTCTTCTAGCCAACTGTGCGCCATGTGTCCAATGTCTCCTGCGTCTTCTAGCTTGTCCTTGTGCGCAGATTTGGCTTCTAATGCAATAGTGGTGAACTCTTCAAAAGTCAATGGTTTTACTCTTATTATACCATTCACCATCTCTGTAGGCATCAAACGCAGTAACTTTTGAATAGCCATCTTCGCTGCCCAAGGAACTAACATATGGCTTTTATCTATAACACCACATACCGTTGTAACGCCATTAACTGGGATCAGGTTTCCTAGTTCCGCTAAGCGGTAGTAACGGTGCTCCTCAGTATCAAACCTAAGAGTCACTGTGCCGTTATAAAAATGGTATTCTTCAGTGACGTTCCCATGGCGTTGAATGAATGCT
>Ga0116112_1000824_pt1 | contig 22328 bp, 16 predicted proteins | sample June2015DPH_8_15_FD_89721 | JGI IMG/M metagenome (GOLD analysis project Ga0116112, IMG submission 89721) | Peatland microbial communities from SPRUCE experiment site at the Marcell Experimental Forest, Minnesota, USA - June2015DPH_8_150 | ecosystem: Environmental > Terrestrial > Soil > Wetlands... | reverse complement strand
GGCTTCTGTGCCTGCCTTTCAGGGACCGCACCAGGATCGACCCTGGGTCCGCTCCCTTCACCGGCTGATCTATGGCCGCTGACCTCTCTCTTTCCCTGTTCTATGGAAATTCGATACAGTAACGCCCTCTGCGAAGTAAAAGAACGAGTGGAGAAAGTTTTTGATTCTAAGGAGGCATTATGGAAAGGGCAACGATGTTACACATCCGCGGTAGTAAAAATAATCTTCTACTTAGGAATCACAAACCGCTTACATCCTCAAAAAAGGTATGTAAGCGGTTCCCAGTCGGGGCGCCGGGAATTGAACCCGGGACCTCTTGCACCCCATGCAAGCGCGCTAGCCGGACTGCGCCACGCCCCGTCAGGCAAGGCGGTATTATAGCCGCAATCAAAGATTCTGACAATCCGCCCTCATTATTATTAAAAGATGAACGGCTCATTCTCACGGTTTGTGTATAAATGACGCTTTTCCTTGACTTTCTCCGGTCATCTGTGCTAGATTTAGGTAACTTTGCTCGACAAGGATCTGTATGCATCGCGAACGCGTCTCCGAGAACGTCTACTGGTTCCAAAGTGAAGTGTACGCACAGGTCACCGCAGGTGTCGTGACCGGCCCTCAGTGGGCCATCGTCATCGATACCCTCGCCCTCCCTGAAGAAACGCTGGGTATCCGTGATTTCGTTGAACATGAGATCGGCGTCCAGGTACGCTATGTCGTCAACACCCATTACCACGCCGATCACACCTGGGGCAACTGTTTCTTTCCGGGGGCCACGATCATCGCCCATTCCCTCTGCCGGCAATTGCTGGCTGAGCGCGGCTTGCCTTCCTTGGAAAATGCCCGAAAGCAGAATCCCGCCTTCCGACAGGTCAAGATCGTCCTGCCCCACCTGACTTTTTCCCAGGGCACCCTGACCCTGCGCGTTGGCAAGAAGAACCTGACCATGCTGCTTGCCCCCGGCCACAGCCCGGATGGGATCGCCGTGCTGGTGGACGAGGATCGCGTTCTCTTCGCCGGGGACGCTTTCATGCCGCTCCCCTACCTCGTGGACGGTGATGCGGATGAAATCACGGCCTCCATCAAGAAGATCGGGCGCATGGGGCTGGAGAACATCATCCAGGGCCACGGCGACATCATCCTGCGTGGGGAAATCGATGCAGCGGTGAAAGAGAATTTGAATTACCTGACCAACGTTCGCAAGGTGGCTAAGGCCGCGGTCCGCCGCCGTGCCCCTCAGGAGTATATGGATGAGATGCACATCGAGTCCTGCGGGAAAAGCAGGGTGCACCTCGGCGGGTTGGCCGAGGAGCTCCACCGCCGTAATCTGCGTTCCCTGTATAACCAGGCTGTAGAAGAACGTGCTGCCAGCAAATCCGGGAAAGGAAAATAAAATTCCGCCGCACTCAAAGGGTGCGGCGGTTTCATCTTCCGCATGGAAGCCCGGGCTACCTTTTATGAGGTGACCGGGAAAGCATCAGCCTGAATGAACTACCTTTAACGCGATCTCGTTCGGATTTCCAGACTCGATCCAAAACCCGCGTGCGTTCCACTTACCCGCCAGGGGGTACCAGATGATATTCACCACTGGATACAGGCTCTCGGCGATATCCGTAGGTGAGGGGTGATCCGGCCCTTTCGGATGAGAATGATAGATGCCGATCAGGTCCAGACCGGCGGCCTCGATGCGCTGGAAGGCCCGCCATTGGGCGCGCGGCTCCATGCGGAAACGGACTGGGCTGTGCAAAGAATTGGGAACCCCGAGCACCAGCTCCACGCGTGTGCCTCTCCCGGCCAGCAGCCCACAGGCCTCCAGGGGAGCACGCCGGGCGACATGCCGGCGCATTGCCTGCCAGGCATTCCGACTGAGGGATAAATGGTCCATCATCAACGAAACCAGATCGCCAGCCCCCAGAATAAGACCAGCATGACCGCCGGTTCCGTGACTGACCGGCGGAAGGGATGGCCCTCTGCCAGGCTGACGGCCAGGATCGTCAAGGCATAAATCGGACCGACCAGCGCCAGGCCGTAGCGGATGGGGGACAGGGGCCAGTAGTGCAATGCCGCACCCAGCTGCATCGTAACCACCGCGATCCCGACTGCCCAGGCTGCTTCCCAGCGTTCACTCAGACGCAGGTGCAGGGTGCGCAGAGCGGTCAGGCCGCCGGTCAGGAAAAGCGCCGGCAGTACAAGGAAAAGCCTCGAATTCGCAGCCCGCAATGCCACGGACAGGATCAGGAAGATCGTGAAGGAGATCGCGGTGAGCGTGGCGCTGGCCACCGGGTAGCGTGTATCGGTGGGATCCACCGCGACGTATTCGGCCAGGAACACTACCAGGAGCAGGCTGCCGCCCAGTCCAAATCCCAGCCACCAGATTCCTCCGGCCGGCAGGGTATAAAGTGCAACGCCGATTACCAGCACGGTCAAGGTGGGAAGCAGCCAGTGCTCCTGCGTTCCGCCGTGTTGCAGGGAAGGATGCGAGCGTAGCAGCCAATCGACACCCGTGGCTGTCAGCCCTGCAGCGAGAATCACGATGGCCGTGTTCAGGTTGACCGAAAAGGCCAGCACGATCCCAGGCAGCGGGAGTGACAGATCCAGATTGGGTGTGCTGATTACCCGCGTCAGAGCAAACGCTAGGAGGACTGCTGCCATGAGTACGCTGATGCGGCTGGCTTCCGGCAGATAGCGATGGGACTGCATAGGTGCATTGTACCTGTCCAGGCCACCCCTGCCAAGAGAGTAGGATCAGCCTGGCAGGCGATTTCTAGAACAGATGTACGATTATTGAGCGTGTGGTAGAATTGTCTCCGTGGAAACCGAACCCAATAAAATTCCCCCTCCACCGGGCCTGATCCACTCGCTCGCTTCCGGTTTTAACGCGGTTGCAACGCATATCCTGGTCATTGCTTTGCCGGTGCTGCTCGACCTGTTCCTCTGGCTGGGGCCGCATCTGCGCCTCAAGCAGTTACTCCAGCCGTTCGTGGACCGCCTGCCTGACCTGCTCGCTTCTCCCCTTGTGGCAAACATGCCGGACCCACAGACGGTCGTGCAGGCTTGGACGGATTTCATCAGCCGCTTCAACCTGTTCGGTATTTTGCATACATTCCCGATCGGGGTATCTACACTGATGAGCCTGCAGATGCCTATCCAGACCCCTCTGGGGACTCCCCCGGACCTGGAGGTCGGATCGATTTTCAGTTTAGTGGCGACCGGGTTGTCGCTGATCATCCTCGGCTGGCTGGTGGGGGGGCTTTATTATCTATGGGTATCTACAGTGACGCTGAATTTGGACGCGCGTTCGCTTTGGCAATCCCTGGGGCAGACCTTCCTGCTCTCTGTTATCTGGACGGCCCTTCTGTTTATTTTCGGTCTGCCTGCATTCGTATTGTTCTCGATCATGGCTGTCATCAGTCCGATTGTGGCTGAGGTGGCCCTGTTTATTTTTGCCGTGCTGGCTCTCTGGTTGGTCATGCCGATCTTCTTCTCGCCGCACGGCATTTTCACGTATCAGCAAAATGCTTTTCACGCCATTCTGAACAGCCTGCGCATGGTGCGCTTTACGCTCCCCAATACGGGGCTGTTCCTGCTCGCGTTTCTGCTCATCGGGCAGGGATTTGATTTTCTGTGGCGCACCCCGGCGGATAATTCGTGGCTGACCCTGGTCGGGATCGCGGGGCATGCCTTCATATCAACGGCGCTGCTTGCCGCCAGTTTCATTTACTACAGGGACATGAACGCCTGGTTGAAATTGGTCTTCGAACGGCTCAAGGCCCAGGCGACCTCAGCCCGGTTGTAAGGGGTACGCCTCTCCTGGCAGATGCAGGCCGCGAAGGCGCATGGCGAGGGGTTAAAGAAATTTTCGGAGGTTTTTGTGGCAGTCAACGGAAGTTACGATGCAAAAGATATCCAAGTCCTGGAAGGACTGGAAGCCGTACGCCGCCGCCCCGGCATGTATGTGGGTGGGACGGACACCAAGGCCCTACACCATCTGGTCTTTGAAGTGGTGGACAACTCGATCGACGAGGCCCTGGCCGGGGCCTGCAGCCGGATCGAGATCATTATCCATCCGGATTCGAGCGTAACCGTCATCGACAACGGGCGCGGCATCCCGGTCGATATGCATCCAACGGAAAAACGATCGGCCCTGGAAGTGGTCATGACCAAGCTGCACGCCGGGGGTAAATTTGGCGGTGGCGGGTACAAGGTCTCGGGGGGGCTGCACGGCGTGGGCGTATCAGCGGTGAACGCACTTTCGGAATGGTGCGAAGTTGAGGTGAAACGCAACCGCCAAATTCACTTCCAGCGCTACGAGCGCGGCCATCCCAAGGAACCGGTCAAAGTCATCGGCAAGGTGAAGAAGGAAGATGACACCGGCACCAAGACCACCTTCAAGTTTGACCCGCAGATTTTTAAGGATGTCCAGGATTACCGCTTCGATACCCTTGCCCAGCGCTTCCGCGAGATGGCCTTCGTGACACGCGGCACCACCATCTATTTCCTGGATGAGCGCAGCAACCGCGAGTTGACCTTCTATTTTGAAGGCGGGATCACTTCCTTCGTCCGCTACCTGAACCGCAACCGGGAGACCCTGCACCCGGTGGTTTTCGTGGAGAAACAAATCGAGGGCATCGGGATCGAGATGGCTGTCCAGTACACCGACGCTTACACCGAGTCTGTTTATGCCTTTGCGAATACCATCAACACCATCGACGGTGGCACCCATCTGACCGGCATGCGCACCGCCCTGACCCGGGTGATCAACGACTACGCCCGCAAGAGTGGCCTGCTCAAGGAAGCCGACCCCAATTTCTCCGGCGACGATACCCGTGAGGGCCTGACCGCCATCATCAGCATCAAACACCCCGACCCGCAGTTTGAGTCCCAGACCAAGGTCAAGCTGATGAACCCCGAGGTGCAGACCTATGTCCAGCAGGTGGTCGGGGATGCCTTCGGGACCTTCCTGGAGGAGAATCCCCAGGCGGCCAAGGCTATCGTGCAGAAATGCCTCACCTCCGCCCGGGCCCGGGACGCTGCCCGCAAGGCGCGCGACCTGGTCATCCGCAAATCGGCGCTGGAGAGCCTGACCCTGCCCGGCAAGCTGGCGGATTGCTCCGAGCGTGATTCGGAGAAGACCGAACTGTACATCGTGGAGGGCGATAGCGCGGGAGGGTGTTTTGCCGGCGATACGCAGGTGGCTTTGGCCGATGGCCGCGCCTTGAGCTTCAAAGAGATCATCGCCGAGCAGGCGCAGGGGAAAGAGCACTTTTGCTACACCATTCGAGAGGATGGTAAGATCGGGCTGGAGCGGATCGTCAATCCGCGCATGACCCGTGCCAGTGCGGAGGTTGTGCGGGTCCGGTTGGACAATGGGGAATATCTCGACTGCACGCCCGACCATCCGTTCATGCTGCGGGACGGCAATTACAAATCGGCCGGTTCGCTGCTCGCCGGCGATTCGCTTATGCCGCTCTACCGAAAACTTTCGGACATGAATGAGCTAGGGATCACCATCAATGGCTATGAAATGACTTGGGATCCGCGTTCGGAGGCGTGGCTGTTCACGCATCTCCTTGCCGACTGGTATAACCGCTGGATGGGCGTTTATGCAGCCGACGCCGGCGAACACTGTCATCATGTTGATTTCAATAAACGGAATAACAATCCCACCAATATCCGCCGCGTATCTAAGGAGGAGCACCTGGAGATTCATCGTCGCCAGGTCAATCGCACTCTCCATCGCCCTGATGTGGTTGCAAAGAGCCGCGCTGTTCGCCAGACGAAAGTATTCCGCGCCATGATGAGCGCTCGCATGTCCGAGCCGGTGATGAAAGCTATGCTCTCCATGCGTGCCAAAGCACAATGGCAGGATAAGAACTATAAGTATTACATGGTCAAGAAATGGCAGGAGTTCTACGAGAGTAACGAAGACTATCGCCGCCAGAATGCTGAACAACTGGACCAGGCACAGAGGTTATATTGGAGCAGTGAGGCAAATCGCCGAGACCAGGCAGAACGCACGCGTAGTTATTTTGCGGCCCATCCTGAGTTACGCGCCGAATATTCGCAGGTATCCTGTCAGCAATGGCAGGATGAAAATTTGTTGGAATGGCGCAGGCAAAAGACTCACGAGCAATGGACACCGGCATTTCGTGCCAAACGACTGGAAGCCCTCCGGCAAACTTATTATCGCAAGACCATTGCAGCCCTCAAAAAATGTGAAGCCGAATCTGGAATCATTGATCTCGCAGCATATCGCCAGCATCGCCTGACCACCCGAGATAAATCTCTGCTTCGCTTCGAGACTTTCTGCCAGCGCTACTTCGCCGGCGATTCTGCTCGCGCCTGTGATGCGATTGCCCACTACAACCATAAGGTGATTTCTGTGGAATGGCTGCCAGAACGCGCGGATGTCTACGACATCGAAGTGCCTAACAGCCACAATTTTGCACTCGCGAGCGGCGTTTTCGTCCACAATAGCGCCAAACAGGGCCGCGACCGGCACTTCCAGGCCATCCTGCCCTTGCGAGGCAAGATCATGAATACCGAGCGGGCACGGCTCGATAAGATCCTCTCCAGCAACGAGATCAGAGCGCTCATCTCGGCGTTGGGCACTGGCATCGGAGACAATTTCGATCTCTCCAACCTCCGCTACGGTCGGATCTTGATCATGTCGGATGCGGACGTAGACGGTAGCCATATCCGTACCCTGCTTTTAACTTTCTTCTTCCGCTACATGCCCACCTTGATAGAGGACGGTCATCTGTACATCGCCCAGCCTCCTTTGTACCGGATCGCCTATAAGTCCCAGGTCCATTACGCCTACGACGATGCGCAAAAGGACAAACTGCTCAAATCACTGGGCGTCAGTGCCGACAAGGTCACCCTGCAGCGTTATAAAGGCCTCGGCGAGATGAATCCACAGCAGTTGTGGGAGACCACGATGAACCCGTCCAACCGCGTCCTACTCCAGGTTACCGTGGATGACGCCGCCGAAGCGGACCGGACGTTCGACATGCTCATGGGCGACGCGGTGGACCCCCGCAGGCGGTTCATCCAGACCCATGCCCGCAGCGTGAGGAACCTGGATATTTAATCGAATTTAGCGGATTTCGTAAAGTTAGCCAATGTCCTACCGAATTCAATTGATAGGACATTTTTCATTCTGGTGATCCTTCAAGCCCAGGCATCATAAACGTGAATTCTCGGTAACAATTCGTCTATTTCGCGATTATGGTGATATTTTGTCAGTAAATTCCAGTCACGCCTCGAATCCATTTTTAATGATTGATCTTTTCTAATTACAGTCCGGTCAAGCCAATCGAAGATGACCGCCTGTGCCGGGCCTGCATCTCCAACTGAGCAATGACTGGCTGCCCAGCCGTCTTGATATTCAAACTCGTGAATTGCGACGGGACAGGTTAGTTCGCGAAAAAAGCGCAAGATCGTCAGTACTGTTTTTGTATCGGTTTGTTCGTATTCCCCCTCCCCGATTAAAACCAATAACGGGCATTGGATCCTGGAAGCAAGTCCTGTGATGTTAAAGGGCTGCCAGGCTTCAACAAGTTCATGCGGCCTGGAAACGCCGAACGACCACCGGAAGTGATTGGCAAAGCCATGCAGTTGCGGGCTAACTTTTTCCAGCAGGGTAAACACGGTGTCGAAAAAACCGGGCATGGCATGGCGAAGGACGGCCGGCATGACCGCCTCCCAGGCTTCGTTCACGTCCACCACGATACCGCCGACGCAGATGCAGGCGCGGATGCGCGGCTCAAATGCGGCCACACGGGCTGCCAGTTGGGATGACAAGGAAAGGCCGATCAATGCGAGCCTGCCGGGATCCACGTCCTTTCGCTGGATGAGATAATCCACGACCGCCTTCACGGGCGCTTCATAATCGGGCCGTAAATGCAAGCCGGGATTCAACTGGAGGGCGCTCCATTGTCCCGGGCCTTCGAACACCAGGCAATTCCAACCCCTGGATTGTGCGGCAAATCCAAACCAATGAACCATCTCTTCATTGGTGCTGTCCCCGCCGTTGATGACGATCAAAGTGGGAAGGCGAGAGTCACCGGCGGATAAGAAATATCCCGGCAAATGCGCCTGCTCAAATGGAATATCGACCACTTCGATTTGCGGAGAAAATAATTTGGCTGCCTGATGAAAGGTCTCGCGACTTAACTTGAGGTACGGATCGAGACGCACGTCGGTGGGGGGCAAGGAGAACATGGCTGCCCGGTAATAATTACTGGCGCGCAGATAAGCTTGACGGGCCGTGATCGCCTGCCCCGATCCCATCGCCTGCCCGGCTGCCTGGGCGGCTTTTTCGCCAATGCTCGTCCATTCCTGCACCCAGCCTTCTTCGTCATGGTCCTTGATCCTGGCGGCAGCCTTCAGGCATTCGCTCACTTCAGCGCCTCCGGTCGCTGCGACCATGAGGGTTCTGGCGAAATTGAATTGAAAGGTTCCAATGTTCATTTTGCTGAAATCGAGTTTCATGCCGATCCTCCTGATCTTGTTGGGTAAGCCTGATGATCTCAAGCCCGAAGTGATGGAGGGCCAGCTTTCACCAAAGCTGTGACCGGTGCGCATTTTCCAAAGGGTTGTCCAGGGGTTCAACCGGAAAGGAAATGACCATTCAACCCCTCACGCAATAATATTTTACATCTTGTAGTTTATAACACTTAATGTAGTATAATTCAATCCTGAAATCCTTGAAAGAGTTGCATATGCAACGGGTGTAAATAATGACTGTAACCCTTCCTAAAACGGATCGCCGAAGCTTACGGACCCGGAAGATGCTCTGGGAAGCGCTGATCGCCCTCATCCAGGAAAAAGAGTATTCCGAGATCACCATCCAGGATATTGCCGACCGGGCGAATGTAAACCGGGTGACCTTTTATTTGCACTACCGGGATAAAAAAGACCTGCTGGTAAGCAGTGTGGAAGTGATTTTCAATGACCTGACCTCGAAGATCACACCCCTCACCGGGGAGAACTTCCGCCTGGATGTCCCTCCAGAGGGCATGGCCCTGGTGTATCGCTATATCGCTGATAATGCCAAGTTTTATCGGATCATTCTGGGTGAAAATGGGATCCCTTTTCTGGTCGATCGATTCCGAAAATACTTGACCGAGGTTGCCATTCAACGTTTCCAGCTAGTGATCCCGGAGGAGGGCCGGGGACGAATCCCATTGGAGATTGTGGCCCAATACGCGGCCGGTGCCCTCATCGGACTGATCACCTGGTGGTTGGAAAATGACATGCCCATCCCGCCTGAAGAGTTTGCTCATCAGACCTTGCTTCTAACGGCGTATGGGCCTTATTGGGGTGCGGGAATTCAACCGCCGAAAATGGATCCAATCCCCGTAACGGGTCCCCTCGTTGAGAGGTAGCTGTTCCCTGCTCCTCGGGTATGGAGCAGGCCGAACCTCAGGAATATCTTCGAATATTCAAAAATGGTCACGGCCAGGCCATAAAGAGCGGCACCCACCTGCCGGGTTCTTAAGGTCAATCTGCTTTTCATCCCGGGACCGAACAACTTCAGCCAGGAAAGGTTGAGCCTTATGGAAAACGTTCTCGTTTCGTGGAGCGGCGGAAAAGATAGTGCCATCGCCCTGTATGAGATCCTGAAAAATCCGAACTACCATATATCCGCTTTGCTCACCACGGTGACCGAAGACTACGACCGCATCAGCATGCACGGCGTCCGGCGGATTCTGCTTGAGCGGCAGGTTGCCGCACTGGGCTTTCCTCTCGAGACCGTGCTCATTTCGAAGAATGCGTCCAATGAGGAGTATGAAGCCAATATGGGACGGGTTCTTGCAAAATATAAGGCTGCAGGCACCACCTCCGTGGTGTTCGGAGACATCTTTCTGGAAGAACTGAGGAAGTATCGGGAAGACAAACTGGCCGCGCTGGAACTGCGGGGCATTTTTCCCATCTGGAAAAGGGACACCCGGGAACTGGCTCGATCGCTCCCGTTATTGGGTTTCAAAGCGATCACGACTTGCGTGGATACCACCCTGCTCGGCGCGCAATTTGTCGGCAGGGTGATCGATGCGCAATTCCTGTCCGAGCTGCCTCAAGCGGTGGATGCGTGCGGCGAGAACGGTGAATATCACTCGTTCGTGTACGAGGGGCCGAATTTCAAGGAGAGGATTTCTTTCACCCTGGGGGAGATCGTTTTACGGGAAAACCGTTTTTGCTACTGTGACCTGATCCCCGCTTGAAGCGCAAACGTCCGGCTCGTAGGTGGCGGTCTAAAAGCACGGGGTCGCTGGAGAGGCGCAGTTCTCGTCTGCGCCTGGATCAGGATGACCGATCCTCGATCTCCCAGGCATGATCGAGCACGTGCCAGGCGACCCGTCGGACAAAGTAGCGCGCCGTCCAGTGGGGTCCCCCGCGCGGTCCCTGCGCAGGCAGTTCGCCGCGCGCCGACGCGGCCAGCGCCATCAGGACCGCTTCCCGGGTCCGGACAAGTTCCTGATCCAGGCCCCCGGTTTCAGCCTCTTTGAATTTCCATCCGAGCCGGCTCAGGTAGGCCGCCTCCGCGCCGAGTACATGCCGGATGATTTTTTCGAGGTTCCGTCCGCCGCCCCGGGGTCCTTTGCTCAGCTCTGTGCTCCCGGCGGCTGCGACCGCCCGGTCGAACGCCGCCCAGCTGGCTTTTAACAGATTCTCAAAGCGCAGAAGCCCAGCCGGATCAACGGGAGCTGCGTCCTGGGAAGGTGAGACGTCCGGCGCTCCGAAATCGGTCGTACCATTGCCCTCCAGGCGTTCGACAATCCACAACTCAGACAGATCTCTCGGGACCCGGAACCCGGGCCGAATGTCACCCACCGCCCGCTGATAACGCTGCGCATACTCGAAAAGCGAATGGATCGCGGCTGGCTCATCCGGCCCGCTCCGCGCCCAGCCCGGCCAGTCGATCGCAGCCGCGAACGTCTTTTTGCTGCCTGTTTCCACGTAGATATCGATCTGGTTCGTCGGTCGCGCCATTCTCTGCTCCTTTTCCTCCGGGAGGCTTACCCCGGAAGAATGGATCCGCAAACGGATCCGGAACCTTCCTCTCTGGTTTTGGATGCAGAGATTACGAGTCCCTGCATCCGTTCGGTACGATTTGCCCTGATCGGGTTCCGTGAAAAATGCAGTATAGATGGTTTGGTCGGTTTTGAAAAGAGGCCGTGCTGCCGTTCGGCGATCAAGTCCATTGATCCGACATGGCGTTCCGGGCGATCAGGATACGGGTTGTCGGTTTCTTGAATGAGTCCGGGTCCCCCTTCACTCGCGCGGCGACCTGCCCGGCTTCTTCTTTCCCGGGCAGATCGCCTCCGCAGCTTCCTTTTTCGGATTCCTGATCGCGCTTTGGATCACTGGCTGGGGTTCATCACCCTGCCCATAAAGAGAATCGTTTTGGTCTGTGGATCGACGATGAAGAACAGGAACGGATGGTCGATGGTCACGTTCAGGACCTGGGCCGGGACGGCCATCATCCCTACGACGATCCCGGTCGCTGCGGCGGCTTCCGTGCCGTGTTCGTCGACATTCACATAGGCTTTGTGCAGCACATCCGAAATGTACAGGTCCTTCTTCTCGTCCATCCCGGAGAAATCCGCATTCTGGTCAAAGGCATCCGTCATGCCCAGAGAGGCCAGGACGCTTTTCAGGTCGATCTCGGACTCGACCTTGAATTTGGGCATCTTCAGATCGATCATCTGGCTGTTCATCCCGCCCAGGATCGCTTCCAGCTGTGCCTCGCTCAGCCCGCTCTCAAAATCGGAGAACTGCCCCGCGGACGGCATCACGACCAGCATCATCACCTGGCCGCCCTGATAGGGCAAGCCGATGGCTTGGTAGTTGTCACCCTGGGCGTACAGGTAGCTGGCCTCGTGGCCTGAGCTCATCATCGCGACGCTGGTGGAACTGCCGTCCGGCAGGTAGAAGGGCCCATTTTGCGTGCCGGCTGGATCGAAGGCATTCTCCCAGGCGGCTTTGAAATAAATGGCGTTCGCCAGGACTAAGCGGGTCGTATCGTCGATTGACCCCTGCGGAAACAGGTCTGTGATTTTGCCCTGGGTCTGCTGCTCGACCCAGTTGTTGATCACAGTGCGGGAGGGCTCCGCCGCGTGCACAAAGTCCAATAGGTGCATTCCGGCCCCATAATTCTGGGCCAGCAGATCGAGATAGGCGGGTAGGAAGGTGAAGTCCTGTTGGCCCCAGATGGAGTTGGCGATATTCAATTGAAAGCCCTGACCCTGATTGGCACCTTTCTGGGCATAGGAAACGATTGTTTGATCCAGGGAGTTCAGGGCTGGATGCAGGCGCTCCTGGGGCAGGGTGAAATGCAGTGCCTGTGCCATCTGTGATTCGGTATCACTCCGGGCTCCCGCATAGGTCATCGCCAGGGCGAGAGAGATGCTGTACGGTGAAAAGAACAGGTTCCCTTTACCGCTGCGCAGCTGCTGATAAAGGGCCATGGCAAAATCGCTGTTCCCCTGCACCAGCTGGGCCAGGTCGCCCTGCGGGACGCTCGGGGCCGCAATGCGGACCAGTTTTGACTGCACGACCTGTTCTCCGCTTACGGGCGGCAGCGGGGTCGGCAGGATGATCGGCGGGGAGGAGGGCGTGGGCTGCGGTCCGTTGATCGGTGGAATCGGCGTGGGCTGCGGCGCACAGCTGCTCACGAACAGGGCCAGGGCCAGTGAAAGGACGCACAGCTGGATTGCTCCCAGGGTAAGCTTCTTGGACATCTCGATCCTCCTGATAGATACGACGGGTTGTTGAACCCAAGACGAAATTGGCCACGAATTGGTTCCCGGGATCCGGCGCTCAGCCAGATCAAAGGCAGGAAGTATTCAATTATCCCCCTTAATTCGCCCGATCGGTGATCCCCCGCCCTGGCGGCCCCGCGGGGCCTTCGACATTGCCAAGGTCAACCTGCGGTCTTTCGTCAGGAGCCTTTTGCCTGCCGCAGGGCCGCTTCGGGCAGGTCGGCAGGTTGAGGCCACCCGCTCGGATCGCCTTTAACCCAAAGTTCAGCAGAGCGAGAAGGAATTGCGGTCTCCGAAGGAGGATCGGATGCCTGCCGCGCCTCGGTTTTCAGGCAATTACATTGCGATGATCTAACGGGAGGATTGACCCGGATTGTGCTTCAAAGGACGAAACCTGAGCGTCTCAGGGTCGAGGCCGGGACCCCGCCCGGTAGGGCGGCCAACGGCTCGCGCGGGATGAAGATGGAAAAATCCGGCAGGCGCCGGGCCCCTGCCCTCCCATCGAATGCAATGGCTCGACCCGACTTTTGAGCCGGTTGGATCGCCGGGGTGCGGGGGAGGGGGACATCCCGAGGGGGGATAGGGTAGGGTGATTCGGGGTGAAGGGGCGTCATCATCAGGGCCTCCTGGAAGGATTTCTATCCTTCCTTTCTTAACGGAAATGATATGAAAAAATTGTTTTCCCCGGATAAATGTAGTGTAAAATGTTTGTAAATCATTTGGGCTGCCTCGCCGGCGCGTGAGCACCGGTCGGTGGGTTTTTTGTCCGTGTTTTCTCGGAATTGACCGTCCAACAGCCATGTTTAAATCCGAACGACTTACCCAAAGCCTCAACCGAGTCCTGCAGATCCTGGTGCTCGTTTATCAGGTCGTGGCGCTGGTCGCCTTCCTGGGGATCCCCTTTCTGGCTGCTAACTGGCTGAGGACGCCCTTCCTGGGTGCTTTTGTCGACCAGACCCTGGTGTTCAACGGGGTCGGGCCCGCCCGAGCGGACGAGGCCTGGCAGCTGTTCCATGGCGGGGTGACGTCGGGCACCCAGCTGCTGCAGGTGGACGGAAAGGACATCCGCAGCACCTCCGATTTGCGCTCAGCCCTGCAGGGCCACCTCGCTGGCGACACGGTTGTTCTCGCGGTGCGGGCACCAGGAGGCTTGTCCAAGACCCTCACCGATACCCTCACCGATACCCTGCACGCCTTCCCGGTCCTTGACCGGCTCACCTATCTCTATATCCCCTACATCGTCGGCCTGATTTTTCTGGGGATGAGCCTGTGGATCTTCTCCCTGCGCCGCTCGGAATCCGCGGGCCGGGCCTTTGCCCTGTTTTCCACCTCGGTCGCCATCGCCTGTGCGGCCGTGTTTGACCTCTACACCACGCATGCTCTCAGCTGGCTGTGGACCTTCGCGTTCGCCATGGCGGGGGGCGCACTGATCGACCTGGCCATGGTCTTTCCTCAACCCATCCGCTTTACGGCCAGACGGCCTTATCTTCGTTGGATTGGCTATCTGGTGGCGGTCGTGCTGGCGCTTCTGGCGGAATTGAACCTGTATAATTTTGACCGCCCCGGGGCCTATATCTACAACTGGCAGACGATTTACATCCTGGCCGGTTTCTCCATTCTCTTCTTCATTGGTATCGCCATCTTGTGGCGAATCGCGGCCCGCTCGCCCATCGTCCGGCAGCAGGCGAACGCCATCCTGTGGGGGGTGAGCATAGCGTTCGTCCCGCTGGCTGTCTGGTTCCTTTTGACCGCGCTGCACCCGTCGAGTTTCCCGACCCCGCTACTGGCGACCACCGTCGTCTTCCCGGGTGTGACCGGCTATACCATTCTGCGTTACCGCCTCGTGCGGACCGACTTCATGCTGCGGCAGGGGGTCCTGTATGCCCTGCTTTCGGTGCTGGCGATTTTTAGTTACGCCTTGCTGGTCAGCGGGCTGACCCTGGTCTTCGGCCAGACCTTCAATGCGACCAACCCGCTGCTGATCGGGATTGTGATCTTTCTCTTCGCCCTGGCCTTTAATCCCGTGCGCACCCGCTTGCAGCGCCTGATCGATGCCGCCTTTTTCCGCGGGGAGCAGGCCTACCAGCAGCGCGTCGAGGACTTCACCCATGAGCTGACCAACACCGTCGATCTGGGGACCATCATCCGCACGCTGCACCGGCACGTCACGACCAGCCTGCTGCCGGACCGGCTTCATATTTACGTCTTCGACCCGTTGAACGACAACTACGCGGCTGCGGCAGGCGAGGACGGTCGGCCGACCAGCGATCTGCGCTTCAATGCGGCCAGCCCCCTGGTTCAGACGCTTTCCAAAGCCCGCCTGCCCGTCTTTTTCGATGAATCCAATCTCCCGCCGGAATTGCAGCCTGAACAGGCGCGCCTGGCGCTCCTGGGCGCCATCCTGTTTGTACCCCTGCCGGGTGGCGAGCGACTCACCGGCTGGCTGGCGCTCGGGGCGCGCCGTTCGGGCGAGACCTATACCGGCCAGGACCTGGGATTCCTTGATTTGATCAGCTCCCAGGCGGCGGTGGCCATCGAGCGTGCCCAGGTCGTTTTCAACCTGGAGCGCCGCGTCCGCGAGATGAACATCTTGGCCCGTGTGGCCCAGGGGGTCAACGTCACCCTGGCCTACGACGACATCCTGGAGCTCATCTATGCACAGACCGACCAGATCCTCCCGGTCGATGACTTCCACATCACCCTGTACAACAAAGAGAGCGATTATTCCTACCTGGCCTTCTGCCTGGAGAAGGACGAACGCCTGACCGAGCGGGAGAATCTCCCCCTGCCGCCGGGTACGGACCTCAGCGCGGACATCATCCACTCCCGCCGCCCCATTCTGACCAACGATTATGTCCGGGAATGCCAGGTACGCTCGGTCACACCGGCCTCAACCGAGGTCACGGCCTGGATGGGTGTTCCGCTCAATGCCGGGGCGGAGACGATCGGCGCCTTGAGCATCGGGAGCCGCGATCCGGCCGTTCTGTACACTCCCGGCCAGCGGGACCTGCTTCAATCCATCGCGGACCAGGCGGCCGGAGCCATCGTCAAGGCTCGTCTGCTGCAGGAGACCGAACGGCGCGCCCGCCAGCTCACCACCCTGAATGAGATCACCCGCCAGCTGACCGGAACCCTGGAGACTGAACCGCTGCTGCAGAACATCCTGGACAGCGCCGTGACGATCTTAAATTGTGAGGCCGGCAGCCTTTTCCTGGTGGACGAGCAGACCGACGAACTGGTCTTCAAGGCGACTGCCGGACCGGTCGCCTCCAATCTTGCAGGGCAGAGGCTGGCTCCCGGAACCGGGATCGTCGGGCAGGCCGTACAGGGACGTAAGGCCATCATCAGCAATAACGTCCAGGAAGCCGCCTCCTGGTTCGCTTATACCGACCAGAGGACCGGTTTTAGCACCCGGGCCATTCTGGCCGTCCCACTGCAGATCAAGGAGCGCGTCATCGGCGTGCTGGAGGTCATCAACCGCAAGGATGGCCTGCCCTTTGTCGAGGATGATCAAAACCTGTTGTCGGCCTTTGCCGGCCAGGCTGCGGTCGCGATCGAGAACGCCCGGTTGTATACCCTGACTGACCAGCAACTGAATGCCCGCGTCGAAGAACTCTCGGTCATGCAGCGCATCGACCGGGAACTCAACGCCAGCCTGGACATCACGCGGGCCTTGCACCTGACCCTGGACTGGGCCATGCGCCAGTCCAGATCTGAGGCAGGGCTGATCGGCATCCTGGAGGAGCGCGGCATGCGCTTGATGCACCAACAAGGCTTTGAAGCCCTTTGGGAGACCTACAAGGATCTGCCGATGCCGCTGGAGCAGCCCGCCATGCACGTGGCGATCGAGACCGGCCAGCCGCAGCGGGTGGCGCTGGAAGCGGATCATCCCGGCCTGATGCCGGAGGCCTTGACCCAGACCGTGGTTCCCATCCGCCGGGAGGCGAACGTGATCGGGCTGGTCGTCATGGAGAGCCGCGCCCTCGATTCCCAACCGGAGGCGGTGCTGCCCTTCCTGACCCGCCTGAGCGACCATGCCGCCATCGCCATCGCCAACGCCCAGCTGTACAGTGCCGTTCAGGAAGCGAATAATGCCAAGAGCGAGTTTGTCTCCTTCGTTGCCCACGAACTCAAGAACCCGATGACCTCGATTAAGGGTTACAGCGAACTTTTGGGAGCCGGGGCGGTCGGACCGATCACGGATATGCAGTCCAATTTCTTGAACACTATCCGCTCCAACGTCGAGCGCATGTCCACCCTGGTCTCCGACCTGAACGACAACTCCAAGATCGAGGCGGGCCGGTTGCGGCTGGACTTCAAGAGCGTGTCCGTCGCCGAAATCGTGGACGACGTGCTCCGTTCCAGCAAGCGCCAGATTGAAGAGAAGAAGCAGACGGCCCTGGTGGAAATCCCTGAGCAGTTGCCCAAGGTCTGGGCCGACCCCACCCGCCTGGGACAGATCCTGACCAACTTTATCAGCAACGCCAACAAGTACACACCGGAAAAGGGCCGCATCACGATCGGGGCTGAAAGGTCCAGCAACCAGTGGGATCCGGGGGGTGCAGCCGAAGTGGTGCATATCTGGGTGCGGGATAACGGCATCGGCATCAGCCTGGAAGACCAGAAGAAGATATTCGAAAAGTTCTTCCGCTCCGAGGACCAGAAGGCACGCGAGGCTCCCGGCACCGGCCTGGGGCTGAACATCACGAAGAGCCTGATCGAAATGATGGGCGGACGGGTCTGGTTCGAAAGCGAATTCCGCCTGGGGACGGCCTTCCACTTCACCGTCCCAGTGGCTCAGGGCTAAGGATGGGATTATGACACTGCTCGCCGTGGTAGGACAGGCGCGGGCCCTCGATGGCCGTGAAGCCGGTTTGCAGGCGGCCCATCAGGCGCTTAACTCCCTGGGCAGTACCGCCCCCATCCTTGGTCTGGTCATCAGTTCCTACCAGTACGAGGCCCAGCAGGTCGTCAACGGCATCTCCAGCCTGACCGGCGACATGCCCTTGATCGGTTTCAGCACGCCGGCGGGCATGAGCTCGGCCGGCTTGCACCCTCACTCGGTGGTGGTCGCCCTGTTGGCCGCCTCCGATGTCAAGGTCGATGTCCAGTGGCTGCCCGGCTATACCCAGGGTAGCCGCGAAGTCGCCGGACACCTGGCGGATCTGCTCAAGCGCAAACCCCAGCTGCCTTGCCTGTTCTTCGCGGACGGGTTCAACGCCGATGCCGAACAGTTGTGTGCCAGCCTGCCTCCCAGGACCAATCTGATCGGGGCGCTCTCCAGCGGTGACCTGCATACCGGGAACGCCTACCAGATCGGAGGGGCCCAGTCCGGGGCGGGTGGACTGGCCCTGGCCCGCCTGGAGGGTGCGATAAAGGTCGGGATAGGATATGGGCACGGCTGGCTGCCCGTCGGTTCACATTTTCGCGTGACGCGTTCACGCGGTTTCTGGGTCCGCACCCTGGACGGGCGCCCCGCCTCCGAAGTCTATGCCCACCTGTTCGGCTACCCGCCGCGCGAGTGGGCTTTCCCCCCGCTCAACCTGCTTACCCGGATCTATCCTCTGGGGATCGAGCAGTTCGATAAGAGCCTGCTGGTCCGTTCGCCGCTGCGCATCGAAGCGGACGGCTCGTTCCGCATGAATGCACCCGTCTCGGACGGGTCGGACGCCTACCTGCTGGCCGGCAGCCTCTCCGCTTGCCGGGCGGCGGCCAAGCAGGCCGTCCGGCAGGCCCTGGACGGGTTGGGCCGGTCACGGCCCAGACTGGCGCTGGTGCTTTCCGACCTGGCCTGGCAGATGCTCTTCGAGGCTGAACCGGGCGGCGACATCCAGGCGGTCCAGGAGGCGCTGGGTCCGCGCGTGCCCATTGCGGGAGGCTACACCCTGGGACAGGTTGTGCCCGGAGGCGAGGGCCAGCCTCAGTTCCTCAACCAGCACATGCTCGTGGTCCTGTTCGGGGAGGGGGGAGAGAAGTAGCGGCTCCCTTAAAGGATTTTTCCTTCCTGCTTCAGCCTTTCCTAAAAATTCCGCCTTCGAGATTTTGCCTCGAAGGCGGGTTGCTCTTAAATGGGGTCCAATTTCAGGCGGTGACCGCAACCTTGGGCAAGTCCTTCATGGCCTCCTTGACCGCCTTGGCGGGGTACTCGTAATCCACCAGCTTCCCGTTCAGGTAAGCCTCGTAGGCGGTCATGTCGAAATGCCCGTGTCCGGACAGGTTGAACAGGATGACGCGCTTTTCGCCTTTCTGCTTGGCATCCAGCGCCTCGTCGATCGCCACCCGGATGGCGTGGGCTGACTCGGGGGCCGGGAGGATGCCTTCGGCCCGGGTGAACTGCACGGCCGCATCGAACGTGCTGACCTGCGGTACGGCCACGGCCTGGATGTAACCCGCGTTGTAGAGGGCCGAAATGCTCGGAGCCATGCCGTGATAGCGCAGCCCGCCGGCATGGATCCCGGCCGGCATGAAGGTGTGCCCCAGGGTGTACATCTTGACGATCGGGGCCATCTGGGCGGTGTCCCCGTAATCAAAGGCGTATTCGCCCTTGGTCAGGGAAGGCGTCGCGGTGGGTTCGACGGCCACCAGGCGCGTGCGCTGCCCTTCCTTCAGGTTCTGGCGCAGGAAGGGGAAGGCCAGCCCGCCGAAGTTGGAACCGCCGCCCACGCAGCCGATGACCACGTCCGGATACTCGCCAGCCATGTCCATTTGCTTGAGGGCTTCCTCGCCGATGACCGTCTGGTGCATCAGGACATGGTTCAGCACGGAACCCAGGCTGTACTTCTTCTTCCCGCCGGACTTGACTGCCATTTCCACGGCCTCCGAAATGGCAATCCCCAGCGAGCCGTTGTTCTCCGGGTCCTTGGCGAGCAGAGCGCGGCCGTAGTCGGTGCGGTCGGTCGGGCTGGCGAAAACCTGGGCCCCGTAGGTCTGCATGAAGATGCGGCGGTAGGGCTTCTGGTTGTATGAGATCTTGACCATGTAGACTTCCAGGTCGATGCCAAACATGTTGCAGGCCATCGCCAGCGCGGCGCCCCACTGCCCGGCACCGGTCTCCGTGGTCATGGCCTTCGTCCCCGCGACCTTGTTGTAGAAAGCCTGCGGGATGGCGGTGTTGGGTTTGTGACTGCCGACCGGGGAAACGGTTTCGTTCTTGAAGTAGATATGCGCGGGTGTTCCCAGCGCCTTCTCCAGGCGACGGGCCCTGGCGAGCGGCGTCGGCCGGTACAGTTTGTAAATCTCACGCACCTCTTCGGGGATCTGGATATAGCGTTCCGTGGAAACCTCCTGCAGGATCAGGTCCATCGGGAAGAGCACTCCCAGGAAGTCAGGCGTGACCGGCTCTTTGGTGCCCGGGTGCAGCACGGGGGTGGGGGGGACAGGGCTGTCCGCCTGGATGTTGTACCAGGCTTTCGGCAGATCGGATTCGTTCAGAATAAAACGGGTTTGCTCAGACATGGAAAGCTCCTTTCAGATATGGGTAGGGAGGGATCAGGGAATCGCAGACATAAGGCGGGGACCCTTCCGGGTTGGATTTTCCTCTTCATGGATCAATGGGTGGGCACAGGACCATAATTATTTCTCCTTGTAGCGATGGCTATCTCCTCGGCGCGCGGTTTGTGAAATTAAAAGCGCGTCCGCCCGTAGAACGGGACGAACGCGCAGTCCGTGGTGCCACCCGAATTAGGCCGAGGTAGAAAACATCCCTGTCGTGATGCACAGGGATGAACGCCAGCCTCACTCAATCCGATACGGGTCTTGCGACCGATATCCTCGCTCTATAACGGGAGTTCCCGGCCCGGGCTACTCGCTGAGCTTTCACCCTGCAACTCTGAGGTCCATTCGGCTTCTTCGTGCGGGCAGGACTTTCACCGACTGCCGCCTGCTCTCTGATCCGCTGTCCGAGGCGTACTCGTCCTCTTCGACGTTTTTGGTATATTGGGCGTGATTATATGCCAATCGAGCAATTTGTCAATAGGGGGTTCTGAAAACCCGTTCGGGATCCCTGCCTTGGAGTGGGTCGTCAGCCTGATTCACGCTGGAACGTTTCCACTTTTTGTCTGAAATCCGGGCGGGTTGGGCCGTGCTGCTCATCCGCCCGTCGTTTCGCCCTCCTGTGGCGGTGTGCTTGGATCATTCACGAAAGAGGGTTTTGCCTTGGGTGGTTGATGCACCCGGGCCAGGATTTTTTGAAGTTTGGTTGTGAGCTGCCTGCGCCACGAGCTGGTGAGTCTGCGCATGAACGGCAGGCGTAGGGCGAGCAGGAGGATGACGACCAGGGCGTAGATCAGCGGGTAGAGGATGTCGCCTCTCAGGTGGAACAGGTCGCCTTTTTTCGACCAGGCGTAATGCAGGACCGCCATCGGCACGATCAGATACACCAGGTTGTGCAGGCGTTTCCAGTTCTTGCCCATGCTTTTTTGGAAGTACTGGAAAGAGGTCACCGCCAGGGGGATGAGCAGCACCACGGCCAGGGTCCCGACCAGCAGATAGCGCTCGTTCACGATATTGAACCAGATTTGGCTCCAGAGAAAACTAAAGTCGAGGGCGACGTAGACCCCCATGTGCAGGACCGTATACGCGAAACCGTACAATCCAAGGGCTTTGCGCCGCTTGATGGCCTCGCGCCAGCCCAGGACGGTCGAGAGCGGGGTGCAGGCCAGGGATAGCACCAGCAGGAAGACCGCGGCCAGGCCGGTGTGCTGTTCGATCTCCTGGATGGGGTTGATGCTCATCCGGCCGGTGAGGTAATCGAAGCCCAGGTGAAGCAGCGGGTACCAGGCGCCGACGTGGACGAGGATCTGAAGGGGGGTGATCTGGGATTTTTTCTTTAACATTTGGAACAGCTTTGAATTTAATAATTTGCGATCAAGTCCATGCCTGTGTACATGGATGCCACCTCGGAACCGTACCCGTTGAACAACAGGGTTGGGATGCGTTTGTTCTCGCCCAGGCGCAGCTCGGTGGCCTGTGACCAGCGCGGGTGAGGCCGGTTCGGGTTGACATTGGAATAGAAGCCGTACTCATCCGGGGCGATGGTATCCCACAGGGTGGCCGGCTGCGTGGCGACCAGCTCGATCTTGACGATGGCCTTGATCGATTTGAAGCCGTACTTCCACGGCACGACCAGCCGGATGGGGGCGCCGTCCTGGGGCGGAAGCGGTTCTCCGTACAGGCCGGTTGCCAGGATGGTCAGATCGTTCATGGCCTCGTCCAGGCGCAGGCCCTCCTGATAGGGCCAGGGGTAGGTGGGATCGTTCTGGCCGGGCATGTCCTTCGGGTCGAGGATGGCCTCGAACCGTACAAATTTCGCCGCGGAGGTGGGTTGCACTTCCTTGAGTATGTTGGATAGCGGGAAGCCATCCCAGGGGACGACCAGCGACCAGGCCTCCACGCAGCGCAGGCGGTAGATGCGTTCCTGCGGGGGGAACTTTTGGATCAGGTCCTCGACCGCGTAGGTCTTGGGATTCGCCACCAGTCCGTAGACCTGCACAGACCAGGGCTCGGTCTTGAAGTTCGCGCTGAGGGGTGCGACCCCCTGCTTGTCCGTGGTGAACTCGTAAT
>Ga0116112_1000819_pt1 | contig 22382 bp, 23 predicted proteins | sample June2015DPH_8_15_FD_89721 | JGI IMG/M metagenome (GOLD analysis project Ga0116112, IMG submission 89721) | Peatland microbial communities from SPRUCE experiment site at the Marcell Experimental Forest, Minnesota, USA - June2015DPH_8_150 | ecosystem: Environmental > Terrestrial > Soil > Wetlands... | reverse complement strand
TGCTTGGGCAACCAGATAGGTGGTTCCCGCTACAAGCAGGGCAATGACGATGGAAATGAGCAATCGCTTGATTTTTTTCATTTGGTGTCTCCTCTTCAAAAAGTTTTATTTCCTGGCAGGTATCCTATGACCGGATAGGAACCGGGGCTTGTCGGAACACAATACATCCAAGGCATGCTTCCTTCATAACGCCATCCCTGGCTCGGAAAACCTGCCAGCATGGGGTCTTCGGTTGGGCCACAGCCTCACAATCTTTCTTCTTCTCCTCTGAACACCCTTTGATCTCCCAGCAAGGTTTCCCGGCAGGGATGACCGGCAGAGCCAGCGCTTCCTTTTGCCAGCGCTGGTCCAGTCGATGTAGCAAAGCAAATACCAGGGCAGTAACCATGATCGGGATACCCAGGCGGAGAAGCAAGCCGAATAGGAAAGTCAGAACCACATCCATCAGGCACCTCTTGGTTTATGAATGCTAAGATCGTGGCGGCGTACCAGTTCGCCGATGAGTATCATTATTGCCATCGGAATGCCCAACCGCAAAACAGTAAAGAGGGTAACGACCAATGCGCTTTTCATGGCAACCATCCTTTCCTTTAGTATCTTTTTTCACTATCAGTCTACTGCTGAGCTCCACTGAATACCATTCGTTGTTCATCCAATCTTCAGCATGGGGGGCCTATCCCATGAAACAACCGATTACACCATCAACATACTGTCTATATCCCACGCCCGGAAACCTGAATTGGGTCATTATTGAGCAAGTCACCCCAATAAAAAAGCCTGCTGAAGGTTCCAGCAGGCTTTGCCGTTGAAAGAGATCGAAAAGCTAGGGCTTGATGATGCCCTTCCGGATGGCATACCGCACCAATTCCGAACGGGAGTGCAGTCCAAGTTTTTGCATTATATTCTCACGATGGCGTTCCACGGTTTTTACACTGATCACCAGTGCCTCAGCAATCTCGGCGTTAGCCACCCCATCTGCGAGATAGCGCAACACTTCCTGTTCCCGTTCTGTCAGACCATCCAGAGCTTTACCCGACTCGCTGGTATGTTCCTGGATAAGGTAATCTTTTACCAACAGTTTCGCCAGGGATGGATACAGGTAGACTTCCCCGGCTGCGGCGGCGCGAATTGCTGTTAGCAATTCTTCTGGCGCGGCGCGCTTGGGCACATACCCTCCAGCACCTGCCTCCAGCATCTTGAAGAAATACTCTTCATCTTCATGGATGGTCAGGGCCACTACGGCTACCTCGGGATTGGTGCGTTTGATCTCGCGCGTCGCGTCAATGCCGGAAAGGTCCGGCAAGCCAATGTCCATCAGGACCACATTTGGCAATAGCGATTTGACTGCCTCCAGGGCCTCATGGGCGGTTCCGACTTCACCAACAATCTCTACATCGCTTTCATTGGAAAGCAACATGCGCAGACCCGATCGTACTACTTGATGGTCATCAACCAACAACAGCCGGATTTTCATCGGTTTCCTCCTGGGAGAATGGAACAGTCACATCCACAGTTGTTCCTTCTCCTGGTTTCGAATTGACTTTGAGTTTGCCGCCCAGCAAAGAAGCGCGTTCTTCCATACCTTTCAGGCCCCAAGAAATCCGCCCGGCAGATTCAACCATACTTGGATTGAATCCCTGTCCATTATCGACCACCCGGGCGCGTATCTCCCGAGCTGAATAGGATAAGTGAATCCTGACCTGCGTGGCGTGGGCATGTTTTATAACATTGGTCAAAGCTTCCTGGATAATTCTGAAGGTAGCCGTTTTAACAGGGGAAGGGATGTTGGGTTCATTCCCACGTGTCACAACCTGTACATCAATTTTGGTCCGCTCTTGAACATTCCCTGCGTACCAACGCAAAGCGGAAGAAATTCCTAAATCGTCAAGGTGGGAAGGCCGCAGATCGGCAATCAAGCGCTGTAATTCATCCAGGGAATGAGCCGTCAGGGATTCCAATTGGTGCAGATTTTGCTTAGTACTGCCGCGTCCAGAACTCTTTACGTCTGCCTCCAGGCTGCGCAATCCCATACCGATGGCGGTCAACGCCTGGCCGGTCTCATCATGAAGTTCCCTGGCTATCCGCTGGCGTTCCGATTCCTGAGCGGCCACGATGCGCTTGTATAATTCACTTTTAAGTGTTTCCCTTTGTTCTGATTCCCGCAGCCGGGCTTCCTGAAGGCTGTTTATTTGTCGGTCGGTTTCCACTTGAAAAGCCCTCAGAAAGCGAATAACAAAGAAGGCGGCCACTCCTGCCATCAAGGCACTAAAGGCTTGCACGGGGATGCCAAATAAACGATTGAAAAGTTCCTGGTTGATTACGTTGGATGGAGGCAACGGAGATGATGGAACAAACAATTGACCCACCAGACCATACCACCCGAATGCAACGGCTGCCCATAGTGCATCCCGTCCGAAGGAGACCAATCCTGCCCGGCGGAAAACCCGTTGTTGAACAACCAACCCGATGGCTGCAAGAATTGCGGCTGGAATTGCCAAAGAGTATCGTGTCCAATTGTCCGCGATATCCCATAATATGGGCACTGAATAATATCCTTTTAGCAATACCAGGCCAAAGACCCAAAAACTTTCCAGTCCCAATGGGACCAGGAGAATCAACCTCCAGGCTGTCCTGGATATCACCATGAGATAGCTGCCAAACGCTGCCAGGGAAACAAAAGAAAAAGCTAGCATCCCCAACCTGAGAGCGATCATCCAGGTAGGGAAGGTATGTCCGCCATATTCTGTCACCGACTGGGCCATTTCCAGCCATTCATTTGCTGCAAGGATCAAGCCAAAAGCTGCCAGGGGCCGTAAAGCCCGGCGAAGGCGCGCATCCGAGGATCGCCCGCCTTCTAGCATAACCAATAATCCCATGCTAAAAAAAGACAGTCCGTAAAAGAAGTAAATGAGGATTATCGGAGGATAACTCACGGGATAGACCTCATCGTACCACTACTGGTAAAAGCAAGAAAACTAAGTTTCAATCAATTCTCCGAAACCTGCTAAGGGGTTTGGGTTGGTTCACAAGGCTGTGGCTTGGTAACCAGTAAATCAGACTAGCCTTAGCGCCAGTTTCCGATAGACCGCCCGACATCCCTGATATTTGTCTCTGATAATCTGCAGTCAAGTTGATGGTCTGCACGGCAATCAGGTTGACAACTGCCGGTTGATAATTAGGATAGCCCATTTTGGCTGATGTAGTAACAGACGGAAACGTAAGAACCAGTTTGGTCGCAACGTCCAACTGTTTGAAGTCCACGGCAAGTGTGTTCATGGCACATCAAGCATGTTCATATCCATAACCTAATTAATCTTACCATGCCTTTCAATTCAGGGCCGCTTGAATTAGGCCGGGGGGTATGGTAGATTGTTATGGATGCCTTTCTTTAAAAAACCCACCTCTTAAGCTCAAATATGCTTGATTCTAGGTTCGAATCCTCGGCAAGGACCTTTTGAAAAAAAGACATTAGCTTTTTTACTAAGACAATTTCATATCAAGATACCCAAGGAAAAAATTCTCGGTTTTCGAGAGAAAGAAATTACTAATTCCATTCGGAATTCAACCCGTTCGCATTTTGATCACCGTTGTTATGGCGTTCCTGCTTTTCGGGTCCACAAAATTATATGGGATGTGACGTAGGTTGGGAAAAACAATCAACTCTATTAATGGGCGCCTTTAGTTATTCCCATCCGGCTTCGGAATGTAATTTCCTTCCAGCCATTCTTCACCCGTGGGACCAACCTCCTTTTTCCAGACAGGCACGATTTCCTTCAAACGATCAATGCCATATCGGGCTGCTTCGAATACACCCGTATTGCGATGCGCAGCGGTGCAGGCGACTACTACAGTTGGCGTGCGCGGATAAAGCCGCCCGATTCGCTGGACTATGGCGATTCCTTCGACAGTCTCCCAGCGGGTGCGGATTTCACCAGCGATTTGTTTCATCTTTGCTTCTGCCATTGGCTTATAGGCTTCGTATTCAAGCATGGTGGTTTCATGGGCCTGGCCGCTATTGGTAATTCCGCGCACTATCCCTGTAAAGATCGCTGCCGCACCGGTAGAATGGAGCGTAATTTGTTCAAGCAATCGATTCAAGTCAATTTCTTCTTCGGTTATGTAAAAAACAGTTGGATGATCCATTGTAGTTTAGCCGCCTGAAACAGGAGGGAATAATCCAATTTCCGCATGTTCGGGAATGACAGTTTCATCGAAAACATATTCATGATTAATGGCCACCAACATATGATTAATCATACCCGCCAGTGCCGGATATCTATTGGTTAAAATGGATTTAAACTCCGATATATTCGTTTCGGGTGGAATCTGTAATTCCACGGATTTTATGCCTGCACGGTCACGCAGGGTTGCAAAGAAAAGGGTGGTAACCTGATTCATTTCATCCTCCAATCTGACTCATGCCACGTTGCGAACCTGCAGGTGCAGAGATGACCAAATTATGCTGCATAGGTTTGTTTGAAATAGCCTGAAAGAAATATTTATCGAGCGGTTCACCCCTTTGTAATGCATCACGTAATGAGACTTCCGTTGGGATCACCAGGCATGAACGCAAGCGTCCGTCAGCAGTCAGGCGCAGGCGATTGCAATTCCCGCAGAAATGTTCGCCAAGTGGAGAAATAAAACCCACCGAGCCAAGCGCTCCTGGAATCCGGAAAGTGCGGGCAGTTTCGCTGGGAGTCGGAGCGGGAATGGGTTGCATGTTGAACGCTCCAAGGGAGGAACGCATTTCCTGCACGGAAAAGTAACGAGTATCGGGAGCAGGAAAGCCGTATCCCCATTCCTGAGTATTGCCAATCGGCATAATTTCAATGAATCGCACCTGCCAGGGATGGTCAACCGATAAACTGGCGAGGGCAGGCAACTCGTCAGAATTGAGTCCGCGCACGATAACGGCATTCAGTTTGATGGGAGAAAGCCCGGCGCGTTCGGCAGCCAGGATGCCCTTCCAAACTCTTTCGAAATCCCCTTGGCGGGTGATCCGTTTGAATTTGTCCTTATCCAACGTATCGAGGCTGATATTGACGCGTTTGAGCCCGGCCTCAGCCAATGGCTCCGCCAGATTTTCGAGCAGGAGAGCATTGGTCGTAAGGCTGAGATCTTGAATACCAGGGATAGCTGCGATGCGGCGTATCAGGGTCAGGATGCCTGGTCGAACGAGCGGCTCTCCACCAGTCAGGCGAATTTTGTGAATACCAAGACTTACCGCATTCTCGACAATAAGGACAATTTGATCATCGCTTAACAAATCAGAAGAAGGAGTCCAGCGAATGCCATTTTCAGGCATACAGTAGACACAGCGCATGTTGCAGCGGTCGGTAAGCGAAATCCGCAAGTAGTTTATGACACGTCCGAAAGGGTCTTTTAGCATGATTTAGTGTCCTTGATTTGAACCAGCTCCAGACAACGTATAAGACAGCTAAGCCGATAAAGCGAATGGCTCGAGCCGGTACCATAAGTCAGTCGCTTTGGCTGGTTTTCGAATGCATAACTTGCCAGAAGAGATTTTGGTGATTTAATCATTATCTGCATAATGCTATTTCCTTGAGATCTAGTCTCGCAATGGTCGGCTGAGTAATCTATCCCATATAAATGAAAAGGTGTGGGTTGCGCATCACTCATGGTTGTGCTCTCTTTTCTAATCGTCTTAACACTCCCAACAAGGCCACAGATACCACGACCAGCATCACCGAAAGGGCCAGCGCCACTCCCAAGCTTTGCTCCAGGCCCAAATAAATTGCCAGCGGCATGGTCTGGGTTTTTCCAACCAGGTTTCCGGCAAACATGATTGTTGCGCCAAATTCACCTAGAGCGCGCGTCCAAGTCAGGATGGTTCCAGTCAATAGCGATCGCCATGCCAGCGGTAGCATTACAAAACGATATAACTGGAGCTCACCTGCTCCTTCAACAAATGCCGCCTCTTCCAATTGAGGGTCAACTTCTATAAATCCAGCCTTGGCCGATCGCACGAACAACGGAGCAGAGACAAATGTTTGCGCCATTACAACTGCCACAGTAGTGAAAGGCAGACTGATCCCTAAAGGAATTAGATAACGTCCAAAAACGCCCTCCCTTCCGAAGGCAATTAACAGCGCCAGGCCCGCTACCGAGGGCGGTAATACCACCGGCAGATCTACCAGCAATTCGAGGACGGTTCTACCATGAAATTTCCATCTTGCCAGAATGTAAGCCAGCGGCATCCCAGCCGCCACCGCCAGCAGAGTGGACAGGCTGCTGGTCAAAAGGCTCAAACGCAGGGCCGCCAGCGCGGTGGGGGCGAAGGCATCCGTGAAAAAGTTCACGCCGATGGATTTCCAGAAGATGGCAAAGATGGGCAATCCAAGTAATATAATCAAGACCAGGCTTGGTAGGATGAATACCCAGCCAGGTGTTGATATCCAGCGTGTAAATCGGTCCTGTGGTTTCACGGTTTATGGCACACTATAAAAACGTTTCATATCTCTTAACCTAGTTGCTACTCTTCATTTACAATCTGTATGGGACGATAGTATCCTAACTCTGCGCATGTCGCACAAAGGGTTTCCCCGCCCTCACATATCTGTCGGGCATTGATGATTTCCTCCCCGCAACGATTGCACTTGGTGCGCAGACCTGGCCTGCTGAGGATCACCTCCAGAGCCGGCTCAAGCGAGACTTTTTTGAAAGAAAAAAGTTCTGTCTCAGGCATAACCCGATACCCTTTTAGCTGGGCATAATATTTGTTTTTCACATCCGGTGAAAACAGATGGGCACGTTCCCGGATATCCAATTGAGGCGCAAGACGGATCATCTGGCCTGTCTTGGTATTTGCAAAGACTGCACCGATTTTGCCGTAGTCCATTACCCGTAGTGTTCGATGACCCACTGTCGCGCCGGTTGCTACCTCGATACCATCAGCAAAACAGCCATCCGCCTCGATTATTACCAGCGCATCTTTACGAGGCATAGGTGCTTCCACACCGATCGCTGCCAGCCCCGCCAACCCCATACGAACGCCCAAAACCTGGCGTGGGCAAAGGTGGTCATGGCGCGCAGAGCTTTGCTTCAACAATTCAGACAAATCAGATGGCATGCTAACCTCCTGGTGAATTTCAACGGACAATATTTGGTTCCTGAAATAAAACTCGCCTGGAAAGAATCCGGCGAGTCAATAAATACTTGCACTGGGGATTCTCCTTTCCAATTCGATCCCAATTTGGGATTTCGGGAGGCCGCTACGTTTCCATGGCGACCCTGGTACTCACTGAGAGAGGACTGCCTGCCTGACCCTGGCAATTGGCTTTAGGTCATGCAGATCGGAGTACTTCATGAGTAAGGCAATCAAATAAAAGTCATTTCACCTTCTTCAAGATAATCCCGGGCAACTACTTCAATTCCCGGGTAATTTTAATGGATGGGTTCGCTGGTGTTCGCACATTTGACACAGGTGTACATCTGGTCGCGCTGCCATCAAAATCCCGCACTGCTCGCATTTAACCAAACCGCCTGCAAGTAGAATTACCATTGGGTCACTAAAAATCTGGGCAAATGTCGGTTTATGGTTCACGCTGATTGCAGAGCAATTACACACGTGTGCACAAATATCGCAACCAATACAATTCCTAACGGATAGTTTCAGATTAAAAACCGTTTCTTCCTCATTTTTAATAATCGTTAGAGCTCTGGTAGGACAAGCGCGTACGCAGGCTTCGCAGGCCGTGCAACCAATGGCAACAGACAGGCTGGCAAAGCCCATTTCGCCCAAACCGAACCCATCATTGAAATCAGGAGCGGGAAAACGGCTGATTGCGCTGATTATTCTTAGACGGTCACGGCCGGGACGATGGTCAGAATGGGATTTTCCTTCATCGAAGGTACGCGATAAAGCCGTTTGTCCTTGGAGGGTTACCATGCGAAAGAGGTCACGCCGTGAGACCGGAGGATTCGTCGCTTTCCAAAGCGGACGCGCAACCGGTGATTCCAAACTGGTGATACACTCGATATCTTCCTTTTTTTTCCACGATTCAAGGATTTGTTTAGCCTGGTTGACCTGTGCTTCCACAAGTTTGAAAAGACTTCCCCATTCGCAATCAGCGCAAGCATCCGTCCGTACCAGGATATGCTCAATCCCGGATGCTACCAGAGCAAGATAAGTTCCGGAACCCAAACCCGCCAGGCAGCCTTGGACCAACATTCCTTTGCTCGCGTCTGTAACCCCCATTATAGCTTTTGAATTTTTATCGCACAACAGCTCCAACTGGCTGCCATCCAGATGATTTACACTATTCAAGAGCGAGCCGACCGCGTCATCTCCTGTGTACGCACCAACCGGGCAAACTGTCAGGCAAGCCAGGCAGTTCTGGCATATTTTCGAATCCAATACAGGTGGTTTGCCGGCAGAGATGGCGCTGGCGGGGCAAATGCTGAAACAGTTTTCGCAGCTGGAGAATCGATACAAGCTGTGCAGGCAGCGTTTCGTATCCATCCTCACGCTCGAATGTTCAGAACCAACCAACTGGTCGACAAATCCAAATAGATTCAACATGGAATATCCATCGCCAATAGTAACAATAATTTCAAACTGTAGAGAACTTCATATTTCTAATCCGCTATTTTCAAATTTATATCCAGGATTATAAGTTTACAGTAAGAATCCACGGCATGTAGAGCAAGACTTCCTTAAATATGGGTGATGAAGGTCACTTTCTAATCGAAATTGACAATTGTGAATTCTGGATGAATCATTGAATGATTACGCCTCCGACAAGGGATGGATGCCGGCAAAATCGACATGCCCGAGTTCCAATTGCCGCTCTACCTCGCTTTTTTGATCCCAAGCAAAGCGTAAGGAAATTCCGCAATCGCTGGAGAGCTCGCGCGGTGTTGGAATCAACTTGATTTCTTGTTTGGCTCTCCTCAAAATTGCTTCCGCCTGCATCGCAGCAGAACTCGTATCAAATAAGACCACACCAAACTTAATCATGGTGGACAGCAATATTCTCAAAAGCGGCAATTACCGCACGAATATCATCTGGAGAAGTAAAAATGCCGGGCGCCAAACGGATTGTACCTTCTGGAAATGTGCCGACCGTTTTATGGGCAGAAGGCGCGCAGTGCAAGCCAACCCGGGTTAGAATCCCAAATTCCTCATCAAGGCGCAGGCCAACCTGCGATACACGTTGACCTGCTACTGTGCATGAGACAACTGCAGTCATTTCCCGTGAGTCAGCCGGGCCATACCGCGTTATTCCAGATATGTTTTGCAGCCCTGATAGTAGAAGTTCGCTCAACTCCCTTTCGCGAGCCTGGATGGATTCAACACCGATGGTTTGAATCCAGTGTATCCCGGCCCCCAAACCGGCAATGCCAACACTATTGCCTGTGCCGCTTTCATACTTATCGGGAAGCATATCAGGCTGCTCTTCATACTCGGACCGGCTGCCCGTACCTCCCCTGACCATCGGCCGCAACTCTGAGGGGTCCACTCGCTCGCCAATCACCAGCCCTCCGGTTCCTGTCGGTCCATACAACCCTTTATGGCCGGTAAAAGCCAACAGATCAATTCCCATGGCTGGCTGGTCAATCGGCAGGATGCCCGCGGTCTGAGCAGTATCCACCAATAATAAGGCACCGGCTTTATGGGCTATCGTCGCAATCTTCTTGATTGGCATTATAGTCCCCATGACATTGCTTGCATGGGTAACTACAACCAGGCGGGTACCCGGGGTGATTGCTGCACGGAACGCTTCCAAATCCAGCAGACCTTCCGTCCCGCATTGAACAACAGTTAATCGAATCCCCTCCTTTTCAAGGGCACGCAGCGGGCGCATCACGGAATTATGCTCAATACTGCTGGTGACAACATGGTCACCAGGTTTCAATAATCCGCAAATCGCCAAATTAAGCGCATAGGTGACATTCGAGGTAAAAATAACCTTTAATGGATCAGGGGCATGGAAAAGTTCGGCGACGGCCTCACGAGCGTTATATACGATTCTGGCTGCAGAAATAGACAGGCGGTGCCCGGAGCGGCCCGGGTTTCCTCCCGAATATTCTATGAAGTCGCCCATCGCATGCAAAACTTCTTTCGGTTTAGGCCATGAAGTGGCAGCATTATCTAGGTAGATCATTTCATTCTCCGGTTATTTTCGATGTACCTGCCGAAAACAAATTCACGCCGTCTTAACAGATTAGAGAGAAGGTGTGTCGAATCAACAATCGATCATTTCGGAAGCTATCGCCACGACAGCGTAGGATTCCAGCGAATTATCCGGCTGCGGGAGCATCCAAACATACATATAGGTGCCGGCTGTAACATAGTAGACACCCACTGTGCCGTCACCTCTTTGTACCCAATTTATCTCCATGTCATCATAAGGTGCTTGTGGTAATTGGGCACGGTAAAAAGCGGCCAGCTCTGGTTGAGATTGGTCACAAGAATAATATCCCCAAGTGGCTCCTTCAACTTGTTCTATATTCGGCCAGGAAAAATCAATCGGGTTTTTCAGAATTTCCATCCCGGTGCATTTCGGGATGTTTGAAAGCAAGGATTCACCCTGTGCCTGGAAATCGGGAGTCGCCGGGAGAAGAGGAGTTTCTGCTGTTGTAGTAGCAAACGTGGGCGCAGAGGTGGCAGGCAGAACAGGCGAGCTTGTTGCAGGTGGAGCAGGCGTGCTCGTGCATGCAGTTATGAAACATATGCAAAAAAACAACCATGCAAATTGAACGCGTCTCATCTTTTCCTCACATGAGCGTCCTGATTACAACCATGAGGTGTACCGTGACCAGGTTGTAAAAGACGAGCCCGAGATAAAAACCCAACAGGTAGAACCATTGTGACTTTCTACCCTCCGCGGCCAATATATGCATGCGATAGGGGCATCCCCCGGAGAGCACCCCGACAATACCCACTCCCAAGCCACCGATCAACATGATCAACCATTCTGAGGAAAAGTCTGAAATCCCCACACTCGCGAAAATAGGGAATTCGGGAATGGTTCCACCCAAATGACTGAACAGGATATAGCCACCCAGCGCGCCAAGAAAGGCTCCACCGACTCCTTTTAATAGTGCCGTATTTCGAGTCAGAAAGAAATCCCGGTAGCCCGAGATAAAGCAAAGGCGCGATCGCTGTCCCAAATATCCAATCACGAAACCGAGCACCAGGGTCGCAATTGCTACAATCATGATTCAGGTTCCCTTCCGACCAGGCGGTGGGCATTCCACCGCATAAACCACGTTCCAATTAACACCCCTGCCACAATACAGATCCAAGTGAAAACACCTGTGAAATCCCCATATGCACTCAAAAGTACGATTCGAATCGGGCACGAGCCGATTATTAAACCAAAATTGATCATCAGAAAACCATTAATAAAGTAGGAGAGAGGCTTCTGAGCCGATTTGAATTGGAGTTCTCCATGCAGGTATGCCGCAGTCAATGCTCCCAGGACTACTCCTATGACTGTAAGGACCGGCCAATTTGTGGAAGCCATGCTATATTTCCAATCAAGGTTCAACAAGTGATCTGCAATCCAATTGAATAAATCCCTGGGATGGCAAACCATGCAGACGCCGTATGCTACGGGCGGAATCACCTTGAAGTAAGCCTGAACTAGTGCAGATCCCAATCCAAGTACAAGTCCTGCCTGAAATGGTGAAATTTTCATCTGGCGAAGTGACAAAGCCTACCTCCTCATTGACCTGAAAATAACTTTGCATCGCCTCCATTGGACGAGCTATTTCCAGTCATTTTCCTGGAATAGATGAGATGGTTGAAAAATATTTTCCCTGATCCAAAATGAAGCCACGCAGCATAAGCAGGTGACCGCTATAGAAATCCGTTTTAGCATCTTCAAGCGCCTTGTTGACAAAATTTGGAACCCATGGTTCCAGGTGTTCACAGAAGAATTGCTTTTGAACAAGGAGGAGATCGCTTGCCTTTTCTGTTTTGGCTGCTTCCCGGGCCTCCGTTTCACGCATTGCCAGTGTGTGGATAAATTCCAATTCCAGACCAATATAATCCAAGCGGTCTACGACCTCGGTGGATGGCGCCAAACCATTTTCACGATAAATCGCTGCGAGAGCCTGTAACAAGCTGACATCTATCCAGGACTTGCTCCATACCATCTCATAGGGTGGCGGGGGACCATACGTCGGAGAAACACCTCGATATAACCTGGTCCGGTCAACACCCAACTTCTCTGAAAGCTCGGCTGGCTTGGCATCGAGAGTTTCCTGGAGGAATTTTCCCATCAAAGCAGCTCCTGCAGCTATGTCTTCATGAACAGAAGCATCTTTTGGCAAAAGCTGCAACATGGAAGTTATCTCTTTTTGACGCATCTGTCTGACAAATTTTTCATCCGGGAGAACATTAAAGTGAATATTTAGGAATGAGCTGAAAGCTGCCCTGGCCCGGGCGATGCCCGCAAGGTCGTTCGCACTTGGTTCTGATACAGTCATTAATAATTCTCCTTTATTTTTTTAATTTTTCCACTATATCATTAATTTGGGCGGGTTGCCAGTCCGGCATCGCTTCAGGAACACGGTCTTCCTAAAATCTTTTTCTACACGGATATCGTCAGGATGATAAACAAGGGTGGTGCTCAGGAGCGGTCTTCAATTACGGTTTTTTTACACTAGGGATGGGCACCCAGTCCTTGTCGACCAACTCTTATGCAAGGTTTATAACCATAAATAAAACCATTGGATTGGGTTCATTGGCAAGGCTCCTGGGACTGAAACCTCCAGAGTCTGCCAATGAACCCATATTTCTTCCAAACTGCTCTTGCTCACGGTGCTTGGTGGACTGACACCACCTTGCTTATTCGATCACAGGGCAGAGGCTTCTGGTCTTTCTCACGCCTTCTTTTGGGGAATGAAGCGGGTGCCAAGCAAGTACAACAGCCCGGCCAAACCGACAACACCGATCACGCCGAGGAATTCCACGAAGCTGGGGGTATAAGATGCTGTTCCCATCAAGAAGGAAATCGCCTGTCCGGTAACCAGCGTCAATGTTTTGGCTACAAACACTCCCAGCACCACCAGGACACCCGAAACAACCAGCAGGGTGCGGTTCCTGCCGGCCAAAAGCAACAGCACAAAGGGCAGGATGATCCCCAGGATCACCATGAGCCAAAAGAGCGGGTTGGACAGGAGCAGATTCGTCCCGAACAGATCGTCCACGTCGCCGGCATATAGATTGGCTCCCATCTCAAACACGTTGAACAGGAACAGGATCGGCAGTCCCACCAGGAGACCGGTGCGAAGCGCAGCGGAGGCCAGAGGATTGGATGAGGCGATCAAACAAATCGCCAAAGCCATCAGTAACCCTTCGACCAGGAAGATCGCCGGCATCATCCCGCCTGACCACAGCGGGGAACCAGCACTCATGCTCAGGATCCAGCCTTCGAAAATAACGACTATTCCCGCCACGATCCCGGCTATGATTGGCAGCCACTTGCCTTTTGGTGCGACCAGCAAATACACGATGGTCACGATCACACCCAACGCCAGGCTGAAGAAATCCCATACGAAGGGTGATTTGAATTGCGCATCAAAGACCATGTTCAATACGCGCAGCGGCTTGCCAATATCCATCAGGATCATGAAACCGCCTGCCACGTAGCTTGCCAGTGCCCCGATAAGCATATTGAACCGGGAAGCCCGCAGACCCGGGATGACTCCCAGGTCCGCCAGCACTGCCAGGATCAACAGTCCGCTGGCCAGACCGACAAAGGAGAAGAAAGCCGCGATGTACACGCCCCAGACGACTATCTGGCCAATACCGAGAACGGCCATGCCCTGACTGAGTTGGACGATCCAAGCGATCAAACCGATCACCACCAGGACCACCATTCCGACCAACCAGGCGACGCCATTCGACGTTCGTTGTGATTTAACTTCTGTTGTCATATTCATGCTCCTATAAGCCGATGTAGTACACGTTCGGCTTGGTCCCGGCTTCCGGTTGAAGCGGCTTGGCGTCAAATTTCGCGATCAACTGGGATACCTGGCTGTTTGGATCTTCCAGGTCGCCGAAGAATCTCGCTTGTCCGACACACGTCAGCACGCAAGCCGGGAGTTGCCCAGCCGCAACCCTGGTTGCACAGAAGCTGCATTTCTCAACCGTCCCAACCTGGTGCTGGGCATAGGCCACTTTTTCGTAAGCCGTCAGCCCTCCCTTTTCAGGATAGTAGCCTTTTGGCGCGGAGCCGATGAACTGGCGCACGTTGTAGGGGCAGGCCACCATGCAGTAGCGGCAGCCGATGCATTTATTCTCGTCGATGAGCACCATGCCATTGGCTTGTTTCGCGCTTGCGCCCGTCGGGCAGACATCGACGCAGGGCGGCTCGTCACAGTGGTTACATAGAACCGGCAGAGGGACTTGCCTGGCATTCGGGTATGTCCCCACTTCGGTGATGCCTACGTGGGAATAGAAAATGCCGGGCGGGTTGCCATACTGCTGTTTGCAGGCGATGGTGCAGGCATTGCAGCCAATGCATCTGCGTAGATCGATTACCATTCCGTATTTCATGATCTTACCTCCTAAGCCTTATAGACTTTCACGGCCGGGCCTTCTTCTACCTGGGCAGTCAATGGATCCACTGCCATGTTGTTTTCGTCCAGGTTGCAGAGGGCATTAAAGTACCCACCTTCAGCCGTAATGGGGTTCGCCATGGAGGAAGCCGCTCCATGCCCGGCCGGGAATCCGATCACTTCCGGGTGGATCAGCTCGGTCACTTTGGCCATTCCTTGCGTTTTGCCATAGCGCGACTCGACCACGATTTGATCCCCATCCTTGATTCCTTTCTTGGCAGCGGTGGCGCTGTTTATCCATAAGGCATATTCATATGGATCAAAGGTCTTCATGGTTTCATGGAGCCAGACATTGCCGTAGGTATTTCCGCAGTAGAACGGAGCCATGGGCGTCTTCCAGTTGATCGCCCACATATCGTATTCCGCGGGTGCATTGAACTCGTGGCACGGAACCCAGGAAGGAATCGGCGCGAAAGCTTTGAAGAAATCATCCTGGTTATCCCAGCCTGGGATGCCAGGGATTCCTGACTTCGCGAGGTTCTGTTTCAACTGGGCGGCTACCCGTGGCAGCATGACGAAGTACATCGGGTGCCGCGTCGTGTTATTAGGCCAGTAGGAATAGTTGTAGTTCTTGGCGCCACGCGTGTTATACGCATGGATTGGGCCATTCGCATCGGTTCCTACGGTTGCCAGCGACATGCCTAAACCGAAGTTCTGCTTGAGGAAAGCTTCAGAGTACTGCTGCATGGTGAATTTAGTCGTGGTATCCAGCGGGAATTTCGCCAGCGAGGCATTGATCTTGCTGATCATGCCGGTCTTGCCATACAAAATACCCGTTGCGTCGGCAAGATCGATCAACATTTCATCCATGGCGCGGGCGTTGTAAACAGGCGTGATAGCGGAGGAGTCGCGGAACAGGAAATAGACCCCGCCCCGGGTATCTTCGACTGCGACCTTGTGTCCTGGAGGCGCACTGCTCCCGCTGTACCGGCCATACTTTTCGAGGAAGGCTTGATCCGGCAGGACGATATCCGCCAGCACGGCGGTTTCGTCGTAGATCAGTTGATCGGTCACGTGGAAGGGCACAGCAGACCAGGCCTTCTCGAACCCAGCTCGATCGAAGCTGGAGCGAATAGGGCCACCACCGAAGGAGAGCAGGGTATCCAGCTTAAAGCCGGCGCCGGCGGCGTATTTCTCGGGATTGTTGATAAATTTGGGGAGACCCCAGACGAGCGTATGGGCGACGGGATAGAACTGCCGCAGGTCTGAATAGTTAATCGGATTGGTCCATAGATAGCCGTAATAATTGGTTCCCGGTTCGCCGGACGGAAGGCGCACGCCATCCGCATCCGGTTGGAGCCAGGTTTTACCAGGCTGCGAGTTGCCGCTCTGACCGCCTGGCACTTCCAGGTTGCCGAGCAGCTCGTCGATGATCTTCCCTGTGAAGTCGCCAAAGGGACCTTCGATCGGGTGGGCATAGGCGCCTTTTTCGTATTGGATGCTCACAGGCCGGAACGGCATGGTGACGCCATCGATGACGACCGTCTCGCCGATGTGGGCGTGTGTCACCAGGTCATTGGCGATTTCGCGCACTTTTGCCGCTGTAACGGTGGAAATGGGCTCCTGCCACTCGGGCGTGTAGCTCTGCATGGCATCCTTGATAAGCTGGAATGCCGGGGAGACCTGCGCACCATTGACAGTAAATGTCCCTTCCAAGGCGAGATTAGCGGTGTCCGGGTCATCAAAAGTGACCGCCGCATTCTTCTTGCTGTTCCACATAAGCGGCTTTTTCGACGCAGGATCGCGCACGTAATCGCCGTCCGCGCCGATCAGGTAAGGCGCATTGGTGCGGTTCTGGACGAACCAGACGTCGAAGGTCTTGATCTCGTACAGGATCGTGTGGAGTATAGCCAGCAGGAACGCCGATTCGGTGCCGGGGCGGATGGGCAGCCATTCCATTTTGGAGGCTTCCGGGCCGCAGCGGGGGTCCACATTCACGATCTTCACGCCCCGGTTGACCAGGGCATCCATGATATGACGGGACGAAATCGAAGAGACGGCAATGTTCGGGCCAAGCGTTCGGGCAATATTGAGGATATATTCAACCTTTTTAATATCCACGACATTGTCCGGGCCGACCTGGTTGGACATGTATCCACCCAGGTGGTAGGCGCAGGCAGAGCCGCGCGCCGGTGTGTCCTGGATGGGGTTTTTGCCGAAGGCAGCTTCGAAGTTGCCCAGGAATAGGCTGTTCACGCCAAAACCGCTGACTGCGACAACCTTGCGAGTATCATCCATGTTTTGCTTTAACCGGGCAGCCACGGTCTGGATGGCCTCATCCCAGGAGATCTCCACGAACTGGGGATCTTCCGTCAGGCCCTTCTTGGGGTTGGTCCGTTTCATGGGCGCTTTGACCCGGTAGGGGTCATACATTTGCATGATGGCGGAGTTGCCGCGCGGGCAAAGCGTGCCGACATTCTGGATTGCACGCGGATCGCCTTCGACTTTTACAACGATCCCATCCACCACGTGGACACGTGTCTGGCAGTCGCCCTGCATACACATTTTGCAGAGACCCGGGTACCAGGCATCCGTGGTAAATAAACCGGCCGCTTTGGCTCTTGTCACCAAACTCGTCGCGCGGTTTTTCGACAGCAAATTACTTGCTGCCACAACCGCCGTTACCGAAGCCGAAAGTTTCAAGAACGTGCGCCGGGTTATTTCCCGCTTTGTTATGTTACGTTCCATATTTTTCATCTCCTTCTCGAGATAACAATCTATTTTTTGTGTAGACGATATCAGATTCGTTCTTTCAGCATTTCATCGGTTTATCAACTTATCTTTGAACCTCCTTATGCAACCTTCCTGTGCATTTATTGTCAAGGGAATTATTGAAGGAATCCCTATTAACTTAGAGATACACATGCTTATATATTAGCGGGTCGGAGTTAAGAAGAACCCACCCTTTCGGGTGGGTTGAGGGTAGTGAAAAAAAAACAAAGGAGATACTTTATCGCTCTTCTTTTCGGATTATTCTGGCCGCTTGCGTTCGATTGATCACCCCCAGCTTCCCATAAATGTTCTTCAGATGATATTTCACCGTGTTCAAGCTGATATTCAATTCTTGGGCGATCTGTTTATTTTGATAGCCAGCTTCCAACATGCGTAAAATGTACATTTCGTGATCTGTGAGAGGTTCGACCCCGACTGCGTTGCTAGGCAGAGACTGACGGGTGGAAGCTTTCAATGTATCCTTGGCCATTTCGTCCAAAAGGAAGAAAAGGTACTCGCTCGAACATTCTTCCGGTTTTTCATTTCGGTCTGTCCCGGAGGCTAATAACTGCTTGATCATTGAGATAACCACGCCGCCCTCATCGAGAAAAGTCCGCACAAAATGGTTGGATTCAGCCTTATACAGAGCCCCCTCCAGGAGTGCCATGGCTGGCAACGGCTCCCCCTTCATAAACAGGCCCTTGGCCATGATAACCTCATAGGAAATTGTGTCTTTCACGCGTCCCTGTCGAAGAGCAAGTTCCCACATGGGTTTTATCACTTTGATCATTGATGAATAATCTTCTTTTGCAGCTAATACACGCGCAAGTGTGGCCTGTTCATATTGTGAGAAAATATTGGTGGCAGTCGATGAACCATGTCTGTGGTAGGCGAGCCAGTTATCTACAATATATAGAGCGCCACGTTGTTGCGCCATATCGGCCTCAATCGCATTGATATACGAAACCGCAGCAGGAGGGTCCCCATATTTTTCGGCCAATTTCCTCACCCTTTGAATTGTCTTCTGCACGCCCGCCAGATCTCCTTGGATATTCTGGATACGCGCTAAAGTTGCACAACCCGGCAGGAGTTGGTTCAGATATCCCCCCTGCTCGGCCAGGTTGATCCCATCAGTAAGATACTGTCGGGCTTCATCGAGCCTGTTCCACTCATAACAGATACTTCCTAGACCAAGGTTCGTCTTGGAAAAAACCGCTCCTTGTTGAAGACCTACTTCATGCACGTATTGGACTGTCTCCAGGAAGAGTTCTTCCCCCCGGCGCAGGTTTCCAGTCATCACAGTTGCCTCTGCCAGGTAACTGGTTCCCATTACTCTCGACTGGGCTAACTCGTTTTTCTTCCCCCAGGCAGAATTTATATCAAACAACCCTCTCGCCTCCTCAATCTCCCCCAACAGCAGGCAACAGACCGCATAATTATTATTGGCAAAGGCCAAACGGAAAGAACCTACATCCGCCAAACTTTTACGCGCCAATTCTAACGACTCTTTGGCCAGTAAAGGATTTACCTGACTATGTAAAATGATCACCCCTTGAACAGCCGCCAGTTCTCCTCTTAATCTGATCACATCTTTGGCAGGGAGATCCAGAGCTTGAATATCGTTTTCAGATATTTCTTCTAATCTTTTTGCAGCGTTTTCAATTAGACCTTTATTGATCAAAGTCATAAAATAGATTAACCAAAGATCGTACTGCTTATGAAACTCGCTTTGAGGTAATCTTTCATACCAATTCAGCAGTTGATTCCATCCGCCATGGGAGAGAAGTCGTAAACCAATTTCTTTTATAAGGAACGCAGCCCGGAGATAGTCATTTCCATCCAGGGCATAATCAACCGCATCTTCTTTCATTTCGTGCCCGGCATGCCAGTCACTGGCGCGTTGATAAAGCCCTGCCACAATTTCCGGCGATCTGCGAGCCAATCGAGCAAACAACATTTCGCGAAACAAATGATGATATCGGAACCATTCGCGTTTATCATCCAAAGGAATGATGAACAAACGCTGCTTGTCAACCGACTCCAGCATTTCCTGGCTGTTCTCAATCTGCAGGACATAATTGCACAAGGATGGTTCCAGCCGACTCAAAATGGAAGTACGCAAGAGAAAGTCATGCAAATCTGCTGAAATAAATGACAGCACTTCATCCACCAGATAATCGCCAATATATCGGTTATCACCCTTCAACGAATGAATAAAACTACCCGGGTCTGGCAGGTCGCGCAAGGATAATGCGGCCAATTGCAATCCAACCAGCCAGCCTTCTGTACGATTTTGTAGAATAGCGATATCCACGGGTTGCAGCCCCAACCCCATCACCTGGTTCATGTAAGACATACATTCATCGATGGTCATGCTGAGATCTCTTTGGGTTACCTCCAGCAATTCATCGCTTGCTCGAAACCTTGATAAAGAAAAAGGAGGTTCAGTTCGGCTACAAATAATAAAATGTAATTCTTTGGGAGATCCTTCAATGATCTGGAAAAAGGCCGAGTGAATGGCAGAATTGTTGATTAGGTGGTAATCATCGATTACCAGAACACAATCATTAGATAAAGATGATATTTCATGAAGGACCAACCCAACGAAATTGTCCTGTGATGGTGGCATGGGCGATTGGAGCATCTGTAAAAGAGTCTCCCCTACCTGAGGTACCTTTTGATGAATGGCCTCCATTACATAACTAAAAAAGCCATAATAATCATTATCTCCTTCATCCACCGAAACCCAGGCTACCGGGAGTTGCTGGTTTTTCAACCATGCAGAGATAAGAGTGGTTTTTCCGTACCCGGCCGGTGCAGAGACCAGGATGAGTTTACCAAGGATGCCATCGTTCAACATGGTAAACAATTTTTCCCGCTGGACAAGCACCTTTCGTGGTCGTGGGATAAAGAACTTGGTGGATAAAAAATGAGTGGGCATTATTGGCCTTCTGGCGAAGCAAATGCTAAGCCATAGAAGCGATTTGAGAATTGGAATTGTTCAATAGGTGAAGCTTGGAGATTTCAAAATGTCAATCTGTTTCCATTGGAGCAGTCATTGAATAATGAGGATTGCCAGTATATTATGAAACCCAAAACCGAGGAATGAGTTCCTTTTTTATATATTTTGAGCCATGGACAATTCTATCCTTGAAATTTGATAAATTCAAATGATTTTTATTCCTACAAGTCTGCAGAGTGTAACCTAGGACATTGGTTGGTTGCCCTCCTCCCCGAATCGGGTCTGCAATCGATTTCCTGCATAAAACCGATTTATCCGCCGTCGCGATATGGGTCAAGAGATGGAAATTCTGGAAACCAGGATGATTGGCTATGCGAAGGTCGATTCGCTGACCATGCAAAACAGAAATATTGTACCGTTCCTTTCTCTGGATATCCAAATGCCTGGTCGTGGAATTAAATCTCTAGCCTCTACCAGAAAGATCGCTACTTTGAAATTCCTGCTTTAGATCCGGCTGAAAAATTCCCCGCGGTGTCCCCTTCTTCCTTAGAACACAATAACGAAAAGCGGCACATTTAAGATTGTGCCCCTCGTTTGGTTTTTCGAATCTACTCTTTTTTCTCACTACCTTTTTGGGGGCTTTTCTCAGAGATTTTATCAGTACTTTTATCCGGACTCTTTTCGTTCTTTGCCGTCAAATCCTTGCTTTCACTGCTGACTTTACTATCTTTTTCAGCCTTTTCATCCGCCTTTTTCGAAGACTGCCCGGAAGGTGAGTGATGATCCGTCGCATAAAACCCTGAACCTTTAAATACAATGCCCACCGGCTGATAGACCTTCTTTAAAGTCTTCTTGCCGCATTCCGGGCAGCGCACGAGCGGATGATCACTGAAAGACTGTTGTTTTTCGAACTGGACGCCGCAATTCTCGCAATGATAAATATAAACTGGCATGACTATTTTTCCCTTACTGAATTCTTTCAACTATCAAATCTGGCGGGTCATTATAGCGCACCCACGGGAGAGAAGCAAGGGCAGGTGTGGCGAAATCTATATTTTTCTTGTGATCATGTGAATGCCACAGGGCTGCGCGGTTATATTGTTCCATCGGAGTATACTTGGGTAAGGGAATCTATAAATAGCCCAAGGAAAAAAAGGCTTCAAAGAAGGTTAAAAATATGAAGCGATTGGTTCTTTTTTGGTTCTTGCTGCTTTCCCTATGCAGTTGTTCAAGTTTTCCAGACTGCACGGGTACGCCCAGCACCAATCCCTGCCCGCGTGTACTCTTTGTTGGCAACAGCTATACTGCCGTCAACGATCTGCCCGGCATGGTCGCTGCCCTGGCCAAAGCTGGGGGTCATCCCATCCAGATTGGCATGGATGCTCCGGGCGGCTTTTCGCTTGCACAGCATCTTAACTCGTCTCATACGCTCGCATTGCTACAATCCTCGAAATGGGATTTCGTCGTGTTGCAGGAACAAAGCCAGATTCCTGCTGTGGAACAAACCCGCTCGCAAGAGATGTATCCGGCTGCACGTGCGCTGGTCCAAAAGGTCCGGCAGACTGGCGCCCAACCGCTCTTTTTCCTTACCTGGGCGCACCGGGATGGCTGGCCAGAAAACAATTTACCGGACTACGAAAGCATGCAATTGCAGATCAATCAGGGGTATATGATAATTGCAAACGAATTGATAACACCAGTGGCCCCAGTGGGATATGCATGGTTGACCGCCTGGCTCCAGGATCCTCAGTTGGATTTATGGCAGGCGGATGGCAGCCATCCCACCGAGCAGGGTACTTATTTGGCAGCCTGTGTATTCTACGCGGTCATCTTGCGGCAAAGCCCCGAGAATAATTCCTACCAGGCGCACCTGCCGGCCGCTATTGCCCATTATTTGCAAACCGTGGCAACGAATATCGTTCTGAGCAATCCACCCCAGTAGAACCTGCCTTAATAGGGGATCCCCACAGACCTAAAACCTTCATGATATACACAAGTAATAATCCTGTCAATGCTACGGACATTACTGGGTATAACGAGATAGGTATGCTTCTGCAATCGAAGGTTTTTTCTTGAAATAAAAGACGAGCCGACCGGTTGGAACCAGCCTGCC
>Ga0116112_1000814_pt1 | contig 22488 bp, 15 predicted proteins | sample June2015DPH_8_15_FD_89721 | JGI IMG/M metagenome (GOLD analysis project Ga0116112, IMG submission 89721) | Peatland microbial communities from SPRUCE experiment site at the Marcell Experimental Forest, Minnesota, USA - June2015DPH_8_150 | ecosystem: Environmental > Terrestrial > Soil > Wetlands... | reverse complement strand
GCCCAGATGATCAACGTGCTCCAGGCGATGATCCTCACCGACAACGAAAAAATGACCGTCACGCCGAGCTACTGGGTGTTTGAAATGGACACCGTCCACCATGACGCCACGCTGCTGCCCAGTGAACTGCAAAGCGTGGATTATGTCTTCGGCGACAAAGCAATTCCGGCGGTCAGTGCCTCCGCCTCACGTGACCAAGCGGGCAAAATCCACGTCACGCTATGCAACCTGAATCCTAATCAATCCGCCGAGGTCCCGTGCGAATTGCGGGGCGCCAAGGCGCAGAAAATATCCGGCCACATCCTGACCGCGCCGGAAATGAACGCGCGCAACACCTTCGACCAGCCGGACCATGTGAAACCAACGGAATTCAACGCGTTCAAGGTCACGGACACCGGATTCGTGACCACATTGCCCGCGAAGTCGGTGGTGGTCCTGGAAGTGGATTAAATCAGAATGTAGCGGCGCTCTATGAGCGTCGCCGTAATACTTAACTTAAACTTAACTTAATGCGACGGTCACAGACCGCCGCTACCGTTCCGTCTGGACAAACGGCGGCATCGGGCAATCCGGCGTGTCGGCGACGGCCCGGAGCAATTCAGCTTCGCTTTCTGTCATCACGCCATCGGCACCGACCGTATAGACACAGGCTTCGATCAGGTTCTTTTTGATGGTCGGCACGGCCAGCACCAGGCGGTTGAGCGCGGCGTCAATCTGATCCACGCCGCATTGTTCGCGCGGCAGCAGCGTCAGATCGCCGTCGTTGGGCGCGCGCAGATACGGCGCTCCGGTTTCAAAGGCCTTTTCGATTTCAGCGGCATCGCTGCTGCCGACGTTTGCCAGGGCGGACAGGACGACGGCACAATCCGGCACGAGCGGTTTGAGCGTGTAGTATTGGGCAACCGGCGGACGCGCCCCGCTGAATTGCAGTGTGAGATGGCGCAGAACGATTTTTTGCACGACGAATTCAAACAGTTCAATTTTTCCGTCGCTTTCGATGAGCCACTGGAGCGTCGGCGAGAATTGATTGAACTGCTCTGTTGTCATCTGCCGCAGTGCGCCCAACGCGAGGTTGACGATCGGCAGGCGCGCGTGCGTAGCGGCGGATGAAACATCGGGGAACAACGCAATGGTTTTTTCCTGAATTGCCGGTTCAACGCGCTGGGCCAGTCCGGTAAATTGTGCGTCCCGCAATGCGGAATCCGGACTGAGAAGCATCGCGTAAATCAGCGCAACGGCGTCAAGCGGTTCACGCGCGGCGGCTCTTACGTTGTCGGGCAGCGAATCGCGCAGTTGCTCGGCATATTTGAGGTGCAGCGGCGTGGGGTTGCCGAGGCTTGGCAGGACTGCGTGCGGCCTGATGACCGGAGGTTTTTCGGTGTCGCCCGAAGCCAGGATGGCGCCGCCGAGCACGGTGCCAAAAATGTTCGGCATCGGGGGACGCGTCGGTTGGGAAATTTCTTCGGGCGGCTGTTCCCGTCCGTCGTATCGAACATACGGAAATTTTCCGTCGAAGTTTGGATCAAAGACGCGGATACGTTCCGTGAGTGGCGGATGGGTTTCAAGCAGACCGATGAATGGCTCGGACACGCCGTTGCCGAAAAACATGTGCGACAATTCCTCGGCGTGGGCATGGCTGACGCGCGAACCGTTTTCGCCCAGCCCGCCGATTTTTTTCAGCGCGCCGGTGATGCCGCCGGGGTTGCGCGTGAATTGCACGGACGAGGCGTCGGCGAGAAATTCGCGCTGGCGGCTAACGGCAGCTTGAATGAGGCGTCCAAAAAAAACGCCGATGTAACCGATGAGCAGGAGGATGAGACCAAGCAGCGGCAACGGATTCTGGCCGCGCCCGCGCCCGCCGGCGCGCGCCGTTTGCAAAAGCACCCGTCCGAAGATGGCGAGGCAAAGGATGCCAAAGATGATTCCCATAAGCCGGAGGTTCAGCCGCATGTCACCGTTCAAAATGTGGCTGAATTCGTGGCCGATGACGCCCTGCAATTCGTCGCGGGAAAGCAGCCTCATGCAGCCGCGCGTGACGGTGACGGTGGCGTCGCCGGGCTTGTGGCCGGCGGCGAAGGCGTTGATGCCGTCCTCCTCGTCCATGACATAAACCTGGGGCACGGGGACGCCGGAGGCGATGGCCATTTCCTCGACGACGTTGAGCAGCTTGCGTTCATCGGGGTCGGTCGTGTTGGGTTTGACGAGCCGTCCGCCCATCATTTCCGAAACGACGCTGCCGCCGGCAGAAAGCGCCATGGTTTTGTAAAGGCTGCCAATGCCGATGATCGCCAGCGTGGCGATACTGACGCCGAAAAAAATCTGCGAATTCCAAATGGCAAACTGCGGCTGTTCCGGTTCGTAATAATTACGATGCTGATGCGTTTGCACGCCGGAAAAAATCAGCAGCACGGCGGCGTAAATGGCGGCAATCATGGCGGCGACAGCCATCGCAAAGTAAATAACCAGCCATTTCGTTTTGCGATGCGCTTTGGCCTGTTGCTCGAAGAAATCCATACTATTTATGATTTACGATTTACGATTTATGATTGGCGTCCTTTCGCGTTGAACGAGCAGACACATCAATCATCAATCATCAATCATAAATCATAAATTCATTCAGAACTGCACCTTCGGCGCGTCCTTCTGCTCCGGCTTGTCAATGACGAACAGTTCCGCCGGGCCGAAGTTGAAGATGCCGGCGATGATGTTCGACGGGAAAACCTCCCGGTCGGTGTTATAGACCATGACGGAATCGTTGTAAGCCTGCCGGGCGAAGGAGATTTTGTTTTCCGTTGAGGTCAGCTCCTCGGTGAGCTGCATCATGTTTTCGTTGGCCTTCAGATTGGGATATTGCTCGGCAACCATCATCAGGCGGCTGAGTGTGCCGGCCAGGCCGCTCTCGGCGGAGACGAGGTTCTTCATGGCACCGGCATCGCCGGGATTGGCGGCGGCGGCCTGGGAGGCGGCGTAGGCGATGTTGCGCGCCTTGGTGACATTTTCGAGCGTCTCGCGTTCGTGCTTGATGTAGCCCTTGGCGATCTCGACGAGATTCGGAATCAGGTCATAGCGGCGCTTGAGCTGCACGTCAATCTGCGCGTAGGCGTTCTTGAACCGGTTGCGGAGCGTGACGAGTTTATTGTAGCCGCCGATGATGAAGGCGACGAGGCCCAGCAACGCCACCAGCACAACAACGGCAATAATCAATCCAATTCCCATAGCCATAGTTTTCCTTTGTTAAGTTTGTCCTTCTACTAAGCCAAAGCCCGCCACCCGGCAATGATAATTTGGGCGCAAATTTGGAATCACTACTGGTGGGGGAGTGTCCTCGCGAGCCGCAGCCCAATACTTTTGGCGGCTTGCCGGAAGTCTCGCCCCACCAAACGACAACCGCTTAAGGCTCAACGAAAACCGGCATCCCGACCCAGACAAGCTGGCTGAGGTATTCCGCGTCCCAGTTCGCCAGCCGGAAGCAGCCGTGCGATTCGGTGCGTCCGATCTGCTCCGGGTTCGGCGTGCCGTGCATGCCGTAACCCGGTTTGTCCAGGCCAATCCACGCCACGCCAACCGGATTGTTCGGGCCGGGCGGCAAAATCAGCTTCCGATTCAGTTGCCGCGCCTCGGGTGATTCGGGAAACAATTCCGGGTCGAACGTGTAATTGGGATCCGGCGCGATGACGGCGACGTGCAATTCGCCCACCGGCCGTTTTTCAACGCGCGCGGCGATACTGCACGGAAAATGCGCCAGCAGATTGGTTTCCACACCGAACGCCTCCAGAAATTTTTCGTCGAGATGGATGACGACAAACGCTGCCTTGTTCGTCGGCGCGGGATAGTTTACATCGGGAATTTTCACGACCGTGCCGACAGCGAGATTGGTCCAATTTACGTCCGGATTAAGTTGCCGGATCAATTCGGGGTGCGCGTGACTTTTCTCGGCGACGAGTTCGAGTTCGGTTTCGTAGTCCAAGGCGCTCTGCTGCGATTTAGCCAGCCACGTTTTGCCGAGCGGCTGCAACCGGGTGAGGTCATTTGTCGTTACGGTGTAGGTCGTCAGCAGGGGCAAGTCGAGCGTGAGCCGCGCACTGGTTTCCATGTCCAATATGCCGGTCGGGGGCAGACTTTCCTGTTCCTGAAAAACGGAAATGGCCCTTCGCGTTTGCGTGCCGACCGTGGCATCAATGGAGCCTGGCGAAATCGCCCGGCGCGCCAATGCGATTTGGGCTTCAAACGTGTTGCGTGCGGCGCGGGGAACGCCGCCTTCGGCTACCGTTGCCCCGGTCCATTGACGCGGCTCGGGTCTGGCAGGGGATGGTGCCACGACGCGGACCGGTTTGGCGGGTTGTTCGTGTCGCCACCAAAGCCAGGCCACAGCGACCACGAGGGCCAACACAAACAGCCGGCGAAAAACGCCGCGTTGGTTGCGCCGTTCGCCCGGCAAATGAAATTTTGATTTCGTGCGGTGTGGCACGCGCAGATTAAGCCACAGGCCAAATGGCGACCCAAGAGCGAAGTCAACGGGAAGATTTCCGCCCGGAAACCGGAGTTTGCTGTAACGCAGCGCGTCTCGCCTGCCGGACTCCGGATTTCGGGTTCAGCCCAGTTTGAGCACGGCGTCGCCGATGATGCGGGCGGCGTCATCGTAGCCGACCAAACCGGTGTTGATGACCATGTGGTAGAGCAGAGGGTCCTCGATGTCGGCGTTGAAATACTTTTTCAGATAGCGCTGGCGGGCGGCGTCTTCGCTAAGGCAAAACTTGCGCGCCTGGTCCTTGGTCTGGTTGTAGTCGTGGTAGAACTGGAAGGTGTGCTCAATCCGCTTTTCCAGCGGCGCCACCAGGCGGACATGGAGCATATGCGGCAAACTGGCGGTGACCATGTTGGCACCGCGGCCAATGAGGATCACGTTACCGGCTCCAGCCAGTTTGAGTATGGTTTCGGCGGTCTGTTGGAGCACGGTCGTTGACGGCGGATGCACGCCAAAGACATCGGCTATGAGGTCTTCCAGTTCCGAGACGCGGTCTTCCGGCAGGAATTTCGCCAGGCACGCCGGGAGGTTGTGGTCTTCAAGGACCTTGTCAATGAGGTTGCGGTCAAACACCGTCCACGGACAGGCGTTGTCGGCCGAATGCGCCTGCAAATACTGAGCCAGTTTTTCGGCGATGACCAGCGCTCCGCAACCCGCCTGCCGGGAAATTGTCACCGCGCGGCACACGGTTTTTTTCGCCGACGATTCCAACCCCTCGACGGATTGCACCTGGCTGCAGATGAAGGACGGATAATGTTCAAGACCGGGATTAGTCATAACGACCTCCTGATTTGCGGGTCGGATATGTAGAGGGGGAACAGCCCATGCCTTCGTGTCCGGCAACGGCCATTTCGATTTAGAACCCGTTGCGTCTGCGTCTCAGCCATAACCGCCTCCGGAGTTAGTACCAGCGTTGCACATTCTGTTCATTCCTGCCGGCTCTCAAGGCAGAATACGCCTCCGATACCGTCGATTTCAAGGGCGTCAAAACGATTTGATAACGGCTAATGCAAAAGATTAGTGAGGAGTAACAGCGGCACGGCTTACGGCCGGACGAGCATTTCGCAATAGGCGCGCCGGATTTGATCCACCAACGGTGACGGCGCAACGGGTTTGCCGTCGAAGGCAACCACCGGCACGATGCCGGACCCACTTTGGGTGACGAAAATACCTTCGGAATTCCGCAGTGCGCCGGGCTTGATGACGCGTTCGTTCGTCCGGAGGCCCAGAGTCCGACAGATTTCCAGAACGACGGCGCGCGTGACGCCCGGCAACACACCGCAACCGGTCGGCACAGTGCAAACACGCCCGCGGGAAACCCAGAATAAATTTCCGCCCGCCGCCTCGGCCACATTGCCGTCCGTGTTCACAAGCAATGCTTCGTCGGCGCCCTGTTCCACGGCCTCCAGGCGCGCCAGGACGTGAGCCAGTTTGTTTATGGTCTTGAACGACGCCATCGGATCGCCGGCCGGGATGCGGATGGACGAGGTGATCAGACGCCAGCGCATTGGGTTTTCCACGTCCAACGGCGGTGCGGCGTGCAGCGACATCACGAAAGTTGGTTTGCCACCGGTAACGGGCGTGTAACCGCGCTCGCCCGGCCCGCGGGTCAGCACCACGCGCAAAATCGCGTCGGGCATTTGATTTTTTTCGATGAGTTGCCCGGCGAAATCCTGCAATTCTATCGGGGTAAACAGGCATTTGATTTTAAAAAAATCCGCGCCGCGCAGCATGCGTTCCAGATGCTGCGCCAGGCGGAAAGGCCGGCCGTTACAGACGCGCATCGTCTCGAACAGTCCGTCGCCATACATGAAACCGCGGTCGTTGATGGGAACGGCCGCCTGCGCTTCGGGCACAAATTGCCCATTGAGAAAAACCAGCACACGCGATTTTTAACGCAAAGGCGCGGGTGAGTCGAGGGGCGAGAGCCGAAAGTCGAGGGCTGGGGTGCCGGACATTGGTTGGCATTCGACTCTCGACCTTCGACTTTCGACATTTTTACAAAAAAAGATTGTCCGGTTTCAGCCGGAACGGGCATTTAATAAGTGGATGCAGGCAATGGACGACATGGCGTTACTGCAGGAGTATGCGGCGTGCAATTCCGAAGCGGCCTTTGAGGAATTGGTTTCACGACGCGTCGATTTCGTCTATTCGGCAGCCTTGCGGCAGGTTCGCAACGCGGACCTGGCCGAGGAGGTCACGCAAGCGGTGTTCATCATCCTCGCGCAAAAAGCCGGGCGGATTCCGGGCAAAACTGTTTTGTCCGGCTGGCTTTTTAAAACGACACGGTTCGCCGCCCTGGCGCACATGCGCGCCGCCGCAAAACGCCGACGACGCGAGCTGGAGGCCCATATGCAATCTGAAATCGAATCACCAACGCCCGACCCGTTGTGGGAACAAATATCACCGCTGCTCGACGAAGCGCTGACGCAACTCGGCGAAAAGGACCGGCAAGCCGTGCTGTTGCGTTTCTTTGAAAACAAGAGCCTGGCGGAGGTGGGAAATTTTCTCGGCACGGGCGAAGACACGGCGCGCAAGCGGGTCAGCCGTGCCCTGGAAAAATTGCACCGGTTCTTTCTTAAACGCGGTGTCGTTTCAACGGCCTCAATCATCGCCGGAGCCATTACCGCCAATTCCGTTCAGGTCGCGCCCATCGGGCTGGCGACATCCGTGACGGTCGCCGCCGCCAAAGGGTCGGTGGTGACGGCTTCAACCTTAACCCTTGTGAAAGGAGCGTTGAAACTTATGGCATGGGCAAAAACGAAAACGGCAGCGGTTGCCGCCGCCACCGTTATCCTGGCAACCGGCACGACCACCGCGGTGGTCGAGGCCGTTCATTCGGCGCGCGTGGCTGCCACTCCCGACATCCAGGGCGCCTGGGAAGGGACTGGCGAAATACCGCAACAGCACATCAAATGTCGGGGAGTGTTGAGAATCGTCAAAATCAACGGCGCCTACCGGGCGACGTTAGACAACATTGACAAAGGCATGAAGGACGTTCCCTTCATGCTGGATTACCATTATCCCTCCGTCAGTGCCGAATTGAAGTTACCTGGCGGCAGTGTTCGTATTGAGGCGACCGTTAATGACGACGGGACAGAAATGTCCGGCACCTACACAGAACCCCCCAATATCAGCATACCCGTGGTCATGAAACGAACCTCGAACCCGGACAGCGTTCCCGAACCATTCATGGAAGACGAATGTGCCCCCCGGAGAGATTCGGATTTACAGGGCTATTGGGCGGGGACGTTGAAGAACGGGAATATTTCACTGCCGATGACTTTGAAGATAGTGGAGCAGCCGGCAGGGACGTTCCGCGCGCAGTTCGACAGTCCTTGTGAAGGACTCCGCACGATTCCGGTTTCCGTTACGTATCGTCAGCCGGAAATAAATTTGGCGCTTGATGGAATCGGCTCTTCGTTTGCATGCAACTTGGACGACGGCGGCAAAATATCAGGATCCTGGACGAACAATTCGGGCCAATCGTTTCCAGTGACATTCAAAAGTGTTGACCCGCACGCCGAGGCCCTGCGGGAGAGGGGAAAGGACTATCATTATGTGAGCCCCGACGAACTGCAAGGGCACTGGAAAGGTGTCTTGCACGCGGACCGGAATGGGAATAAGGTGAAGCTACATTTGGCCGTGGACATCGCCCAAATGCCGGATGGCACATTTTTCGCCTCGTTGGACAACCCGGATGAATTGTCAAAAGGGGTGGTGGCCAGTTCGGTTTTGTATTCACCACCGCGGGTGCGCGTGGAGTGGAGAGGCATCGGCGCTCGTTTTGAAGGTAGAGTTAAAAACGGCAAACTCTCCGGCACCTGGTTCGGGGGCGGCCAAGGCCCGCCGGGCAGCCCATCCCCGATGGTGTTCGCGCGGAGCGGGCCCAAATGACGGGTTGGTTGCCCGCCCCGTTGGTCACTTGAACAATGCAAAAAATGGGTGAAACTTTTTATGGTAGCGCCGGGTTATGCAAGTATGAATCGAAGACGCGCATTCACGTTGATTGAATTGCTGGTGGTGATCGCCATTATCGGGATTCTATCGGCGATGTTGCTGCCAGTGTTGGGCCGTGCCAAATTAAAGGCGAAAGTTGCCAGTTGCGTCTCCAATTACCATCAATGGGGCGTCGCTGTAACGCTCTACGCCGACGACAACAAGGGCGCATTCCCTTCGTTCACAGTTCCAGCCTACATTGGGAGAAATCCCTGGGACGTGTCCTCGAACATGGTCCCCGCGTTGCGGCCCCACAGTGTGGACGTGCAGATGATGTTTTGCCCGGCGCGGCCCGATGATTTCGAAAATGCCGATACCTGGTGCCGGTCGAACTTGGGCCACGGCCTGTACACGCTGGACGATTTGAACGAATACTTCATGGATACTTTCGGAGATTTTTCGCTGTTGCTGCATAGCTGGTGGGTGCCGCGGTATGCCGGCGATCCCGACAGCGGCGGGACTTTGTTTCCCACACCCACGCCGGGCACTGGCGACAACGACGGCTGGCCCACACGGCTGGACGATCGGTTGGTCGGTCGCCAGCCGATCATGACCGACCGTTGCCAATACCACGACTCCAGCCCTCCCGACATCGGCCGGGCTCAGGAAGGGCATCCTTATAACGGGACGATCACGTCGGTGAACCTGTTGTTCGGCGACAGCCATGTGGAGACACGGCCCCATACATTGTTGAAATGGCGCTATAGTGGCAGCTTCTACGGCGTTCCCCATTATAGTTTTTACTGATTCGGTGCCTTCCGATTTTATTGGAATTGGGCGGGATTCGGCTGACCCTGTGGGACAGCTATACCGCCTAAACCGGCCAAGCCAGTCCGAATTCTTAAACCGTTTTCCCATCCCACCTCTTGCTTTTCAGGCATATCCACTCAAAAATGTCGCGGCTTCAGTCGCTATCGGTTGGCACTGAAATAAATCCATTTTAAACTGCGATGAAAACATCACCTTTCTCCCGCGGCCTTTTTGTCCTGCTGTGTTCCGTTTCCGCCCTGGCCATTCGCTCCCGGGCGGAAACCGGCTACGACGCCTGGCTCCGTTACGAACGGATTGACGATGCCATGGTCAAAAAAAATTACGACCAATCCCTGCCCGCTGTCGTCGTGTCCCTGGGCAACTCCGAAGTCATCCAATCGGCCCGAAACGAGTTGATTCGCGGCGTGCGCGGAATGCTGGGCAGAACCTTGAGAATTGAAACGGCGTTGCCTGATGAAAATGCCATCCTGCTCGGCACGTTTGACGAAATCAAAAAGATGGTTCCGACGTTTAACGCGCCCACGGATTTGAAAGCGGACGGGTTTTGTCTGGGAACCGTCAAGGCCGGCAGTTGCCAGCACCTCATCATCACCGCGCCGAATGAACGCGGCGTGCTTTACGGCACGTTCACCTGGTTGCGGAAATTGTTGCCGCAGGGACCGGGTGCGATACTCGGTGAAAAGGAAAGCCCTTACGTACCGGTTCGCCTGGTCAACCAATGGGACAACCTCAACGGCACCATCGAGCGCGGTTACGGCGGCAAGTCCATTTTTTTCGAGAACGACAACGTGGTGACCAATCTCAGCCGCGTGCGGGATTATGGCCGCCTGCTGGCATCAGTGGGCATCAACGGTTGCTGCGTCAACAACGTCAACGCCAATCCCCGCGTGCTGACGGTGGAATTTTTGCCGCAACTGGCGCGCCTCGCTCAAGCGTTCCGTCCCTGGGGCGTGAAATTGTTCGTTTCGATCGACTTCAGCAGCCCGGAAAAAATCGGCGGCCTGGATACGTTCGATCCGCTCGACCCGCAGGTCATCAATTTTTGGAACAAGAAAGTGGACGAGATTTACGCGGCGATTCCCGACTTCGGCGGATTTGTTTTGAAGGCGGATTCGGAAGGCCGCCTCGGTCCGTCGGCGTATCACCGCACGCCCGTGGACGCCGCCAACGTCGTCGCCCGCGCGCTCAAGCCGCACGGCGGCATCCTCTTCTACCGCGCCTTCGTCTATAACTCCCACCTCGACTGGCGCAATTTGAAGAATGACCGCGCCCGCGCCGCCTGCGACGTTTTTCATCCGCGGGACGGACAATTCGACGACAACGTGGTCGTGCAAATCAAGAACGGGCCGATTGATTTCCAGGTGCGCGAGCCGGCGTCACCGCTGTTCGCCGGGTTGAAAAAAACATCCGAAGCCATCGAAGTGCAAATCACGCAGGAATACACCGGCCAGCAACGGCATCTCTGTTTTCTCGTGCCGATGTGGAAGACAACGCTCGATTTCGACCTGCACGCGAAAGGTGCGAACACGCCGGTCAAGGCGCTGGTTGCCGGCAAGGTTTTTGGCCAGCCGACCGGCGGCCTGGTCGGCGTGGCCAACGTGGGCCGCGACCTGAACTGGCTCGGCAGCGATCTGGCGATGGCGAATCTTTACGGGTTCGGGCGGCTGGCGTGGAATCCTGACTTGTCGGGCGAACAAATTGTTGAAGAATGGGCGCGGCTGACCTTTGGCGACAACCCTAAGGTCGTCAGAACCGTTTCCCGTCTGCTATTGAAATCCTGGCGCGTTTATGAGGATTACACCGGGCCGCTGGGCGCGGGCACATTGACGGACATCCTGGGCAGCCATTATGGCCCGAACATCGAATCGTGCGAACGCAACGGCTGGGGCCAGTGGATTCGCGCCGACACCAACGGCATCGGCATGGACCGCACCGTCGCCACCGGCACGGGTTTCATCGGCCAATACCCACCGGCTGTGGCGCAAATGTATGAATCGCTGAAAACCTGTCCGGACAATCTTCTGCTGTTCTTCCATCATGTACCCTATACCTACGTTCTGCATTCGGGTAAAACGGTGATTCAGCACGTTTATGACACGCACTACGAAGGCGTGGAGGAAACCGGAAATTACGTGCGCGAGTGGAAGTCGCTCAAGGGTCTGATTGACGATCACCGCTATCATGCCCTGCTTGCCAAATTAAAATATCAGGTCGGCCACGCGACGGTCTGGCGTGACGCCATCTGCCAGTGGTTCCTCAAGGAGTCCGGCATTCCGGACAAGTTTGGCCGTGCCGGCCATTATCCGAATCGCATCGAAGCGGAAAACATGACCCTGGACGGATACAAGGTTTTTGACGTGAACCCGTGGGAAAACGCGTCGGGCGGCAAGGCCGTCGAATGTGTCAGCCCGGACCGGCGCGGTTCGGTGTGTTTCCGGTATGATGGCAAACCCGGCTGGTTTAATCTGGCTGTTCAATACTTCGATCAGAACAACGGCGTGTCGCGGTTCAAACTGCATGTCGCCAGCCAACTCGTGGACGAATGGCAGGCGGATGGCCACCTCCCGTTCAGCCAGCCCGGTGGCGACACCTCCACGCGGCATCCCGTGTGCGGAGTGGTGTTGCGCCCCGGCGATGAAATTAAAATTGAAGCGGTTGCCGATGGTGGCGAAAAAGCCCCGATTGATTTCGTCGGAATTGAGCCAGCTTCACGCTGAGCGTCTTTGGATTCATCCATCCCGCAAAGGTTTAACCGTGTCGTTGAAGGCGCCAATGAGTTATGTGTAAAAGCCGGGAGCAGATGGCGGGGCTGGCGTTGATTCACACTTTCAAAGACACAAAATAAAATGCGTTTACAACTGTTGCGGGTGGCAGAAGCACACAGGGTTCGGCTTCGGCGGCGATGGCCGTGACCTTGCAGCGAGACATCAAATTCGCCACGCTGACCGGCTCAACGAGCTTGTTTCGCGTGGGCAAATTTTAAATTGCGGAATCGAAGACGGCGGCTCTCTTGGATCTTGTGCCGGGGTGCTTGACGCGTATTGGCAGGTTTCTTCCGCATCATCCGGATTGATTTCCGCCCGGCAATTTTGCGGCCGGGTTCGAAAATGGTTTGCCACGGTTCCTCCCGGCTATTGTGCAGCGCGGTCAGTGAATTTTCGCCGTTTATCTCCGCCGGTTCCGGCGCCGGTCTCTGCCCGATAATTTTCGTGCCGAGTCCGGCCACCACCGGCTGCGTTTCCTCCCCGTTATTGCGCGGGGCGGCCAGCGGGCGCTCGTCGCGCTTCTCGGCTGGTTCCGGCGCCGGTTTCTGCCCGATAATTTCCGTGCCGGGTCCGGCCACCACCGGCTGCGTTTCCGCCCCGTTATTGCGTGGAGCGGTTAGCGGGCGCTCGTCGCGCTTCTCGGCCGGTTCCGGCGCCGGTTTCTGCCCGATAATTTTCGTGCCGGGTTCGGCCACCACCGGCTGCGTTTCCGCCCCGTTATTGCGGGGCGCGGCTGGCGGGCGCTCATCGCGCTCCTCGGCCGGTTCCGGTGCCTGTGCGGGCAGCGGTTCAACCACTTTGGTTTGCAGCCCGGTTGCGGCCTGTAACCAGGCCTGTTCTTTTTGGCGCGACGAGGTCAGCAGCGCCTGTAAATCTTTCTCCGCCTGTTCCTGTGCCTGTTTCCGTTCGGCAATTTCCTTCTCCAGCTGGCTGGCCTTCTGGTGCAATCTTTCGTTGGTTTTGGTCAATTCGGCATACTGTTGCTTGACTTGCAATTCCCATTCCTCCATTTCCCGTCGTTGCGTCCGCTCTCTCCGCAAAAAGTTCTTGAGGCCGAAATGAAAGCGGATCATGCCTGCCAGCAGCAGCAGAGAAATCAGGGAGTAGATGATGTCCACATTGATTCCCCACTGGGTGCTGGCGCCCAATGGTTTTACCGCGAGGAACAAGCTTAACAGCGCCAAAAGTGAGAGCGCACCAAAAAGCAACCACCCCAGGAGCGTGAATTTGAAAAGCCGGCCCAGGCGCAGTGCGTACCAAGCCACCCCGAACTGCAGTAGCCCCGATGTCAGGCGTATGATGTCCATGTTGTTCATATCGGCAACTGTTGCTTTGGTTGTTTGTAGCAAGAAAAAGGCCAAAGAAACCGTAAGGAAGGCAATGAAAGACTAATTTATTTCGGGCCAACAATCTTAAAAGAGCGGAAACGGGTCCAGGAACCACAGCGATATTCAAATTAGAAGCCGCTGGCGGCGGCCCCGGCAACTTTCTCAGAGCCAGTTCCGCCAAACGAGCTTTTCCACATGTTCTTTGGCAACAAGCCGAGAACGATGAACCCAAGCTGGCTCGCCACGAAGAGCATCAGCCATCGGAATGCGGCTTCCGTAAAACCATACGAGTGCAGGCCGATGCCGAGCATGTTTACGCCGAACCACGACCAGCTTGTGACGACGTTTCCAAAAATGGCGCAATTGATGAGTCCGCGCTCGCGGATCATTCCGCCCCAGCGCAGGTGCAGGACGAGCGCGTTCCACAGCACGATGATGAGCGCGCCGTTTTCCTTTGGGTCCCAGCCCCAAAACCGGCCCCACGATTGGTCGGCCCAGATGCCGCCCAGTACCGTGCCCACGAAGCTGAACAGCGTCGCGAAACAGACAATGCCATAAACCATCCGCGCCAGCGATTTAGCCGTAGCCGCGTCCAGCGTTTTGGTAAACACGCCGCGCACGATGTAAATCAGCGCCAGAAATCCGGCCACGAACGTGCTCGCGTAGCCAAGCGTGACGACGACGACGTGCGTCGCCAGCCAGAAGTTGGTGTCGAGCACGGCGCGCATCATTTCCATCGTGTCGCCGCCAAGCGACAGGTTGTGCGCGATGATGAGCGTGATGAAACCGATGCCGGAAGCGGCGAACGCGCCGATCCCGTTCTTGTGAAACCGTTCCAGCACGAGGCCGAGCACGACCGCGCCCCAGCCGATGAAGATGGCCGACGAATAAAGATTGGTCACCGGCGGGCGGCCTTCCAGCGCCATGCGGAAAATCAAACCGGTCGTGTGAATCACAAACGCCAGCCCAACCAGCCACACGGCCGAGCGGCGCAGCGTTTCGGAAAGATTGAACCACGACAGACAGGCGAGCAGTCCGGCAAGCACGTAAATCACCATCGCCTTGTAGAAGGGCTCCATCTGATTGTAGAAATCCTCGTAGTCAACTTTTTTGAGCGCGTGGGTAAAGTTCGGTTTGAGAAAAGCGCGGTATCCGGCCAGTTGCCGGTTGAAGCCGGTCACGTCGCCTTTTTTGAACGCGGTCGCCATCGCGGCATAATACTGAACCGGAGGATCAATGGTTCCGATGGCGGCATCGGAAATCAGCGCCTTGCCCACAGGCGACCAATCGTTGCGTGTTTGCGCCGGTTGCGTCGGCGGAACCAGCAGCGGTGGTTCCAACTCCGCTATGAACTCAAACTTGCGCGCAAAAGCCATGAACTGGTTGTAAGCCGTCTCGTCATATTTCCGGTTGGCCTCCTGCGCGCGCACGGCCGCTGCGCCCGCCGCCATCACGCGCTCGTAGTCCGCAAGTTCCGCCCCCCAATCCTGCGCATCGGCTGGCTGCAGCGTGTTTTTGAGCCGGACGTAAAGCAGAAGCCGGTCGTGCATCTTCACCACGGCGCGCTGGAACGCGTCGCGCCGCACATCTTCGATTTTTTGCACGCGCTGGTTTTCCTGGTCGAGCGCGTCGAGAGCGGGCTGGATCTGGTTCCACGAATAATGTTTGCCGTCCTGCTGTTGCGCCTTGTCCTTGCCCGGCAGCTTGAGCAGCGCGATGAGTTCAGGATGGTCCACGCGAAAAACCGGCCATTGGTCAGCCACGTCCGGGTTCATCATTACCATCGCCAGCCACTGCCTAGCGGGGATGATTTGCGGTTTTTCGTTCCAATTCTTCCACGGTTCGAGATTGAGCGTCTGCTTGTCCCGCAATTGCAGCAGCGAATTGCGGGCCAGCGAGTCCATCGGCTGCAGCCGGCCGTTGGCGAGCAGCGGCAGGTGCCCGAAACCAGAATAGTCAAAGCCCTTGTCCGCGGGCGCGCGCAGCGCGCCCAAAAACCACGTGGCCATGACCACGGTCAAGATGAGCGGCAACCACTTTTTCATACAACTTTCAACGTAGCACAGGCATCCCGCCAGTCGGGAACAACATTGAGATTTCAACGGCAGGCGGGGACGCCTGCGCTACCTTTTGCGGCCGTTTTTTCATTTCGTTTTCCTTTTTGAAATGAATCCGATGAGGTGCATCGTAAATTGAACCACGAGTCCGATGGCGACCATCGCACAGCCGATGTAGGGCGTCAACCAGCTCGGATTGCGCACGACCTGGAGCACCGACGACGGCGCGCGACCGGCCTGACGCGCCGCTTCACCGGCGTCCATTTGATATTGGTAAAAGGTCAGCCCGGCGTAACGCAGCGGGTTGTTCATGTAAATTTCCACCTCCCGGTTCTCGCCGGTCTGCGGATTGTCAATGCGCACGCGGCTCCGGAAATCCTTGGGGATGTCGGTACCGGGATAAATGGTGTGCGTCGCCTTGAGCAACGTCAGCGAAAACGGGTCGTAGAAGCGCGTTGGACGCAGCTTGAACGTGAACGTTTTGCCGCCAACCGCCACCGACTGGGGCGCGGTGAGTTGGCTGACGATTTTTTCCGCCATCTGCAGTCCCGCCTGTTGCACGTAACCTTCCTTCACCGCCTCAATCATCAGGTCATCGGCCGTCCAGCCGGAGACAACCCACTTGCCCGAAGGGCCATTGGGGCCGGCGATATCAATGAGCGCCGTCGGCACGTTTTTGTCGTCCATGGATTTCGTCTCCGGTCGCACAGCAAAATCAAAGCTCGCCGCAACGCCATTGGTGGTCAACGGCGGGCCGTTTTGCATCATGGGCGCGCGAAACGTCGGCTCGGAATTTTTCCAGAAACTTTTCACGCGAATGACGAACGGCAGATGGGCGTCTTGGATTTCACCGCCGCGCGCGAGCAGTCGGTCCGGGAACGTGATGACCTGCTCCCGGTTCGAGTCCGCCTCGGTGGTAAAGGCCAGTTCGTAGTTCCGGGGGCTTTCGGAATACCACTTGGTTTCGCCCTCCGAAAAACGGATTTGCGATTCGTGCGCCAGCATGTCGGTCGCCAACTGGCCGACGAGCAGCAGGATGACGCCGGCGTGTGCGAGTTGAATGCCGATTTTTCTGGTCGTGAGTTCGAACCGGTAGATGTGCGCCGCGACGAGATTGATGAGCAGCAGTGTGCCGATGAGATAACCGCCAGGCAGCAACAGCGGCACCCGCCAGCCAAACATGTCCACGCCGAAAATCAGCCACTGGCGGAAGTAGCGCGCCTGCGCGTTGTAAAGCCCCTCGTCCACCTGCGCCAGCGTGCCGATGAAAACAAGCACGATGCCGAACGCCAGCAACATGACCGTCAGCCGGAGCGACGTGAAAACTTTAAGCAGCCGGTCAACGAACATTGGGATATTTTGCCGACTGGATGAATTTGGTAAAGGCTTCCTTCTGTTGTCCGACAAGTTGTTCGTCGCCCATCAATTTGTAAAACCACGTCTGCCCCGCCTGCGGCAGTATAACACCAATCAGTCGTGCCTTTTGGCCGGTCTTCGCGTCGGTGCCTGTCATGTCTACAACTGTGGTCTGCTCGCCTGCGACTGTGATTGAACTGGTCATTGCCGGAAGATTTTCTTCGGTGACCGGCGGCAGGCCGAGTTGGCCGCGCCAGCGATTCACATTGGGAAGCACGCCGCCGCCTTCGCCGTTCAGCATGGCCACGTTCACGTCCGCCTTCGCGCCGTTCGTGCCGGCGACGGCGTATTCGGCCAGGAGAAATTCCGATGGTGGCACCTCCTGCCAGTCCGATGGCACGGTCCAGACCGGTTTCCCGGAATTTTCCGCCGATGATGTTTCCGGCGCTACGAGCGGATGCGACGGGACCGCCGGGGATTCGTTGAAGGAAACCGATTTCAGGAATTGAATAAAACCGGGTTTTTGCGACGCGACAAATGATTCCTCGCCGGTCATTTTGAAAAACCAGCTCATGTTGCCGCGCGTCATCATCGCCACCAAAATCCGCTCGCGGGATTTGCCAATCATCGGCTGCTCGCTCGCAAAGTTGAACAGCCTGCCCTGGTCCGGGCCGATGGCAACCGGCTCAGCCTGCTTGACGGCGTCCGGGTCGGTGGTCGGCGGCAACTGCACCTGCTGGCGCCACATGTTGACCAGTTCCAGATCGCGCCCGATGATGGGCAGCGGGATGACCGACACATCCGCCGATTGGCCGTCCGGGCCAATGACGGAGAAACTGGCCACGCGCATTTCGCTTGGCGGTTTTTCCTGCCAGCCGTCCGGCAAGGTGTACGCCAAAGTTGGCGGCGCGGCTGTCTCCGGCGCGGCCATTTCACTCCCGCTATCCCCCGGCTTGGGCACAGCGGTTGGAGTTGGCGGGATTTCCTTTGGTGCGTAATAAACCTGGTTGCTCTCGCGCTTGCAGCCGGACAGCAGCGCCACGCACAACCACAACCCGCAAAGCGCCAATTGCCGAACTAATGATGACCATTTCATTTCGGAAAGGCTCCAGTATGGCAGTCGGCGCAGGAGAAGTCCAGATAGGTGGAGTCAATATGATAGAAATCGTAGCCGTCGGCCTTGAGTTGTTTGAGTTGCGCGCCACTGCCCTGCGCCAGGATGATGTGGCACAGGTTGCAATCACTGGCCGGAATCATTTCCTTTCCATCGTCGGTTTTGTGGGCGCCGTCATGACAGCGAAAACAGCCCGGCCAGATTTTGTGGCCGATGTTGTCCGGATGAACGCGCCAGTCGGTCTTCATTTCCGGGAAGAAATTGTTCCGGTAAATCCGCTGCGCCTCGGCCACCAGGTCGTCTATGCCAGCCAGTTTGGGATAACTGGCGCGCAGGCTGGAGGCAATCTTCTGCATGGCTTCGTCCTCGGTCTGATAGGGCGCGATCAGGACGGCCACCACGTTGGACCGCACCCACGGCACCGAACGATCCAACCGCCCGGCAGTGATGGCGTCGTCTACAGCCTCGTTGGGCGGAAGAAAACGGTGGGAGGGACGGGTATGGCAGTCCAGGCAATCCATGGTGCGAATGGTGTATTTAGCCGGGTCATCGAGAAAATTTTTGCTCCGGTAAACCGTGACCTTGCCGGTGGATTTTTCGGTGACGCGCACCCACGGGATGACCTGCCGCTGTTCATCGGTGGCGATGTATTCGACTTGGTCGTTCCGGCTCACATGCCAGTGAATGCCGCTCGGCGGGCTGTTCGCCCCGCCGCCGCCGACCTTGAGCAGCAAACGAACGGCGAAGGGCGTGTTGGTTTCGTCAGACAGATAGTGGGCGTAGGTCCGGTCCATGATCCCGATGAACCTTTCGGGCCAGTGACATTGCTCGCACGTCTCCCGCGCCGGCCGCAGGTTTCCCAGGGGCGTTTGAATCGGTCGGGGATAACGGTCCAGCACCACGTCGTAAAGCTGATGGACGCCATTGAGTTTGGTCCTTACGTACCAATCCGCGCCCGGGCCGACGTGACACTCGACGCAGGCGACGCGGGCGTGGGGTGACTGAAGATAGGTGGTGTATTCCGGCTTCATGGGTACATGACAGGCTGCGCCGCAAAACTGGACCGAATCGGTGTATTGGTAGGTTTGATAACTCCCGATGGCGGAGCAGAGCAGAAACACCAGCGCCCCGGCGATGAACACGCCCAGCAACTTCCGGTCGCGCGGACGGGAGAGATCGACCGCCAGCGACCAGACGCCCGGTTTCCGTCGGCGTTGCACCCACAACCCGGCAATCATCAGCGCGAGGCCGAGAAAGAAAAAGACCGGCGCCAGAATATAAACCAGAATCCCCATGTAGGGATTGCTGCGGGGCAGAAACAATTCGGTGGCAAACAGGAACAGGCAGGAAAACACGCTGCCCGCCGCAATCACGATACCCATCAGGCTGAGCCAGTTTTGAAACAGGCCTAATCGCCGGAGGAAGGTTGGATTCTCGTTTTGCGGCATCTGGCAAACCAGTCAGGCGTCATCTTTTCCCGGAACGAAACTGCTGCCCGCTTGACCTTCTGCGGGATTCGGATTGGTTCCCACCGGCCATTCGCAGGAGCCGGAGAAAATTATTGCTGCGCCGGCTTGTATGATCGGACCTTCGTCACCAGCGCCTTGATCTCATCGTCGCTGAACTTGTCACCGAATGCCTTCATCTTTTCCTTGCCATTTTCCGTGACACCTTCCTTGATGGCCTTGGCGGCCTGGGCATCGTCAAAGGACGCCTGGACCTTCGCGTCGGTCAAATCCTTGATGTCCAGTTTACGCCCCATCAGCGTGTGGCCTTTGCCGTCCTTGCCGTGACAGGCGGCGCAATTTACATTCCAATTTTCGGTGACGTCCCCGGCCGCAGCCAGCCGGCAGAAGGCTAATCCGGACAGAACTATGATGGCGGCCACCTGCAGGCGGAATTTCGTTTTCATAATGGCGTTAATAAAAAGCTCTGAACTGGTTTTGTCAAACCAAACATCCGATGAATCGCCCTCAAACCGTCTCATCTGGAATTCAAAACCGGTATTCCATGCTCGCGTAAACCAGATGGGCATCGTAATTGTTGTTCCCGCCGGAGGTTTGATCCTGATTGCGGAAGAACCCGTATTTCAAGCTGACCTTGATGGCCCTGGTGATCTGGCGGGTGAGGGTGGCCGTGATACTTTGTTCCTCGGCTCCGGCACCGAAGGGCTGGCTGTAGGCCGAATTGTCCACGTAATTATCCGCGCGATAGTAGTTGTATTGCAGTTGCAAATCGGTTTTCTCGTCGAGCGCATAACCGGCCAGGGCGTTGACCGTCCAATAATCATTCGCGCCGTTCAGCACGAGATTGGTAACGCCCGGCAGGCTTGACGCCGGCGTGTCCACGCTGGATAAAACGTAACTGCCGCTGACCTGCATATACAAGCGCGCCCATGGTGTCCAATTGACGCTTTCGCTGATGATGTGGCTGGTGATGTTCGCGCTTTGGACTTCCCCGGCATGGATGCCGCCATTGGGAATGGAAGTGGTGTCCACCGTCGAGTATTGGAAATCGTAGCGCGTGACCAGCGACAAGGTGCTCAAGACACGCCACGTGGCGCGGATATTCATGTCATCCACCGTGTAATTCTGGTTTTGCATATAGCCCGGATAATTGGTCGGAGCGGCGTCCAGGTTGTTATCGTAGTCGTAATTGTGAATCTGATGATAATACTGCGCGCCGAAGTTCAGTTGATTGAGCGGATACCAGTTGGCGCCGACGGTGTATTTCTGGCCGAGCCGGGTCCAATCCTGATTTAGGATGGGAGTAATAACAGCCGTGGTTTCATTCCAGACCTCGTTGCCGCTGTCTTCCGACCATTCACCGCGGGCGTAGAGCGACCAGTTGCGAAAACCGGTGTAACGGGCTTCCAAGCTCTCCGCCACGTCGAGATTCCAATTGTCACTGCTGGCCGACGTCGGGTTCGGATAGGGAGTGACCGGTCCGCCTTTTGCATGTACACCATTGTCGCTGAAATTGTCGGAAAGGTCGCTGCCGTCGTATTCAAAGCGGAGCGCGGGAACAAACACCAGATTCTCGATCGGCGTCAGCATCAGGTTCATGTTGGCCACATACTCTTTCGTGTTGCCGCCACCGGTAAGGCCGGTGAAGCCTTCATCACGGTTCTGGCTGTTGGCATAGGTGGTTGAAAATGGAGAGTTGTAACTTGGGCCGTAAATCCGGCTGCCCGACAGGTCGGTGTCTATGGTCGTGAAGGAGCCGCCCAATGAGAACGTGACCTTCTTGTTGAAGCGGGTCTCCGTAAAACCGTGAACATTGAACAAATCGTTCTGCGAGACGTTGTCCTGAGTCACGTAACGGTTGGTAGTTGTTAATCCCGGCATCCGGTCAATGTTGAGCGAATCATTGTTACGATCAATTTCGTAGCGGATGCCGAGTCCGACATCGGTGTCGCCCAATGTGTCCTTGATGTCGGCCTGAAAGATGTCACGTGTTTCGTCAATGCCCATGAACGTCGGGACAATGTTGCGCGTTCCCGCGCCCCCGGTCAAACTGGTGTCGCCCCAGGAAGTTGAATCTTTCTCACCGTGGCGGAAATCGTGGTCGTAACGGAAGGTGATGATCGGTTTGTCGGGAAGGGTCAACCCGGCTTCAAACCACACATCGCCGCGGTCAACATGAAGTTCGTTGTTGTACAATGAAAACCACTGGTTGTTTTGAGGGAAAAATCCGCCACTGCCGTCATACCAAGTGCGGAATTCCGTGTAACCGCCCCGGAGATAACCTTTGTCTGGATCAGACAATTCCAGCCGGATGGAATAATCGTGGTTGTCGAAAATGCCGTGTCCGTCCACCTGAAACAGCCCCTTCTTTCCGAGGAATTGTTGATAGTGAAAATCTTGCACGCCACCAAACGCACCGTCCGGGATTTGGTGCTGATGTTCCGCCTGTGCCCTGTCTCCGCTCACCAACATCCCGCCGGTGCCGAGGGTAATCCAATTATTATAATCCGTGAGCGAGGCATCACCGCTCACCGCGTTTGTATTTGTTGCCGGCGCCCCCTGTGCGGCGGCGGGCCAAGCGTCAAGCAGACAAACTGCGAGAGCCAGATTACTGATTATCGCCAGACGCCGGCTCCCATTGCCAGGATTGAAAAGTGCCTTCACAAGTTTTTCCGGGTTGGTTTGCTCAACTTAAAAGCGTAAATGATCGTTGACCTGCGAACCGTGGATGGCTTCATGGCAGCCCGCGCTCCAGCAGGTTCCACGGGGAAGGAATGAGGTGTGATCCTGGCTCGCGATGTAAATATGGCCGTTGGACTTTTGTTGTTGGAAATGGCAGCGCAAACAAAGCGTGGCATTGCGCGAAACCAACATTCGGGCGTTCACCGTGCCATGCGGATCGTGGCAGGTCGTGCAACCCTCGCGCAGCGCTTCGTGCTCGAAAACGAACGGTCCGAGTTGCCGCGTGTGGCACTTGGCGCAGATATCTTTTTGCGACATGAGTTCCGTGCCGCCCCCCATGATCACGGAACCCTTGTGCGGATTATGACAATCGCCGCAACTGACCTTTCCCTCAAGGACCGGGTGATGCGATGGCAGGTTGAATT
>Ga0116112_1000811_pt1 | contig 22528 bp, 19 predicted proteins | sample June2015DPH_8_15_FD_89721 | JGI IMG/M metagenome (GOLD analysis project Ga0116112, IMG submission 89721) | Peatland microbial communities from SPRUCE experiment site at the Marcell Experimental Forest, Minnesota, USA - June2015DPH_8_150 | ecosystem: Environmental > Terrestrial > Soil > Wetlands... | reverse complement strand
ATGGGTGACAACACGATGAACAGTCTCGACTCGCGATACTGGGGCGATTTCCCGGCGACGTGCGTCATCGGCAAATCCTTTTTCGTTTATTGGCCCATCACCAGCCGGTTCGGCTGGGGAAACCAATAATGGTCACAACCAGATGAGCGCGGCCAACGGCGAAATGGTCTTAATCACCGGCGCTTCGTCGGGCATCGGTCGGGAACTCGCGCGCTGTTTCGCGGCGGACAAAAGCCGGCTGGTGCTCGTCGCCCGGAACACCGCCGCGTTGCAATCCCTCGCCGACGAGTTAAACCGCAAGTACGGCATCCAAACGACGGTTTTGACCGCCGACCTTTCCCGGCCTGAAACCCCGGCGCGTGTATTTAACGAACTGCAACAGGCCGGCATGACCGTGGATGTTCTGGTCAACAACGCCGGATTTGGCGCTCACGGCGCGTTCGCCGAATTGCCGTTGGGACGTCAACTGGAAATGGTTCAGGTAAACCTCGCGGCGTTGACGGAACTGACCGGGTTATTTCTTCCTGGAATGATTAAACGCAAACGCGGCGGTGTGTTGAATGTCGGGTCGCTGGCCGGTTTCCTGCCCGGGCCCGGCATGGCGGTTTACTTCGCAACCAAGGCTTACGTACTGTCCTTTACCGAGGCGCTGGCTGAAGAACTTGCCGGGACGGGACTGACCGTAACGGCGTTGTGTCCCGGCCCGACTTCAACCAATTTCGGCAACGTGGCGCGCGGCCAGAGAGAGCACCGCTTCAAAATTCGTAAGATGTCGGCGGAAGTGGTTGCTCGCTGTGGGCATCGTGCTTTCCGCAAAGGCCGAGTGCTCGCGGTTCCCGGAGTGCAAAACCATTTTCTGATTTTTCTGGCGCGCATCACTCCGCGCCGGCTTCAACGCAAAATTGTCAAATTGGTTAATCAAACAAGGGATTAAACCGCGTACCCGGCTTTTAGGGCGGAGCAGTGGGAACCGAAGGTAACAACAAAATTTAGGGCCGGATAATAATAGTTATACAATGTTTGTTATATTTAATCACAAAGTGCCGGTTTTCTGGTGTCTGCTGCTATTTTTGGTATTAAACGCAACTGCTACGAATTTAAGGAGATGTTTTTGGCGGCCTGTCCATCCGGTAAAACGCATTGGATACTACGTTCGGATAGGTATTCATCATGTTGTCCAGAAGATTGGTTGTAATAAACGTCCAATACTTCCAGCCTTCCAATCTCTCGACAAGCTGTGTAGTGAAAGAGTTATAGTATGCAGGCATAACCCATGGCACATGACCGAGGGCAGGATCGGGTTTTAGATAAGGGGCAACCTCCAAGTCAAACCCCACGGCCGGAGTTGTCCAATTTATCCAATAGGCGATATTCTGTGGGACAGCCCAGAGTCCCTTGTGAGTAGCCTGACTGCCACCGTTTTCAACCGCAAGCCAGTTGTCCGACCAATTCTTTCCGTTGGAGAAGTCGTCCATGTTCGTGCCTTCCGGCCCACTGATGTTTATATTGAAGAGCAGGATAGACTCACCGATGGAGTTAATTCCATTGTTTTGTGTTCCAAAAAATACCTGCAACGGATTGAGGAAATACTGCTCATCACCATTCGGTATGGTGAAGGTCACGGGTGACAGATTGGGACCGGTTATTGAGCCGTGAGTCGCATCGCTAAATTGCAGCGTCCACGCGCCATTGCCCGAAGCCGCGCCATACTTGCTCGGATCATTACCGTTATACCAGTTGGTCGCCAGCTTGATGTACGCGACGTGCCTGACCCAGTAATTCGTAGTTATGACAGTACCATTAGTTGTGTAGGAAGAAATATTGGTTGCATAATAATCAACCGGCGGATTCCCTAGATTGAGTGACAACCCATTGGTGTTGATCTTATATCCTACAAACAAGTGATAATCACCATTCGTCGGACCCGTCTGGTTGTTGAACTCAAGGCACATCGCATTTGTGGCATCAGCATCCAGCGAGGTATCGTTAGCACCGGTAGCCGAATTAGCCGTGGGCATGGCACCCACCGGTATGAACCAGAACATTGTCTGCATACCATCGCCCGGCGGAGGCTCGTTGGTAACGGTGAAGGAATACGTTACCGGATAACCATGGAATGCCGTCGAGTTGCTAACCCACGACATCTGTGAGTTCTGTGAAGCCAGTTCCGTGCGGGTGTATAGCGCATTGGCTTGTGTGAAAATGCGCAAGCCGAGGTCCCGATCGCACTCGATCCTTAGTGTCGGCGTCCCGGGAAACGGAGGCGGTTGACGCAGACTCGTTAGTTCCAGCAAATGCATGTTATCCACATACAGCGTGCTGCTTCCGTTGGTAAGCGGAGTCGCCGTGTAAAAATTCGCATTCATGGCAATGGCCAGATTGTTGAGGTTGCCCTCATACGCATTATTCCACGCGTCGTAGTAGAAATTGAGGTGCTTCCAGGAGTCGGGCGGGTTTGTGGCCGGGAAGTCATACCCTACCGTAGGACTCACGCCTGCTGCAGTAATGTTGCTAAACTGCTGGAATCTGTGGGTGGTGGCCTGGTCGATCATGCCAAACTCCAAATGACCATAAAAACCATTGGTATTTGCGACGTTGGTTATCACCGCGGAACTGCTGTCGAACATCACATCGGCACAGAATTCCAACATATTTAATCCCGGCTGTCCTGATCCCAGCCCGGGGCTGCTACCCTGATCCCAATTAGTCCACGTTTGGGACTGGGTTTGGAAGATCGCCCACCAATTCGTAACAACTTTCTCCAGGGAACCGTCATTGAGCGCACTGGAGTCGAGGGTGGACCATAAATCTCCCACATTCGTGCTGGCCCCCAGCCAGTTGGTCCAAATGCCGGCCTGGGCGCTCGTGTCAAAATTATTGAGCACCACATCGGTATAGGGACTGGGGTTGTTGAAGGAAATGATCTCAGTCCAATTGGTATAAGTAACATCATTATTATACGCGGCTGTCGCTGAGTGGTATATCCCCACTACATCAAACCGTTTTGTTTCAGGACACTGCCCTTGCAACCGCGTGCCCAGATTTCCGTCATCAAACAAGCAGCCATAATTCGTTACCGAATAGATATCCGAATAGGAGTTGGGTCCGTTGGTGGCACTCTGGGAGTTTGTCACGGTGTAACTGAGAACTATCAGGTTTGTCTCCGCCAACTGGGCTGAAACCATGACATACCATGCGCCCGCCTGTGACCCATTAGGCGCATAGGGTGGCGGCCAACTCGCTCCCACGGTACCCGCGATTCCCAAGGTAGTCATATTACCGGCGGTGCTCAACCAAATCCTGTTGGCGTTTTCCTGTCTGGCAAACAGGGGAATCCCAGCGGTGGAAGACCCGACAAAGTTAAAGTTATAACCCAGATAATACGCGCCTGCAGCACCGGCGCGAACTGAACCTGAATTTACCCACACTGGCTGGCCGTTGGCGCCGCCGGTGCCCAGGTCGCCCATATTATTATTGTTCGTGGTGCCAAAGAAAAAGCGCCAAACCGTCCCGCCAACACCTTCGGTGGTTGGGCCAGTGTTCGTGAATATCATCGTGTAGTTTATGGTGATCTTGTCCCCAACATTTTGCAGAGTATATGGAAGGGGCAGTGCGGCCTTAAACGCCATATTGGCGTTGGGGTGGTTTGTGCAAATGAGTTCAAACGCGCCTTTATTAGGGTATTCAATGATTTGTGAGCTCGAGTCGCCGGCGAAGGTAGGCTCAAACCCCCAATTGGTTATGGCCAAGGGGCCAATGTCAGCCATTGCATTAGACACAAATAGGGCCACTGCCGCCATAGCGCCCCCTACCAATGATTTAATGATGTTTGTTTTCATGGTTTTGGATAGACGTTTATCGTCGCGCCTCGGTGCTTCTGAATTTCAAGAATCATATCAAGGACGTGCCGGTATGGTTTGCGCCAGGGCGATAGCACGCGCCGTTGAACTTTGATTGCATGGCGCCCGAAAGCGCGCGATGCCGCGTGGCTTGGCAGTTGGAGTGTTTAATAACTGCCGTCATGGAGACAAATTTAATAATTTCTCCCCCATAAGTCCAGAAAAATCTGCTTATACGGATCTGGGCCGATTTTTGAGGCGAAAATGACAACAGGCCTGTTTTTATCCCCTGCCCTGTTCTTCCAGTGGTTTCGGCCAGCCGGTTGCAGGAACCTGTTTTGAGACAGGGGTTACTTTGGCAATTCACCGGGTTATTCTCCGGGCAGATTTTCCTTGTTTGTTATCTCACTTTGCCAGTTGACAGCAAACCTTGTGTAGCTTTTGCGGCGGTTTGACGTGGACAGCCAGTTGGCCTTGCCCTAGTAGTTCTCCTTGTTTGATGGTGTTGAGAAAGCTTGACACGCCTTATTCTTTTTTATAAAATTTACTTTTTACCGGAGGCAGTTCGCCTCCAAAACAAAGCAAACCTAAGAAAATGAAACTTATGAAAACGAAATTCAAATTCTCTATTGATGCCGCGTGTCATCCATTCGACGGGGTGGTCTGTGCGGGAGTGGTCATGCTGATTGCCTCCAGCGCGCAGGCGCAGAATCTGTTTGCGTCGGATTACTACAGCGGCAACATCTATGAATACACGCCGGGCGGAGCGCGAAGCACCTTTGCTACCGGGTTGGGTGATCCTTTTGGACTGGCCTTTAACAGCGCGGGCGATCTGTTTGAGGCGGACGGCAATGAGTTGGGTCCCTCCCGCGGCAGCATCTATGAATTCACGCCGGGCGGAGCGCGAAGCACCTTTGCCTCCGGGTTGAATTTGCCTTCTGGACTGGCCTTTAACAGCGCGGGCGATTTGTTTGTGGCAGATGGCGACAGCGGCAACATCTATAAATACACGCCGGGCGGAGCGCGAACCACCTTTGCCTCCGGGTTGGCTAGTGATATTGGAATGGCCTTTAACAGTGCGGGCGATCTGTTTGTGGCGGATTCAGGCAGCGGCGACATCTATGAATACACACCCGGCGGAGCGCAAAGCACCTTCGCCTCCGGGTTGTCTTCGACTAGGGGACTGGCCTTTAACGGCGCGGGCGATCTGTTTGTGGCGGATTACGGCAGCGGCAGCATCTATGAATACACGCCGGGCGGAGCGCGAAGCACCTTTGCCTCCGGGTTGGATAATCCTTCTGGACTGGCCTTTAATAGCGCGGGCGATCTGTTTGTGGAGGATTTCGGCAACGGCAACATCTATGAATACACGCCGGGCGGAGCGCGAACCACCTTTGCCTCCGGGTTGGCTAGTCCCCTTGCACTGGCCTTCCAAGGCGAAACGCTGCCCATTCCAGAACCCTCGGCTTTGGGTTTGCTGGCCGTCGGTATTACCGCACTCCTCGTCCACCGCCACCGCCGCTGCATTACCGCCACGCTGCGCTAACGTTTAACCCCATTGCGGGAACCGAATTTGGCCATCTGTTCATCACAGTAATCTGTGAAAATGCCATCTCAGAGTTTTGCCACCCATTAATGCACGATAACTTTGTGCGCCCATAATATATTGACGGAAAGACAGTTATGTGAATGATTTACAGGGTAATTCTTTGTGAACAGGTTTATTGACGAATGGCAGGATGCAAGCTTTATTGGCCACCATGAGAATTCGTCTGGCTGTTCTCATATTGACGGTCTTTTGCCTGGTCACAACGGCGCCGGCCATGGACCGGTGGGCCGCGCTTTCCATGATTGAAAGCGGCGATGACGACCATGCCATCGGGCCGGGCGGCGAAATTTCCCGGTTCCAAATCCGACCCGAACTTTGGCCCGGCGGCAATCCGCAAGATACGCAAACCGCCCTGGCAGCCGCCCGCGAAATCATGCTCCCGCGCATTGAGAAGTTCAGGCGTTCCCATCAGCGCATGCCAACGGACTTCGAATTTTACGTCTTGTGGAACGCACCGTGGCAGGTGGACCACCCGAGCGTTGCCGTGACCGAACGCGCCCGGCGTTTTTCCAATCTAATTCAACGCTGACCTTTCAGGGTCGCGTAAACTTTCAGGTATTCACCAACGGTCTGGTCCCAGGAAAAATCCAACTTCATGGCGTTCCGGCGGGCACGTTGCAACAAACCGGGATGCCGGTAGAGCGCCAGCGCCTTGCGAATCGCCTTGGCCAAAGCTCGCGAGGAATATTCGTTAAACTTGATTCCATTGGCGCGCGCCGCGGCCTGCGAAAAGTCAATCACGCTGTCATCGAGACCGCCGACTGCCCGGACGATGGGAATCGTGCCGTAACGCAAGCTATACATCTGGTTCAAGCCGCTCGGCTCGAAGCGGGACGGCATGAGGTAAAAATCGCAACCGGCTTCAATGCGGTGCGCCAAACCCTCGTCGTAACCCACCCGCACGGCAACTTTGGATGGGAACCGCCGCGCAAGTTCATAATAACCTCTTTCGTAAGCCGATGAGCCGCTGCCAAGCTGGACGAATTGAATGTCGGCGCTCAACATTTCTTCCAGCGCGCCGAGCTGGATGTCCACGCCTTTTTGTTCGGCCAGCCGGGAAATCGTTCCAAAGAGCGGCGTGTCGGCAGTTTCCGGCAGGCCCATTTCTTTTTGCAATGCCAGTTTGCAGGTCGTTTTACCTGCCAGGCGCGTGATCGAATACGCGCACGGCAAAAGCGGATCGGTTGCGGGGTTCCATTCATCGCCGTCCACGCCGTTGAGAATTCCGAAAAGGCGGTTCTGCCGCTGGCGCAAAAGTCCATCGAGGGCGCAGCCGAATTCCTCCGTCATGATTTCGCGGGCATATCGCGGGCTGACCGTGGTGATGGCGTCGGCAAAGACGATTCCGGCTTTGAGACAATTCAATTGTCCGTAGAACTCCGCGCCTTCCATTGTGAAAAACTCCCTGGGCAGATTTGTCAGCGCAAAAGCGCCTGGCGGAAAAATGCCCTGATAAAAAAGATTGTGAATGGTCAGGCACGTCGGCGGCGGATTCCCCCACCCTTCGGCGCGCCGTTGCTCTAAAATCAACGCCGGCACGAGCCCGGTCTGCCAGTCGTTGATATGGACCACGTCCGGCCGCCACGGCAAATAGCGCGCGAGTTGCGCGACGCATTTCGAGAAAAAAATGAACCGCTCCGCGTTGTCGGGATAACTGACGTCATTCTCCTGATATAATCCGGCGCGATGATAAAATTCCGGCTGGTGAATGAAATAAACCGTCTCGGCCTGGTTTATTTCCAGCGACCATAATTCGGCCTGCACCCGCCGCCCGCCCAACGGCAAATCGAACCACCAGTCCACGCGCCGGATTTGCGGAAAGTTTTCGCGAATACCTCGATACAGCGGTGTGACGATCCGGGCTTCGTGACCTCCCCGCGCCAGTGCCTTGCCCAGCGCACCGGCCATGTCGGCCAGCCCGCCGGTTTTCGAGAACGGATGGACTTCGCTACTGGCCAGCAAGATGTTCATAATGCCCCGCCGCGAAGAAGCGTAGTTAGATATAATGACGAATGACTAAATCCGAATGACGAAAGAATTGTCAAAATCCCAATGACGAAGGGCGTTCGAGCGCACCACCTTTGGATTTCGCTGATTCGGCATTCTCTGGTCATTAGCGCTTCGTTATTAGTCATTTTGTGTGCCAGTCCTTCGGCTCAAGCGCGGATTTGCTCCGCCTTCAGGTAAGGTTGCAACGGCGCGGGTATTTTTACGCTGCCGTCTGCCTGCTGGTATGTTTCAATCAGGGCAACGAACAGCCGCGCCAGCGCCGTGCCGCTCCCGTTGAGAATGTGCGGGAATTTATTTTCACCGTTTCCGGTTTTAAACCGCAGATTCATCCGGCGCGCCTGAAAATCCTCGCAATTTGAGCAGCTCGAAACTTCGAGATAACTCCCCTGCCCCGGCGCCCAGACTTCAATGTCGTACGTCTTTGCGCTCGCGAAGCCCAGGTCGCCCGTGCACAACAACAGCACGCGATAATGCAGTCCCAGCCGTTGCAAAACTTTTTCCGCGTCGGCGACCATTTTTTCCAGCTCATCGTAGCTGCTCTCGGGCGTCACAATTTTGATCAGCTCAACCTTGTCGAACTGGTGCACGCGAATCATGCCGCGTGTGCCCACGCCCGCCGCACCCGCCTCGCCCCGGAAACAAGGCGTGTAGGCGCAGTAAAAAATGGGCAATTGCTTCTCCGCCAGAATTTCCTCGCGATGAATGTTCGCCACCGGGGTTTCGGCGGTCGGCACGAGATAAAGCTTGCCCAGTTTGCCTGCGTCGTCGCCTTCGGCCACGCCGTAATACTGGTCCCGGAACTTCGGGAATTGTCCGACGCCTTCGAGGCATTGCGGCCCGACCATGAACGGCGGCGAGACTTCCGTGTAGCCGTGCTGCGTGATGTGCAAATCCAGCAAAAACTGGATCAACGCCCGCTCCAGCCGCGCGCCCCAATGGGTGTAAAGCAGGAAGCCACTGCCGGAGAGTTTTGCCGCGCGTGCGAAATCCACCAGCTTGAGCGATTCACAAAGCTCGATGTGCGACTTCGGTTTGTATGAAAAATCGGGTTTCTCGCCATGCACGCGCACGACTGGATTGTCTTCCGCGCTTTTGCCGACCTTGATCGATGCGTGCGGCAGGTTTGGCAATTGCAGCATGAGCGCGTCGCGCGCGGCCTCGGCTGCGGCAGCCTGCCGGTCGAGCGCGGCAATGCGGTCGCCCAACTCGCGCGTCTCCGCCTTTTTGGCCTCAGCCTCGGCGGTTTTCTTCCGGCCCATCAACGCGCCGATTTCCTTCGAGATGCGGTTGCGCTGCGATTTGAGCGCTTCAACTTCCGCCAGAAATTTTCGCCGTTGCTCGTCAAGCTGGAGCAAATCGTCAATCCGGGCTTCATCCCCCGTCCCACGTGTGGCCAGACGCTGGCGGACAAAATCCGGATTTTCGCGAATCAATTTGATGTCGAGCACCGGTGCAATTTAAGAAACGTGCTTGGTAACAGCAAGCTGATTGGGTTCAATGGTCGCACCCATGACACCACCGGCAAAATTGAGCCGCCTGTTACGCGCAAAGAAATTGACGCGGACGCGAATGGTTCTCGCGCTCCTCATCGCCATGGTCGCAGACAGTGCGCAGTTTCTGCTTGGCCCGTTCGGCTGGATGTTTGGCGACCAAATCATTGATGTCATCGTTATGCTGCTGACGAGTTGGCTGCTCGGGTTTCATTGGCTGCTGTTGCCGTCGTTCCTTTTGGAACTCATTCCGCTGGTCGATGAATTGCCCACCTGGACGGCGTGCGTGATTGCAGTGATTGTGTTGCGGAAACGCGAGCAACGGACATCGCCACCGCTGCCGTCCGAGAAACCGCCAATTGAAATCTGATTGAAAAACGTGCCGGGACGCGGCACATTCACCGCATGAAAAAATCAGTTTTCAGCGGACCGGTTTACGTGGTGCGCGACAATATTGACACGGATCAAATCATCCCCGCGCAATACCTCACGCTCGTGCCGACAATTCCCGATGAATACGAGAAGCTCGGCCGCTACGCGCTCGCCGGCCTGCCCGAATCGCTTTACCCGACACGCTTTGTCAAGGACGGCAAAATGGACAGCGAATATCCCATTGTCGTCGCCGGAAAAAATTTCGGTTGTGGCAGTTCGCGCGAACACGCGCCCATCGCCCTCGGCTCGGCCGGATGCAAAGTCGTCCTCGCTGAAAGCTTCGCGCGCATTTTCTTCCGCAACAGCGTCGCCACCGGCGAACTGTATCCGTGCGAACTCACCGAACGCCTCTGCAACACGTTGAAAGACGGCGACATCGTGACCGTTGATCTCGATGCGGCCACGGTGACCGTGAAGGCAACCGGCAAGGTCGTTAAATTCAGACCACTCGGTGACGTGCGCCCGGTCGTGGACGCCGGCGGCTTGTTCAACTACGCGCGGAAAACCGGGATGATTTCAAAACAGGTTGAACGTGTATAACTTTCGGCGTTCGATGTTCGATGTTGGATGTTCGATGTTTGTCTCAAACCAGACAACATTGAACGCTGAACAACGAACTCTGAACATCGAATCGTGAACCTGCTCCCCTGCCCTCGCTCGCTGAAACTGCTTCGCGGCGCGTTCACGCTGCCGAAAAAGGCAGGGAAGCCGCGCCGAGGCGTCCGGTCGGCTCGGCGATCCAACCCTACCATTCAAATTGTCCGGACATCGCGGCGCGATGTCCCTGCACATCCCGAGGGCTACACACTGACGATTTCCAAAAATGGAATTAAAATTTTATATCGTAAAACACCGGGACTGCGCGCCGCCACCGCCACGTTGCGACAGATTATTCGCGAATGCGCTCGTGGCACAGACCCCCGGCCTGTGAACTCACAGGCGAGGACGCCTGTGCCACTTCGTCTGCCCTGCCTGAAAATCCGGGACTGGCCGGATTTCCCGCGCCGGGGCGTGATGCTCGACATTTCGCGCGGCCGCGTGCCGAAATTGGAAACGCTGCTTGACCTTGCCGAAAAGCTTGCCGAATTCAAAATCAATGAGCTGCAACTCTACACCGAGCACACGTTCGCCTATCGGAACTACAAATCCGTCTGGCAAAGCTGGGGCGCGTTGACCGGCGCGGAAATCCGCAAACTCGACGCGCGCTGCCGCGAACTCGGCATTGACCTCGTGCCCAACCAGAATTCCTTCGGCCATTTGCGCCATTTTCTGGAGCATCCTCGGTTGAAAAAACTCGCCGAGGTATCCGGGCCTTACGCAGCCGCCCGCGACGAATTTGTCCGCCAGCCCTCCACGCTGGCGCCGACTCATCCCGGTGCCCTGCTCTTCCTGCGCGGACTTTACGACGAATTGCTTCCGAATTTTTCGAGCCGGTTCTTCAACGTCGGCTGTGACGAAACGTTTGATCTTGGCCTTGGCCGGAGCCGGAAACTCTGCGAGCGGGTTGGGAAAGGCCGGGTCTATCTCGATTTCCTGAAAGAAATTCATCATGAAGTTTCCCGGCGCGGCAAATGCATGATGTTTTGGGGCGACATCATTTTGAAATACCCGAAATTGATTCCAGAACTGGCTTCGTTCGGAGTTCCGCCTTCAGGCGGTTCGGGCGATTCACGGCAAAGGCCGCCTGAAGGCGGAACTCCAAACCTCATCGCCTTGAACTGGGGTTACGAAGCAAATCATCCGTTTGCCAGGGAAGCCGCTCAATTTGCGAATGCAAAAATTCCCTTTTACGTCTGCCCCGGCACTTCAACCTGGCAGACGCTGATTGGCCGGCATGACAACGCGCTGGCCAACCTGCGCGCCGCCGCCAGGGCCGGGAAAATATTCGGCGCCATCGGTTATCTCATCACCGACTGGGGCGACGGCGGTCATCCGCAGCCACTGGCGGTCAGTTGGCCGATGTTTCTCGCGGGCGCTTCGCTGGCATGGAACGCGAACGGCTTTGACGGGCGAAAACTGGTCCCGGTTTTGAGTCGCGGCGTGTTTGAGGATTCGACCGGAAAAATCGCCGCCGCGGCATTCAAACTCGGTTTCGCACACAAAAAACTTGGCGTTCGTGCGCCGAACGAAACTCCGTTGGGAACCGTCATCGCCGCGCCCAAGCCGGACCAGCGCGAATTATTTTGCCGGAATGGACTGAAGTGGTTCGCGAAAATTCCGTTGAAAAACATTCGCGCCACCTTGAAGGAAATTGAAAGGCAGCGGGCAAAATTGAATTTGCGACGGCGGCACGCCGTCCCTCCCAAAACAAGAATTCTCGTCCGCGAACTGGATTTGGCGGCGCGGATGGCGGCACAATCGTGCCGGTTCATGCTCTGGCAACAGGCGGTGGCAAAGCGAGGTAGGGTTGGCGCGCCGCGCCGACCGGACGCCGCGGCGCGGCGTCCCTACCAGCAAATGGCGCAAGCCGGCATTCGCGAATTGCGTAAACTGGACAAGGAATTCAACGTTTACTGGCCAATGCGGAACAAGGCGACAACGAAACACTGTTCAGCTTTTCTTCGCTGGCGGATGAACGATTACCGAAAATACTGGACAAAACCGGCGACTGGCCATCTCCATTATCAACCAAGCCCATGAAGACGTTGATTGGCACCTTAATTTTGGTTTGGTCTTGTATTCCAATCCAAACCGCATTTTCTCAGACCAACTTTGGCAAGAGAGCGGAAACATCTGTTGTGAAATCGGACGGCATCCTCACGGTTCAAGTCCAAACCCCTGACGGCAAACCGATGACCAATGTGTCCGTAGTCTGTCTTAGCGGGGAAACGAACGCCGTGCTGACGGACACCATCATTGAAGGCGGCAGCAAACGTCTGCTGACGGATTTCCAAGGACGTTTCACCCTCAAATGGAACGGCAAAAATATCGGTCTGATGATTGCCAGCGACCATGGCTTCTGTCTGGCACAGAGCCGGGACTTGACCAACCATCCGGTTTTGGTCGTGCAGCCTTGGGGACGGATTGAAGGCGTCAGAACCGATCACAACCGTCCGCTGCCCAACCACCGTCTCTCCCTTAATATCATCGGTCGGTGCGTTGATCCGCCGATTCAAAATCTTATTGATATAAACGACCAAGCTTCGACGGATTCGCGTGGCCTTTTTCATTTCGAGCATGTCCCTCCCATCGATGTATGGATGCAAGATGTGCAAACGTGGTTGGGAGCAGCAGCCAGCAATCATCCCACTGTGGGCTGTAATATCCGGGAGATCGATATGCAACCGGGAGAGACGAAACAGGTCGAAATTGCGACCCACGGTCGAACCGTCGTCGGTCGGATTGAATTGGGAGAAGAATTGACGGGCATCATGGATCTGAAGTCGCTCGACGGGTCATTTGGTCGGGGACTTTCCATCGATGGTGTGAATCTGGGAAAGCGAACTTGGGTGCCTGCGGAATTTGACACTGCCGACCAACGCGCCAAATGGTATCATGATTGGTACAAAAACACGGAAGCCGGCCGCCAACGCATATTGGCTCTCGAAAGATGGCGCCCCGTCATGATCCGTGCCGACGGCTCTTTCATTTCGGAAATGGTCGAGCAGGGTAATTATGTTTTTAGCGGCAACCTCCTTTACAATGGTCGAATCATCGCGTTTTTGAATGAACTTCACTTTGTAGTTCCTCCTCCCGCAGCCAAAAATGACAATACACCTCTCGACGTTGGCAAGGCAACGTTCAAACCCAGCATGGTCTTGAAAGCGGGCGACTTGGCCGCAGATTTTACCGTCCCAACTCTCGATGGTCAGACGATCAAGCTTTCTGACTTTCGAGGCAAGTATGTGCTGCTAGATTTCTGGGCCACTTGGTGTGGGCCATGTGTTGCCGAAACGCCCAACCTCAAAGCAACCTATGATGCCTTCGGTGGAGACAAGCGTTTCGTGATGATCAGTCTGAGCAGCGACTCGGATCGCGCAGCGCCGGCTAAATTCGTGAAAGCCAATAGTATTGCTTGGACACAAGTATTTGTGGACGGCTATGGGGGCAAGGACATGGTGGCGCAAAACTATGGTGTCTATGGCATCCCCGCAATTTTCCTGATTGGCCCGGACGGCAAAGTGTTGTCCACCGATCTTCGTGGTCCAAAGATGAAGTCAGCGGTAGCAGCGGCACTCGCTTCAAAGTGATTACTGTCGTTCACAGTGCCACCCATCACGTCCGGCTTTTCACATCCCAGGCATCGCGCAGGCCGTCACCGAAAAAATTCAACGCCAGCAACGTCGTGACGAGCACGCCGCCCGGAAACGCAATCAGCCACCAATAAATCCGGATGGGATTAATCTGGCTGACGCCTTCGGCGATGAGCGTGCCCCAGCTCGCCATCGGCGGCTGCACGCCGAGACCGAGGTAGCTGAGAAACGATTCGTAAAGCACAATCGCCGGTATCGTGAGCGCAAGATAGGTGATAACAATGCCGAAAATATTCGGGATGATGTGCCGCGCGAGAATCCGCGCCGGCCCGGCGCCCAACGCGCGGCTGGCGTCCACAAACGCGCGTGTTTTCAGGGACAGCACCTGTCCACGCACGATGCGCGCCATGGTCAGCCACGACACTGCGCCGAGGCCGATGAACAACAGCATCACGCGCAAGGCCCCTGCCAATGCCGGTGAACTTTCGACAACATGCGATTGCTTGATGATTTCACCGAGCGTCGTGATCAACACAATCACAAAAATAATCGTCGGCAGCGAATAGAGAACATCCACGATGCGCATCAGCACGTTGTCCGTTCGCCCACCGATGTAACCGGCCATCGCGCCCCACAACACGCCAATGACCAGGCTTACGATCGCCCCGACAACGCCGACGAGCAAAGAAATTTGCGCGCCAAACAGGACGCGGGAAAAGACGTCGCGTCCGTGAACGTCCGTGCCGAACCAGTGCAGCGCGCCCGGCGGCGCGAATTGCGTGTCGGAGAGCTGGTCGGGATTGTGGGCCTGAACGAACGCCGCACCGGACAGTTTCAAAAACACCGGCCAGGCCAAAATCGCGAACAGCAAAAAAGCGAGATAACAGGCGCTGATGACAGCGACGCGGTTCTTCTGGAATCGCTGCCACGCGCGTTGGCCGGGAGTGATATGAGTTTCGGAGATCGGAGATCGGAGATCGGAGATAGCGTCACTCATATTTCACTCGCGGGTCGAGCAGGGTATAGGCGAAGTCCACCATCAAATTCAGTGCAATAAGCAGCACCGCGTAAAGCAGCGAAAGGCCGACCACGACCGTATAATCACGGTTCAGCGAGCCGTTGACGAGAAAGACACCAATGCCGGGGATTTGGAAAATGTTCTCGATGATGAACGAGCCGGTAAGCAAATCGGCGAGCATCGGGCCGGAGTAAGAGACGACGGGCAACACCGCGATACGGCAGGCGTGTTTGAGGAGCAACGATTTTTCCCCCAGGCCCTTGGCCCGCGCGGCGGCGACGAACTCGGACTGCATGGCGTTCATCATGCCTTCGCGGAAAAGGCGCGCGATTTGGCCAGCGAAATACAGGCCGAGGGCGATGGGCGGCAAAATCATATGCCACGGCGTTTCCCACAGCCCGACGGGCAACAACCGCCATTTGATGGAAAACGTCAGGATCAGCAAGGGCGCGATGACGAAACCGGGAATACACACGGCGAGCACGGCCAGGAAGCTGCCGGCATAATCCGCCCAACGGCCGCGTCGGGCCGCCGTGAAAAAGCCCACAGGCAGGCCCACACCCATCGCGAAACCAAACGCCAGTGCGCCGAGCAGCATCGAAACCGGCAAGCCTTGCGCGATAATGTCATTGACTGTGTGGGCGCGATACTTGAGCGAGGGGCCGAAGTCGCCGTGCGCCAGGCCGTCAAGGTAGCGGAAGTATTGTTTCCAGACCGGTTCATTGAGGTGATACTTTGCCTCGATGTTCCGTTTGATTTCCGGCGACGCCGGCGCGCGCTCGCGGTCGAACGGCCCGCCCGGGGCAATGTGCACGAGGGCAAACGCCAGCACGCTGATGACCAGCAACAGCGGAACCGCAAACAGAATGCGCCTCAAAAAATACATGGTTGCTTCCTTTATGGTCCTCGACTCTCGACTCCTTGGCGCGCCGAAGCGGAGCGAAGGCGGCTCGGCCCTCGACCAATTTTGCGGATGTATTGCAACGGATGGTCGTCCAGAACATTCTGGTAGATGCCCTGGATTTTGTTGGTGTCGAAATAATTCACCCCCGCGTAAAAATAGACCGGGATGATGGGCATTGCATCACGCACCAGGATGGTCTCCGCCTCTTGAAACAGCTTTTCACGTTTCGTCAAATCAACCTGCTCGTTGGCCTCGCGAATGAGCGCGTCATAATGCGCATTCTTCCAACCTGTCCAGTTGTTGCCGTCGCTGGAAGTGAACATGCCCAGAAACGTGTTCGCGTCGTCATAATCGCCAACCCAACTGGCGCGCAAAACATCGAAATCCAGGTGGGATTGGGCGTTCAAATAAACCTTCCATTCCAGTTGCCGCAGGTCCATGTGGATGCCCAGGTTTTTGAGCCACATCTGCTGCAATTCCACGGCAATGCTTTCATCCAGGGGAGTCGAGTTGAACATGTACTCAAAACGCGGAAAGCCCTTGCCGCCGGGATAACCGGCCTCCGCCAGCAAGGCCCGCGCCCGCACCGGGTCATAACCCGGCCCGTCGGGTGACGTGTAATTGGCCGTGCCGTTGGGGACGAGATGCGAGGCTGGCTGTTCCCCTGCCCTCGTGATTTTTTTGACGATCAGTTCCTTGTCCGTCGCCAGCGCCAGCGCCTGACGCACGCGCGGATCATCGAACGGTTTCCGGGTGACGTTGAAGCAGACGAAATAGCTGGCCAGATACTCGAACCGGTGAAAGTCCGGACGCTTGAGCAGCACATCCACCAATTCGGTGGGAATCAGCCCCTTGTCCCAGACCACATCCGCCTGTCCGCGCAAATAGAGATTGAGCGCCACGCTCGGCAGGGTGATCGGCACAATGTCAATGATGCCGGATTGCGTGTGCGCTGCGTCCCAGTACCGCGGATTTTTGCGAAGGCGGACCTTGTCGTTGAGCCGCCAATAAACGAGTTCGTATGGCCCGTCAACCGGCAACGGCCGCGCCATCAGCCAACGGTCGCCGTATTTCTCAATCGTCTGCCGCGGCACGACGTAAAGCGTCTGAAACGCGCACAAATCGAGGAAGAACGCCGTGGGATGGTTCAAATCAACGCGTACCGTGTATTTGTCCAGTGCGTGGACGCCCACGAGCGCCGGGTCTTTGATTTTGCCTTCGTTGAATGACTGGGCGTTTTTCAAATAATAAAGCTGCCCGGCGTAATCCGATGCTGTCGCCGGACTCAGCGCGCGGGTCCAGGAATAAACCACGTCGTCCGCCGTGATGGGTTCGCCGGTGGACCAGACCAGGTTCGTGCGCAGATGAAACGTGTAGGTCAATCCGTCCGGCGACATCTCCCAACTTTCAGCCAAACCGGGAATCGGCCGGGCCCGAGGATCAAGGCGCGTCATGCCTTCAAACAGGCCAATGGCAATGCGCATTTCCGGCTGGCCCGTGAGGATGGCCGGGTCGAGCGTCTCCGGCTCAGCGCCGTTGATGATAGTGACATCGGCGGGCGGCTCGCGGCGGACACAGCCGGAGTTCGGAAGGCAACCGGCAAAAAGCAGCAGGCAGAAAATCACGCCGCGCCACGCTGCGCGCACCTTCCGTTTTCCAACTTCCGACTTCCGACTTCCGGCAGCGGCGCGTTTGAAAATGACCATCGCGTTATTTTGATTGCGTCGGCTTTGCGGGCGCGTTGCTGCCGGGCGCAACCGGCATGCGGGCTGGCGGAGCAACCGGCGTATTGACAGGCGGCGTGGCTGGCGGCAGGAGCAAATCATTCGTGTTCGATGCCACGGGTTGTGTCGTAACCGGCGCGATTGGCTGCTGAGTGGGAATGGGCGCTTGCGTTTGTTTTCGCTGCACCGCCTTTTCAAATTCAGACCCGCTGCTTCCGGCGTTCAGGCGGCCTTCCACGTAGCCCAGAAGCAAAGCCAGGGCGAAGAGCACGATGGTGGCGTAGCGTGTCGTTTGGGTCAGAAAATTGCCTGAACCTGCGCCGAACAACGCGTCCGCCGCCGCTCCGCCGAACGCCACGCCCGCCCCGGCGTCCTTCTTCGGCAACTGCATCAATATCAACAAAATCAACAACACACAGTTGATGACCAGCAGAAACGTCAAAATTCCAGCAAAAAAACTCATATCCCATCCTATATCGAATTCTTGATGATGTCAGCAAAACTTCGCGCTTCGAGTGAAGCGCCGCCCACGAGCGCGCCGTCCACATCCGGCTGGCTCATCAACTCGCGCGCGTTCGACGGTTTCACACTGCCGCCATATTGAATCCGGATTTTTCTGGCGGCGGCTTTATCGAACATCTTCGCCAGCACCTCGCGGATGAAGGCATGCGCACTCTGCGCCTGTTGCGTCGTCGCCGTCTTGCCCGTGCCGATGGCCCAGACCGGTTCGTAGGCAACAATGGTTTCAATCGCCTGTTCCTTGGTCAAACCGGCAAGACTCCCGCGCAGCTGTGTTTCCAGCACCTTTTCCGTCTGGCTCGCTTCGCGTTCGGCCAGCGTTTCGCCGACGCAGACAATCGGTTTGAGCGTGGCGGCGTGCGCGGCGGCGGCCTTCTTGGCAATTAATTTGTCGGACTCCTTCTGATATTGCCGCCGCTCGGAGTGGCCGAGAATGAGGTAACGCACGGAAAATTCCTTGAGCATCCCGGCGCAGATTTCGCCGGTGAACGCGCCGAAATTGTTCTCGCTCATGTTCTGCGCGCCCAGGCGGAGGTTCGAGTCGAGAACGGCCTTCGACACCGACTCCAGCGCCGTGAACGGCGGACAAACCACGATGTCCACCTCTTTCACGTTGGCCAGTTCCAGTTTCAGGTTGTTGATCAGGGCCAGCGCCTCAGCGACCGTTTTGTTCATCTTCCAATTGCCGGCGATAATTAATTTACGTTCTTTGTTCATGTTTTTAATCGTAATCGTTCTCGTCCTCCTGCTCGTCCTCGAAAATCGATTACGAGAACGAGGACGAAGGACGAGGAGGATAAATCATTTGTCGTTCAACGCTGCTACGCCGGGCAGGACCGCGCCTTCCAGAAATTCCAGGCTCGCTCCGCCGCCCGTGCTCATGAACGTCACCTTGTCGCCCAGCTTCGCCTTGTTTAACGCCTTCACGCTGTCACCACCGCCGATGATGCTTTTCGCGCCGTTCTTTTGCGTCGCATCCACCACGACCAGCGCAATGGCGTTTGTGCCGATGGCAAACTGCTTGTTCTCGAACAACCCCATCGGCCCGTTCCACAAAATCGTTTTGGCCTTTGCAATCTCGGCCGCATACGCCGCGACCGTTCCTACCCCGATATCCAGGCCCGCCGCGTCGTCTGGGCAATTCATGTCCGTGTTCGTGCGCACATCCTGATATTCGATGACCGGTTTGCCTTTCTTGTCGAGCTTGTCGGTCTTGACCGGCACGGCGATCACGTCGTCCACCGGCAAAAGGAATTTCACCTTTTTCGTTTTGGCCTTTTCGAGCGCGGCCTTGGCCGTTTCTTTCTTGTCGGGTTCGACGAGTGATTTGCCGGTCTGGTAACCCTGCGCCAGCCGGAACGTGTATGCCATTGCCCCGCCAATTAAAAGCGCGTCCGCCTTGTCCAGCAACCGGTCAATCACCTTGATTTTGTCCGAAACCTTCGCCCCGCCCAGAATCACAACAAACGGACGCGCCGGTTTTTCCAATTCATCGCCGAGGAACTTCAATTCGCGTTCCATTAACAGGCCGGCGGCGCATTTGCCGCCGCGTTTGGCCACCACGAGGGCCACGCCCTCGGTCGAGGCATGCGCGCGATGCGCCGAGCCAAAGGCGTCGTTCACATAAACGTCGGCCACCTTCGCCAGTTTTTCGGCGAACGCCGGGTCGTTCTTTTCCTCCTCGCTGTAATAACGGACGTTTTCCAGCAGCACCACGTCGCCGTCTTTCATCGCGGCCACGGCCTTTTCAACCTTGTCGCCAATGCAATCGTCCACGAACGTCACCGGTTTGCCGAGCAACGCGGACAATCTAACCGCGACCGGCTTGAGCGACATGGTGGCGTCGCGTTTGCCCTTGGGCCGGCCCAGGTGCGCGGTGAGAATGAGTTTGCCGCCTTTCTCCAGCAACAGTTTCAGCGTCGGCAGCGTGGCGACGATGCGCGTGTCGTCGGTGATGATCATTTGCCCGTCCTTCTCTTCGAGCGGCACGTTGTAATCCACACGCAGGAAAACGCGCTTGCCGCGAACATCCAGGTCACGAATTGTCAATTTCGCCATAAAATTGTCCTGATTGCGAAAAATTCAGGGACGTGAGAATACGCTGGCGGCGCGGCGAGTAAAGTGAATTCAGCGTGCGGATCGTTTCAACACAAAGACGCAGAGGTACCAAGCCGCAAAGTTTTTACCACGAAATACACCAAACACACGAAAGGCAGGGCGCGTCACTCCGTGCGCGCCGCCCCACACACTACGACGCGATATGGAAGTTGAAGGTTGAAAGTTGAGCGTTGAGTGTTTTGGGACCGGGGTCTGGGATTTCGGGTCTTGGATTACCAGTTCTTTGAGTCTTTGTTGCTTCGTTGTTCAATCCATCACAACGCGGCTGACAGCACTTCGAGACCGGCGCGTGAGACTTTTACATCATCTTCGGACGGGCCTCCGCTGAAGGCGGCAATCAACAGCCCGGTTTATCCCCGGGTCACCACCCCGCCCTGCCAGCCGTTCTCGCCTTTGAGGAGCGGTCGCCCATGGTTGCCGCTGGCTTTTTCCGTGGACGCCATTTCCGCGGCCTTGGTATAGGCAATGGCGAGCATGTTTTCCCCGGCGGGACTTTTCGGGGTTGGCCCGGCAGTCAGCTTCTCCACCACCAGCATTTTCGACGACCAGGATTTAACCGCGTCGCCTTCGCTCCAAGCCACCACGGCCACGCCTTTGATGTTGAGTTCGTCCGCGCGTTTTTTCATGGCCAGCAGCGCCTTGTCCGCCACGGCATAGAAACTTTTATCTGTTTTGTCATTCATATTGAACAAATGGGTTGCAAACAGCTTCGAGGCTGCCGGATAGTGAAAAACCAGTCAACAGCATCGTGCTCCTTTTGAGTTCCGGGGCTTGGTCGCTCGGGTCTTTGCTTCTTTGCCACTTTGCGTTAAAATAATCCGTGTCGATACCCAATGAAATTGCCCGACAATTTTGAGGTTCGAACAAATCGGCATCAGCGGATCCCGGTGGAATTGCATGGTGATGGGCGTTTTACACTTTCAAGACGCGACTTTGTGCCGGCTTACGTCAAGACCTACGAACAGGGGCACTTCAAAATGAAGATCGCGGCTGCGCAGGAACTGTTACACGGCTGCAAGGTGTGCCCGCGCCATTGCGAGGTCAATCGCCGGGAAAACCGGACCGGCATCTGCCAGACCGGCCGATGGGCACGGGTATCGAGCGCGTTTGCACATCTCGGCGAGGAGGATTGCCTGCGCGGCTGGAACGGGTCGGGAACGATTTTCTTTTGCGGCTGCAATCTGGGTTGCGTCTTTTGCCAGAACTATGAAATCAGCCAGCTCAACGATGGGACCGAATTGAACGCCAGCCAGTTGGCGGCGCTGATGTTGCGCCTGCAACAAGCCGGTTGTCACAACATCAACTTCGTCACGCCCGAGCACGTCGTGCCGCAGATGCTTGAGGCCCTGCCGCTGGCGATCGAACACGGACTGCGGCTGCCGCTGGTCTATAACACCGGTTCGTACGACAGTCTGGAAAGCATCCGGTTGATGGACGGCGTGGTGGACATTTACATGCCGGATTTCAAATTGTGGGATGCGCAACGCAGTGCGAAGTATCTGCGAGCGCGCGATTATCCCGATGTCGCCCGGTGCGCCATCAAAGCGATGCATGACCAAGTGGGCGAGTTGCGTGTGGATGAAGACGGGATTGCGTTGCGTGGCGTGCTGGTGCGGCATCTGGTAATGCCGGACCTGCTGGAAGACACCAGTTCAATCCTCCGCTGGCTGGCGACGGAACTGTCGCGTGACAGCTATGTGAATCTGATGGACCAGTATCATCCGGCGCACAAAGTCGGAACGGAGCCGCAGTTCTCGGACATCAACCGGCGCATCACGGGCGGCGAGTTCAATCAGGCACTCAAACACGCGCGCGCCGCCGGACTATGGCGGTTGGACACGCGCTGGTTCACACCACATTAGGCCATGAAGAAACCAAACATGCTGATGCCTCTGTGGCTGGCGGTTTTGACCGTGGCCGGTCCCGCCTCACCGCGGCCGGCGGTTGCGGCGGACGATTTCTTTGCCCGCGAGCGGCAACGCATGGTGGCGGAACAACTCGCCTGCCCCAGCCGTGATATTACGAACGCCCGGGTGCTGAGAGCGATGGGCAAAGTGCCGCGCCATGAGTTCGTACCCGAACCCCTGCGTTCCCAGGCTTACCAGGATCGTCCACTGCCCATCGGCCATGGCCAAACCATTTCGCAACCCTACATTGTCGCCTTTATGACCGAGCAGCTTGAGCCAAAACCAACGGATCGTGTGCTGGAAATTGGCACCGGCTCCGGTTACCAGGCGGCTGTGCTGGCTGAAATGACGGCGCAGGTCTATACGATCGAGATTATCGAGGACCTGGCCAAGCGGGCCGCCGCTGATCTCCAACGGCTCGGTTACACGAACGTTCACGTGCGCGCGGGTGACGGCTATCAGGGTTGGCCCGAAGCCGCGCCGTTTGATGCCATCATCGTCACCTGTGCGCCGGAGAAGGTGCCGCAACCGTTGATTGACCAGCTCAAGGATGGCGGCCGGATGATTATTCCGGTCGGACCGGCGTGGGACCAGGAACTGGTGTTGCTGCGCAAGCATGGCGACAAGCTGGACCGGCGCGCCGTCCTGCCGGTCCGGTTCGTGCCGATGACCGGCCAAGCACAGAAAACCTGAGCGGAGATTGCGCCTTTTTACGGCCAAAAACCGCCTATTTTGCCGGTGCCCGGTGCCAGATGCGCTGGCCGT
>Ga0116112_1000809_pt1 | contig 22547 bp, 13 predicted proteins | sample June2015DPH_8_15_FD_89721 | JGI IMG/M metagenome (GOLD analysis project Ga0116112, IMG submission 89721) | Peatland microbial communities from SPRUCE experiment site at the Marcell Experimental Forest, Minnesota, USA - June2015DPH_8_150 | ecosystem: Environmental > Terrestrial > Soil > Wetlands... | reverse complement strand
CGTCGCGGATGACGCGTTCGTCGTATTGCACAACGATGGTCTCGACCGGCAGGCGGTCGTGCGGCGGCGTCTGGATGGTGCTCATGTCGCGCGCGCCGGTGAGCGCAAGGTAGAGCGTGCGCGGAATCGGCGTGGCGCTGAGCGTGAGCACGTCCACCAGTGTGCGCAGGCGCTTGAATTTTTCCTTGTGTAACACGCCGAACCGCTGTTCCTCGTCAATCACGACCAGACCGAGTTCCTTGAAGGTGATGTCGTTTTGAATCAGCCGGTGCGTGCCAATAACAATGTCCACCGAGCCGTTGGCCAAATCTTTCACGACACGCTGTTGCTGGCGGCGCGAGCGGAAGCGTGAGAGCAATTCGATGCGCATGGGGTAATCCGCCATGCGCTCGCGGAACGTGTTGAAATGTTGCTGGGCCAGTACCGTTGTCGGCACGAGCACGGCGACTTGTTTGCCGCCTATCACCGCTTTGAACGCGGCACGGATGGCGACCTCGGTTTTGCCAAAGCCGGCGTCGCCGCAAATCAGCCGGTCCATCGGTTTCGCGCGCTCCATATCGGCCTTGGTTTCGACGATGGAGCGGAACTGGTCGGGCGTTTCCTCGTAGATGAACGCACTCTCAAATTCGCGCTGCCAGGGCGCGTCCGGCGCAAAGGCGTGGCCGGGCTGTGTTTCCCGCGCAGCCTGGATGGCCAGCAGTTCGGCGGCGACATCGCGCACGGCGCGTTCCGCCTGCGCCTTCGCCTTTTTCCAGCGCGTGCCGCCCAGCGTGTTCAACGGCGGATGCGCCTTGCCCGCGCCAACGTATTTGCTGACCAAGTGCGCCTCGCTGACCGGCACGTAAAGTTTGGGCGGCTCATCGCCGGGATTCGCGGGCGCGTATTCGATGACAAGGCACTCCGTGCCGGCATCTGGCGTCTGGCGTCTGGCATCTGGGGCTTCGGTTCGCGAACTGGCGGGCAGATTTTTCAGGCCGAGATAACGGCCGATGCCGTATTGCAGATGCACGACCAGGTCACCTTCCTCCAAATCTGTGAAATCAATCTCCAGCGCCGAGCGCATCGCCGCCGCGTGTGGGGATTTGAGCCGGCGCGGCCGCTGGATTTTGTAGCGCCCGAAAATCTCGGCGTCGGTGACGACGACCAGTTTGGCATCTTCGCAGACGAAGCCGCGGGAAAGCATGCCGAGGTGCAGTGCAGGACAGGCGTCCCGCCTGTCTCCAATTTCTTTCCGGGGGCCTTTTTCAGATGGAGACAGGCTGGAAGCCTGTCCCACGAGTTCCATCCAGATTTCTTCAAACCGCTGCCGTTCGCCGTCGTTGTTGCAGAAGACGTGAACCGCATAACCCTGTCGCAGCCAGCGATGGAGTTGATGGAAGAACTCGCGGCGCTGCGCCTCGGCAATTTGCAGTTCCGGCGCGCGTTCGGCCAGCGGACGATAGGCGTCGAGCGATGCGAAATGCGGATTGCCGATTGCCGATTGGCGATTGGCTTCGCGGATTTCGATTTCTTCGGTCAACTCGATTGAGGTGAAGCCGCGCCGGTTTGATTCGAGGAGAAAATCCGGCCACGAAATGAAAAACGGGTCGTCTGCCGGAATTTGTTGGGCGTATTCGTCGGCATGAACGGAAAGTTGTTCAGGCTCGCACAAAATGAAAATGGCTTTGCGCGGCAGATAATCCAGGAGGGTGGCCAGTGACACGTGACGAGTGACAGGATTCGGCTTACTGGCTGGAGAATCTTCGTCATGCCACTTGTCACCTGTCACCTGCCGCTTCATAAGCATTCCCAGTTCGCCGGCGGGCGGAATTGTGACGCTCGAAATTTCCTCGCGCGAAATTTGCGTGAGGGGATCGAAATGGCGGAGTGATTCCAGTTCGTCGCCGAAGAATTCGAGCCGCACGGGCCACGAACTGATAAGCGGCCAAATGTCCAGGATGCCACCGCGCAAGGCGATTTCGCCCTTCTGCGTGACCTGCGCCTCAGGGTCGTAGCCCTGCTCCTCCAACCACTCAATCAGGTCGAGTGGATTTACTTTATCGGCGCGGCGAAGTGAGCGGGTGCGGTTTTGGATTTCGCCGGGCAGGAAGGTTTTCTGCAAAAGGGCGGTGATGCTGGTCACGACCAATATGGGGTGCGGAGTGCGGAGTGCGGAATTGTTGGAGAGTGAAACCAGCGTCTGCAACCGGTCGCTGATGGTGTCGGCGTGCGGGAGCTTGCCTTCGTGCGGCAAAATTTCCCAGGCGGGATAAAACAACGGTCGAAGGTCGAGAGTCGAGAGACGAGAGCTGAAATCGGCGTTCGCGCTTGCTGTTTTTTCCGATACTCGACTCATATCGAGCCACGTTTCGATGTCCTGGTGGAAATTTTCCTGCGTTTTCAAATCCGGCGTGATGAGGATGAGTGGCTGGTCCGAGAAAATATTTTGAAGGAGAACGGCAAAAAACGGCTGCGCTGCCTGGCAAACGCCGGCGCAAGTAAACACTCCGCCATCCTCCAGTCGCCGGGCAAGGGATTGCACGGCGGGAGCTTTCGCAATGTCAGCGAACAGGTTGTCCACCCTCCGCAGTGCTACGGAGGACGGGCCTGCCGCTGACGCTGCCGCGTTTTGCGCCAAGCGAAAAGAAGGTCGCAGCGACAGACGGCGGCGTCAAGCCGGGGCCGTACGAAAAATCAGGGCTTGTTTGTTTCCGGGGCGGAATTTCTCCAACCGCTGGCTTCGAATAACTGCAGGCTTTCGTAGTAATTCACGTTGGCGTTGGTTTCATGATCCACGCGCTCAAATTGGAGGCTGTGATTTTCGAGGAAGCCGGCGGCCTGCGCCGCCCACCTTCCGGAATAAGGCAGGTCCGACCAGCCGGAATGTTTCAGCGGCGGCGGCGGCAGATCGCCCGGTAACGGCGTGCCGGGTTCGGGGATCTGCATGTTCCCGACCACCCACACGCGGTGGCCGGACTGGAGCGTGGCCGCGATTCCATCGTAGACGGGCTGCAGGGCATTGGGCGTTTTCATTTGCTCCTGGACCAGGTCGTAACGGTGCCGCGAATGGTCGGCCAGCGGCGGCAAAGTCTGCCACGGCGTCGGCGCCTTGAAGTAACGCTCAAAGGTAATGCCGCAAAACCAGGGGGTGACGACGATGAAATCCTGCGGCGCGGCTTCCGCCGCCAATTGCCGCGCCAGCCGGTCAACGTTGGTGAAGTGCCAGTCCAAATCCCGTTGCGCGAACGGCACCGCAATGAGCGCCGTTGCCGCAATGAACCCGAACGCCGCGGCGCGGAAGGTTCGCGGCGGCGACATCACCGGCACGCCGAAATCGAAACATCCGGCCAGCAAAACCACGAGCGGCAGGAAATACCACGGCTGGGTCGGCAGCGCTGCATACCACAAAAAGCCGATGAGACCGGCCAGCGCCGCCAGCAAGGTGGCGGCGGCAAACAACCGCAAATCGTCCGGTGAAGCTCCACCGGCCGGCGCGGTGGATTTCGACGAAGCCATGCGCCATAATGACGTGACGCCAAACCCGACAACCGCCAACGCGAGAAATTCCCAGACGTAAAGGTACTGCGTCAGCGGAAAGGCAACGATGGAATCGAAGTTGCCAAAGGCAATGCCCGGATAAAAACCCATGCGCAATGACGTGCTGGTCTGCGGCAGCGTGGCAAGGTTGCTCCAATAGGGTAACAACGACGCGGCGGCGGCCAGCCCCGCCAGTAAGATTTTCATGGCGGCGCGAAAATTTCCCTGCCGCCAGCAAATCACCCACGCGCCGAAGCAGACGGCGGCCAGCAGCACGGCGTTTTGGTAAAGCGCCTGCACGCTCAAGATGGCCGTTGCCGCCAGAATCCCGGCGCGCGCCCAGGTCGGTTTCTTCAGAAATGCCCACGCGGCCCCCATCGTCAGCAGGATGAACAGGCTGCCCAGGCCGTAACCGCGCAACGAGTCGCCGTAAAAAATCACCAGACTGTTCAGACCCACCAGCGCCAGGCTGAGGAGCGGTGGCCGTCGCGCCGTCCACGCCGTGGCCCAGAGTGCCGCCAGGATTCCGATCCCTACCAGCATTCCCAGGAGCCGCAAACTCAAATCGCCTTGCCCGAGGCCGAGGGCGGACCAGCCGCGGAGCAGCAGCGGCATCAGCGCGGGAAATGAATCCTTGGTCAGGTCGCTCAGGGAGTGGCCGGCGGCGAGATTGACAACATGCACTTCGTCGCGCCACAAGCCGCCGGCGTGAAATAGAAAATAGAAATGCAGCCAGACGGCGGCGGCGGTCATCAAAATCGCCGCGCACCATGCCGTTTGGCGGAAAATGTCCTTTTCGGGTGGCACAGTCATGGGATTATTTGCGTTGAAAGGTTTCCAGACCGAGTCCGCGGATTTTTCCGTAGCGCGCCGCGTCTTCCGCGCCAAACCGGAACACGGTTGCCGAGTGCGACACCACGTCAACCAGCCCGACACGGACGTAATTGGTCTGATAGGAATTCCACCATTCGAAAATCCACGGGTTGGAGTCGGGCTGGCGCGCCCACGAGAACAGCGGATTATCGGCAAAGATGACAAACTCCGGCGCGTTGGTTTCGATTTCGCTGATCATGTCGTCCTGCATTTTCCGCGCAAACGGCTGCGGTTCCATCAACGGATAAGTGTAAAGGTAGCCGGTGGCCGAGTGGCGACGGGCCAGAAAATAAATCTCCGGTTCGGAGCCCATCACGGCCACGCGCGCGTCGGGCGGTGAGTTGAGCTGGATGTATTTGGCCATGATTGCCGCCTGGCCAAACGGGTCGTCGCCGTAGATTACAAGCGTGGCCCGCGCCGGCGTCATCCGGAACCAGATATCGCGGTTGGCCGCAATCGTAAACGCAATCGCCGCCACCCACACCCAGACCGGCCAGCCGCTCAACCAGGAAGCCCAATTCTTTTGCGCCCACCGGCGGCTCGCCGTGCTGACGGCGCAGCCGGCCAGCAACGCCACCGCGGGCAGCGTGATTAAAAAATAGTGTTTTCGAAAATAAAAATCGGGGCAAACGGCCAGCACGGAAGCGAGGCAGAATCCCAGAAACCACCGGCGGGACGGTCTCAGCCGTTCATCGAACCAAAGCCAGACCAGCCCCGCCCCGGCAATCAGCCAGATCAAGGAACATCTCACGGTCACCAGACGAACGCCTTCCCAGAACAGTCCGGGTGCTTGATCCAGCGGCACGACCGATGCGTATTGCCACCCGTACTTTACGGTCCAGAACCAGAATTTGTCGAAAATGTCCGCCTGCCAGAGAATCAGGCAACACAAGGCAAAAGGCAGAACAATTCCCGCACCAAAAATCGCAATGGCCACCAGTCGTTTGCCGACGGAGATTCCGGTTTTGCGGAAGCACCAGACCAACCAAGCCAGCAACGCCCACAGCGCGACCAGTGCCGCGTGTTGCTTCATCAAAACCGCCGTGCCGAAAAGGAGTCCGGCAGCCAGGGCGATCAGCCGGTTTCCATTCTGCCGTGCCAGCCACATCGCGCACAGACCGGCGGTGGCAAAAAGCGCGCAAAAGTGCGTGGCGTGTCCGGCAAGTCCGAGCATCGAAGGGCAGGCCGCCAGCACGGCGTAGGCGCTAGCAGCAACGGCTCCTGCCGTTTCATCCAGCATTTTTTTGCCGAGCCAGAAAAGCATCAGCGCTGTCAGCGTGGTCAGGCACAGCAAGCCGAAATGAATGCCCGCCGGCGTCTGGCCGAACAGCGCCATGATGACCGCATAGGCGGCATACGTGCCGGGGAATTTCATGTTGTAGGCCAGTTGGTAGGGCGGGATGCCCTGAAGCATAAGCTGGCCGGCATAGGCGTATTCGCCTTCGTCGCGCTCCAGCGGAAGGTTCAGAAGCCGGAGCCGGACGGCGGCGACGATGACGAGTGTCGCCACCATGAACCACCACAACCAATGCCGCTGGAAAAGTCTGGAGGGCGCGGTCGGCGCGACGGTAGGCGGCGTCATGCGCGGCAATTGACCAAATCAGCCGCCGGGAGACAAGCGGATTTGCCGTCAGTCGCGCTTGAGGATCTGGAACGGCATTGAGACGCCCCCGCCAATCCAGAATTTCTGGTCGCTGTTGTTGCCGTTGAAAACGGTGCGCGTGTAGAACGAATACTTGATGTGCCGCTTGGAGGTGGTGTAGCTGAAACCCGCCTCGACAGAATCGTTGATTTCGCGCAGTTCGGCAAAAGCATTGGGATCAGAACCGGTGGTTGAAATTTGGCCGCTGGTTGGATCATAGACCAAATCCACGCCTCCAATCGTCTGCAAATGACGGTAACCCGCATCCAATTCCCAACCCTTGATTTGCTGGGAGAAGCCGACCGAGGCAATGACCTGGTCGTTGGCCGTCGTCCGGTTCCAGCGATACAACGCGTCCGCATACGCGCCGAAGCCCGGCCAGCCGAAATGTTTCTTCGCCAGCAGTTCCGGTTCGATCGCCGCCGAACGCACGCCCGGCGCAAACGGAAAATTCTGGCTGTAGCTGCCCGGCAGCACGGCACCGGCACGGAACGTCAGCGTTGGAATCCACGGCGAGTTGGTGTCTGTGTCTTCGTTGAAAATCTGGTAGCGCACGCCAAAGGAATAATCCATCAAACCCGTCGTCGAGCGGATGTCTGGCGCGGTCCGGCCTTGATAATCAAACGAGCGCCAGCCGGCCGTCGTCGCACCGACGTTCAAGTCCGCAGCCCATCTTTTGGTGATGCCGTATTGAAACGTGAACCAGCCTTGATTGATGTCAATGCCGTAGTGCTCGCCATCGACGGGGGAATCAATGTTGTAGCGCTGCCCACCGTTCGCCCAGATGTGATATGCCTCCGATTCATCGTAAAAAAAGCCCGCGATCAACTGGCCCGGCTGCGGCACATCCGCCCATTCTGCGAAGGGCGCGTGCGGGACGTTTTCCGTTGCCGGCACATTTTGCGCCAATGCCAGCGCCAGCAACGCGGCCAGCCCGGCAATCCTCAAAATGGATTTTTTCATAAACATCAATTCAATGGCTGATGGTTTGTAATTCAGGTGAAATTTCACGAGCGGCGCGCATTCTTACGAACCACATGCCCGAGTTCAACTCAAATCCTGGGCGTTTCTGTTTGACCCGGTTTCCTCCGCCCGCGCAACCTTGCACACAAATGGCAACGCCCAATCCCTGGATGATTCTGCCGTTCGCGCTGCTGCTTGGCGCGATGGCGCTGGCGCCATTGCATGCACCACAATGGTGGCTGCGCCATTATGCCAAAGTCGCTTTCGGCCTCGGCGCGGTCACGCTCGGTTATTACCTGCTCGTTTTGCGTGATGCGCCCCGCGTGCTGCACACGGCGCACGACTACGCCGGTTTCATCGCGCTTATCGGCTCGCTTTTCGTCGTCTCCGGCGGCATCCATATCCGCGTCAAGGGTGAAGCTACGCCGCTGGCGAATGTGATTTTTCTGTTCCTCGGCGCCACCGTCGCCAACGTTTTGGGCACCACCGGTGCGGCGATGCTGCTGATTCGTCCGTGGATTCGGATGAACCAATACCGTGTCACGGCGCATCACATCGTTTTTTTTATTTTCATCGTCGCCAACGCCGGCGGCTGCCTCACGCCCGTCGGCGACCCGCCGCTCTTTCTTGGCTATCTGCAGGGCGTGCCATTCTGGTGGGTCGCCAAAAACTGCTGGCCGATGTGGGCGACGGGTGTCGGTATCTTGCTGGTGATGTTCTACATCGTTGACCGGCTCAATTTTTCGCGCGCGCCGCGCACCGTGCGCGAAAAGGAAACGGCGCAGGAAACGTGGCGTTGCGATGGCCTGGCGAACCTGTTTTTTCTCGCCGTCATCCTCGGCGCGGTTTTTGTGGCCCGTCCGATTTTTCTACGCGAGGCCTTGATGCTTGCCGCCGCGCTCGGCTCATATTTCACTACCCCAAAAACCGTCCATGCGGCCAACGATTTCAGTTTTCATCCAGTTCGGGAGGTCGCCGTTTTGTTCGCCGGCATTTTTGCCACGATGATGCCCGCGCTCGACTGGCTCCATCTCAACGCCCGTTCGTTGCTCGGCGACCATCCCTCGCCCGGAATTTTCTTTTGGGGCACGGGCATTTTGTCCAGCATGCTCGACAACGCGCCGACGTATCTCGGTTTTCTGAATGCGCTTTTCGGCATGACCGGCGTGAAGGAAATCCCGGAAGTGTTGAATCAAAACCCGGCGAGCCTGCTCGCCATCAGTGTGGGCGCGGTTTTCTTCGGCGCGGCGACTTACATCGGCAACGGCCCCAATTTCATGATCAAAGCCATCGCCGACCGGCAAAAAATCCGCGCGCCCGCGTTTCTGGAATTTATCTGCAAATTCACGCTGCCGTTTCTGCTGCCGGCATTACTGGCGGTCTGGCTGCTTTTCTTTCGCAGTTGAAGGTGTTACCCTCGCAACACATTTTTTGCGCAAACCGCCTTTTTGTGGGAATATAAACTGTTGCTGTTCAGGACATCAGAGTGCGAACGCTTTACAACATTCTGTTCACGATTTTTTTCGTGCTGTCGTCGCCGTATTACTTCATGCGCATGTGGCGACGCGGCGGCTGGCTGCCCGGTTTTTTCCAGCGCTTCGGTCGCTTCGACGAGAACGTCAACCAGGCGCTGACGAACCGCCATGTCCTCTGGCTCCACGCCGTCAGTGTCGGCGAAGTCAATCTCTGCACGCAACTCATCCGGGCGCTGGAGCCGCGCCTGCCCAATGTCACCGTCGTCGTGTCCACCACCACAACCACCGGGATGGCCGAACTGCGCCGCCATTTGCCCACGCACGTCATCAAAATTTACTATCCCATTGACCGGCGCGGTTGGGTGTCCCATGCCCTGGGCACCATCAAGCCGGAAGCCATTGTGCTCGTCGAGGCCGAGATCTGGCCAAACTTCCTCTGGCGCGCGCAGGCGCTGGGCATCCCGGTGTTTCTGACCAACGCGCGACTGTCCGACCGCTCGTTCCGCGGGTACAAACGCTTCGGGTTTTTGTTCCGACCGCTCTTTGCGTCGTTGGCCGGCGTCGGCGCGCAAAACGAGGCGGACGCCGCGCGGTTGCGCGAGGTCGGCTGCCGCCCGGAGGCGGTTCGGGTCGTGGGGAACCTGAAATTTGACGCGGCGAAACTGGACGAGCGCCGCAGGCTGGACGCGTCCGCGCTGTTGCGGCAACTCGGCGTGACGCGGGACGCCCCGGTTTTGATTGGCGGCAGCACGCATGACGGCGAGGAGATGATTTTGGCGGAAATGGCGAAGCGGCTCCGCACGCGGTTCCCGAAATTGTTTCTCATTTTGGTGCCGCGGCACTTCGAACGTTGCCGGGAAGTCGGGCGGCAACTGCGCGAGCGCGGCGTGAAGTTTGTTTATCGCAATGAAATTGCCGCCAGCACGCAATTTCACGAAGGGGAGGCGAATTGCCTGCTGGTCAACACGACCGGCGAGCTGCGGTTTTTTTACCGGACGGCGACCGTGGTATTCGTCGGCAAAAGCCTGACGGCCACGGGCGGACAGAACCCGATTGAGCCGGGCGCACTCGGCAAGGCGATGATTTTCGGGCCGAACATGCAAAATTTTGCCGACATCGCGCGGAGCTTTCTGGCGCGAAACGCGGCGATCCAGGTGCAAGACCCGGGAACGTTGGAGAACGCCGTCGCGGAATTGCTCGCTGACGAAAAGCGCCGTGCGGAATTGGGTCGCAATGCGCTTAAGGTCGTTCGCGAAAATCTCGGCGCGATTGACCGCACCCTGGAAATGATCCTGGAACATCTCAAGAAACGGCAAATTTACATTGTGTATGACATCTAAACACCTTGGCACCTGCGGCTTTCCGAACCCGGCGTTTCCCCGCTTGACGAAATGGAAATGACAATTGATATTAACCTACCACTTTCGGTCAGCGGGCGTGGAGTATTGAGTGTTGTATGCCAAAATCGAAGGTTCGCAAACCCAAGGCGGATTCGTCCTTGAACAAAGGGAGGTGGCGCGTCGCCCCAAACACAAAACTCCACATCGAAGCCGCCCGTTTGATCAACCGCCCGCTGCAAAACAATTCAGACACGGAGCTGGCCCAAATCATCAAGGAACTGGTCCGCCTCGCGCAGGAACAGGGACATCTGACCTACAACGATATCAACGATGTCCTGCCGGAAAACTGCGCCACGCCGGAGAGACTGGACGAATTGTTTGCGCAGCTCCGCGCTCTGGAGATCGAAATCGTGGACCAGGCGGCGGTGGATCGCGTCACCACCCCCGAAGCCGACGAGGATGACCCCGACCGGCTCGACATGCTCGACGACCCGGTGCGGATGTATCTCAAACAAATGGGACAGGCGGCCCTGTTGACGCGCGAGCAGGAGGTGGAAATTTCCAAGCGCATTGAAGCCGCCGAAAATGAAGTCCGCAAAATCATCTACAGCCTCGGCTTCGCCGGCAAGGAACACATCGCGGTGGCGGAAAAATTGCTGGCTGACCCGCCCCGCGAACGGTTCGACCGCGTCGTGCTCGACCAGAAGGTGAACAGCCGCGACCTGCACCTGCGCGCCCTGCGACAGCTCGTGGCTCGCGTCCGCGAGATGGATCAGGCCGCAGATGCTCAATACAATGCCTGGCGGGAGGCGCATTCCGCGGCCAGACGCCGCCGCGCGCTCGCCGCCTTCAAGCGGGCCGACCAAAAACTCCAAGTCTTGTTCCCGAAACTTTATTTCAAGCAAAAGGTCATCGAAGAAATGGCGCTCGTGGCCGAAAACATCTGCGACAAATTGCGATACAGTCTGCGCGCGCTCGCGGATGCGCAACACCAGCGCGAATCCAGCGCGCAACAACATCTGGTGGAGGCCGAGCGGCAAAAAATCAAGGCGCTCGAGGAATTCATCCGGATGCCACATGAGAATTTCCTCAAGCTCTTCAACCGCCTGCGCGAATTTTCCACTCAGGCCCTCCAGGCCAAAACCGAAATGGTCGAGGCCAATCTCCGCCTCGTCATTTCCATCGCTAAAAAATACACCAACCGCGGCCTGTCGTTCCTGGATTTGATTCAGGAAGGCAACATCGGTTTGATGAAAGCCGTGGAAAAATTCGAGTATCGCCGCGGCTACAAATTTTCCACCTATGCGACCTGGTGGATCCGGCAGGCCATCACGCGCAGTATCGCTGACCAGGCCCGCACCATCCGCATTCCAGTGCACATGATCGAAATCATCAACAAGCTCATGCGCTCGCAGAAACGCCTGCTGCAGGAATTCGGGCGCGAACCCACGCCGGACGAAATCGCCGACGACCTGCAGATGCCTGTCGAGCGCGTGCGCGCCATCTTGAAAATGGCCCAGCAGCCCATCTCGCTGCAATCGCCCGTCGGCGACGGCGAAAACACGGATTTTGGCGACTTCATCGAGGACAAGGGTGCCGAAAGCCCGCTCGACCTGACGAGTTTCAGTCTGCTCAAGGGCAAGCTGGGCGACGTGCTGTGCAGTTTATCCGACCGGGAACGGAAAGTTTTGGAACTGCGTTTCGGCCTCGGCGACGGCTACGCCCGCACGCTCGAAGAAGTCGGCCAGCAATTCCAGGTCACCCGCGAACGCATCCGCCAGATCGAGGCCAAGGCGCTCCGCAAGATGCGCCATCCCACGCGCATCCGCCAGTTGCACGGCTTTCTGGAAATCGAAAAGCAGAGTCCCGCCGATTAAACTTGTCGCGCGCCCGGGCCGGCGCAAAATGATTTCACTTCGGGCCCGTAGCTCAGTGGTTAGAGCAGGCGACTCATAATCGCTTGGTCACAGGTTCAAATCCTGTCGGGCCCAGAGCTTTCAAGGCCAGCGGTGTTTCGTCGCTTCGCTTCTCCAGGGCGCAATACGCCAATTCCTGAATGGCCGCCGGCGGGACTGCCAGCGAATACCCCCGTTCCTGATACACTTCGTGGAAGGCGTGGATGAAATCCTTTTCAGCAGCCAAGCCGGACAACCGGTTAATGTCCAGCGCCAACAGTTTTTTGTCCCCGTGCCGCTATAAATGGTTTGCATTCCGCGTTTGAAAAGTTCTTCACGCCGATGCTACAGCAGCTTGTTGGCTTCCGCGCGCACCCGCTTGGCCGCGCGTGCTCCAGAAGTGGTTTCCGGATAGACGAAGTTTTTCGGTTAGCTGGTCTTATTACTCATTGTTGCACCTTCATTTTCCACAAATCAGGCGGCGTCTCCATCAGTTAATCGGCACGGCAAAATTTCACTGCGAGGCGACGCGACCGCGCTGCCGGGGAAAGGGACATCCAGCCGCCGCACTTCGAATTATGGGCTATACAGCCGGAAAAACAGATTCCCCGTTGGTGACGTGATGGTGATGCTCTTGTTCGTGCCGTCGTCGGAAACGGTAAAGCTGTTGGTGGCCCAACTGCCTGCCGCCAGATTGGACCTTTGCTGCAACGTCCAGCCCGTCGAAGCCGATGGCCAGAAGACGACAACGCTGTTGCCGGAGTACGTGATGTTAAGCAGCGGCAGCGCACCGATGCTGAGGATACTCGCCGCGCTGGGTATGCCATTGACGAACACCGTCACCAGCGCATAGCCGGGCGGCAAACCGGTCACTGGCGCGGAGTTGTACGAATTCGTTGACCAATTCATGGGCGACAAGAACAAGGTCTGCTCGTTTCCCAAACTCCGCAATTGCACCACCGGATAATCAGCCGGTGAATCTTGAGTATTGCCGCCCGAACCTTCGGACACGCCTCGGAACCGGGAGCCGGTGAGCGCCAAGCTCCTACCATTTAAGAGCGGCGAAGTGACCGTGGCGATTTGCGGCCGCCAGGAGGCATTGAAGCCCAGACCGACATCATACAGCTCGGCGTCGGCAAGATAGCCGCTGGTACCCCAGCCCCCCGCGACCAGCACCCTGCCATTGGGCAGCAACGTCGCCGGGGGAGACTCGCGTGCGGTGTCCAGCGAATCGGTCGCCACCCACGTCCCACTGGCCGGATCATACAGCTCAACACTGGCCAGATAGCCGCTGCTGCTTTTATAACCACCCGCGACCAGCACCTTGCCATTGGGCAGCAACGTCGCCGTGGGATACTCGCGTGCCGTGTTCAGCGAGCCGGTCACCGTCCACGTCCCGCTGACCGGATCATACAGCTCGGCGCTGACCAGATAGTAGATGTTATTGTTAAACCCCCCCGCGACCAGCACTTTGCCATTGGGCAACAACGCCGTCGCGGGAAATTCGCGTGCCGTGTTCAACGAGCCGGTGTTCGTCCACGTCCCTTTGGCCGGATCATACAACTCGGCGCTGGCCAGATAGCCGCTGCCGTTGTTATAACCGCCCGCGGCCAGCACCTTGCCATTGGGCAGCACCGTCGCCGTGGGGTACTCGCGTGCCGTGCTCAGCGAGCCGGTCACCGTCCACGTCCCGCTGGCCGGATCGTACAACTCAGCACTGGCCAGATAGCCGCCGCTATCGTTCCAGCCCCCCGCGACCAGCACCTTCCCATTGGGCAGCAACGTTGCCGGGTGCAGATAGCGTCCGGTGTTCAGCGAGCCGGTGTTCGTCCACGTCCCGCCGGCCGGATCGTATAGCTCCGCGTTGGTCAGAACGCCGCTGGCACCCCACCCCCCCGCGACCAGCACCTGGCCATTGGGCAGCAACGTCGCCGTGTGATCACCGCGTGCGGTGTTCAGCGAGCCGGTGTTCGTCCACGTCCCGCTGGCTGGATCATACAGCTCGGCGCTGGCCAGATAGCCGCTGGTATTGGTCCAGCCCCCCGCGACCAGTACCTTCCCATTGGGCAGTAATGTGGTGGTATGATCATAGCGGGCGGTTTTCAGCGAGCCGGTCGCCGTCCACATCCCGCCGGCTGGATCATACAGCTCAGCGCTGCCAAGAACACTGCTGCCGTTCCACCCCCCCGCGACCAGCACCTTCCCATCAGGCAACAACGTCGCCGGCTGATTACCGCGGGCAGTGTTCAGCGAGCCGGCCGCCGTCCACGTCTCGCTGACCGGATCATACAACTCGGCGCTGATCTGATAGCCGCTGAGGATGTTATAGCCGCCCGCGATCAGCACCTGGCCATTGGGCAGCAATGTCGCCGTGTGAACAGAGCGTGCGATCTTCAGCGAGCCGGTCGCCGTCCACGTCCCGCTGGCCGGATCATACAGCTCCGCGTTGGTCAGAACGCCGCTGGCGCCCCAGCCCCCCGCGACCAACACCTTGCCATTAGGCAGCAACGTTGCCGTGTGATCATAGCGTGCCGTGTTCAGCGAGTTGGTCGCCGTCCACGTCCCGCTGGCCGGGTCGTACAGCTCGGCGCTGGCCAGAACACTACTGCCGTTCCAGCCCCCCGCGACCAGCACCTGGCCATTGGGCAGCAGCGTCGCCGTGTGATACTCGCGTGCGTTGTTCAGCGAGCCGGTCGCCGTCCACGTCCCGCTGGCCGGATCATACAGCTCGGCGCTGGCCAGAACACTGCTGCCGTTCCAGCCCCCCGCGACCAGCACCTGGCCATTGGGCAGCAGCGTCGCCGTGTGAGACTCGCGTGCGGTATTCAGCGAGTTGGTCGCCGTCCACGTCCCGCTGGCCGGATCATACAGCTCGGCGCTGGCCAGATAGCCGCTGTTGCCCCAGCCCCCCGCGACCAGCACCTGGCCATTGGGCAGCAGCGTCGCCGTGTGAGATTCGCGTGCGGTGTTCAGCGAGTTGGTCGCCGTCCACGTCCCGCTGGCCGGATCATACAGCTCGGCGCCAGCCAGACTGCTGCCGGTGATACCGCCCCCCGCGACCAGCACCTGGCCATTGGGCAGCAACGTCGCCGTGTGAGAAACGCGTGCGGTGTTTAGCGGGCCGGTGTAGAGGAAAGAAGCGCCTCTTACCGGCTGAACAACACCTAGACTGAGCGTCAGCGCGGCCAACGCCGGCGCTACAAGAATGAGATTCTTCGGTGTGTTAAACTTCATGGTGTTTGCTCCTTTCTGGTTATCAATCGGACCGTCTGTTGGTGCCACGCGACGTGTGGCTTTTCCCGGGCAACCGCTGTGCAGGTGAACCAGCAGAGGCGGAAAAACGATGACAGCAACGAGTCCAGGCACACGCAGGGCGCCCCGACTTCGCTGCCCTGAAACTCACAACGCCTTCCTGCGAAAACGAAGCTCGCAAACGCCTGGCTCCGCTTCGTCCTGCTCGCCCGCAGTCTGTCTGGTGCCACAATGCTCATCGCCTGATGGATGAGGTAGACGCGTCCCAGCCTGACTTTCCCAGAACGAGCCGCACATTACCTGATGCTGGTTTAAAATACAAGAAAAATAGTCGGACCGTAATATTATGATACCTGAGTTGTAGTTCTAATAGACAAGACACGCGAGGATCCCGCCCGGATTTTAATCGCGCCTCTTCCCTCCAAGTCAGAGCATCACTTCGAACGACCATCAATCGCTGGATTTCGGGATTATGCCGCCGTTGAAAGAAGCGATTGAGAAACTGAATTTCCACCGCATGGCCGTCCGTCAAAAGATGATACACAACTCGACACACAAAATTCGGTCGCAGCCGGTCAAAACGGGCCATTTGCTGTCTCTCCTCCACCGACAAGTAAAAGTGAGAATCCCCCGTTAGATAGGGGCTAAAGTCGCTGGTTTCCCCAGAAGTCGCACCGGGGCGAACGAGGGAAAATGGTCGGAGCGACAGGATTTGAACTGACCAACCCTGAACGCTTTCGGGGCTGCTCTGACCAGTGTGCTACAGGCCCGAATTAAACCCTTTTGCGCCGGCTCACTCACGGCGACGAATTAATTCGCAAGCCAGTCTGACCCGTTGCCTTACTTCGCATGCGAATTTGCCGCATCGCGCTGCTCCAGTTGCTTTTGGAGGTATTGGTCCTCCGGCGCTTCGAGCCACGCCGTGTACCAGATGTTGCCGAGCATCTGGCCGGCTTTCACGAGCTGGCCTTCGAGAAACGGCCGACCGGCCAAACCCGTGTTGCCTTCGCCAGTCAGCTTGCCTTTCTTTTCCAATTCGTAAAGCGGTTCGACGAGTTTGTTTTGCTCGACCAAATAAGCCACGGCGGAGCGGAACATCCCGTCCGGCATTTCGGCATTCGCGATGCGTTCGGCTGGATGAATTTTGCCGACCAGTGTTTCCACTTTGAGCCCGCCGGTCGCACGGAAATAACCGCCGTCAATCCACGCGTGAAATTTCAGGCTGGTTGTGTAGCCGTGCGGATTGTTGCCGACCCAGCCATTAAAATACACCGTCGTATGCAGCGGCTGTGAGCCGTCACCCACAAAATGCCCCATCACACCCATCACATAAACGACGTTCGCCCGCGCGTTCGCGATTTCCTCCGGCGTGCCGCCGGATTTCTGGAAGGTCTTGAGATAACTGAAGCACGATTTCAATTTTTCGTAATTTTCCGTGATGGCCCACGGCAGGAACCCGTCCAACTCGCGCGTGTGGTCGGCGTCCCGGGCCGGGTCAATGGGCGGAAACTTTTCCGGATACGCCGCCCGCGCCCGCGCGATGTCGGCGGCGAAATCGTAACGCATGAGCGGCAGCGTTTCCGGCGTCAGGCCGTAAAGTTTCAAATCCTCCAAATCAATGTAATGGTCCGGCACGTTGGCGTTTTTCAACGGCAAATCGCCCACGTTGCGCCAGCGGTCCGGCTCGCCGCCGAGAAACGCGATGCGCTGCTTCAAGGCGGGTGTCAGCGTGAATCCTCCGAAATCCGCCGACAAGGATGCCAGCGCCAGTTCATTGATGGCATGATGCTCCTCGTAATCCCATGCGCCGAGGTTGAAGGTGAACCCGCCAAGCGCGGCTGCCAGGGCGAATACGTTTCGTTTCATAATCAAAATGCTGCTGCCGCCCAATTTAGCGAAAGGCTTTGTTGTTGCCAAAATAATCCACCCTCCGGTCTGTGAAATTTTTGTCAGGCGCACTGGCCGGACGCCGCCCCACCAAATCAAAATTCGTGTTCCTTCATGTCCATTCGCGGTTAAACTGCGGCCCGTGAAAATCATCACCGATGAACGTTGCACCGGTTACTCAAGCATCGGTCATCCCGAACGTCCGTTGCGCATCATCGGCACGCTCGAGTTGCTGCGAAATCAGACCGAACTGCCCATCACCTGGGCGGCGCCGGGCCGGGTGGACGACGCACCCATTCTGCGCGCGCATTCGGCGAAACATCTCGCACGCTTGAATGAACCGGAGGACTTCGACGCCGACACGCCGTTTTACGAAAACATCGGCGATTATGCGCGCGCCTCCGTGGCCGCCGCGCTGGACGCGCTGAAATCCGCGAGCGCCGGGGAGAATGTTTTCAGCCTCATGCGGCCGCCCGGCCACCACGCCATGCGCAACCGCGCCATGGGGTTTTGTTATTTGAACAACATCGCCATCGCCGTGCTTGAAGCCGCGGCCTGCGGGACGGAGCGCGTTGCGGTTTACGACTTCGACGTCCATCATGGTAACGGCACGGAAGCAATTCTGCTTGATCGGCCCGGTATCGCCTTTTTTTCCATCCACCTGTATCCGTTTTATCCCGGCACCGGCGCAACCAACGTTGGCAAAAACTGTTTCAATTATCCCGTCGAGCCGTTCACGCCGCGCGAAACCTACCGGGCCGCACTCGCCCGCGCGCTCGCCGATTTGAAAAAGTTCCGGCCCGACCTCGTCGCCGTGTCCGCCGGGTTCGACGCCTACGTGCGCGACCCGCTCGTTCAGGGTGCGCTGGTGTTGGACGATTATTATTGGTTGGGCCAGTCGCTGCGCGCGCTGGGCGTGCCGATGTTCAGCCTGCTTGAAGGCGGTTATAGTCGCGAATTGCCCGAACTCATCTTCGCCTATCTCAAAGGTGTGGAGGGGAAATAAGCTGTGCCACGTCCGTCGCAAACCTGCCGCGGGGCATTCGAGAATTTAAACTGATAGCTGGTTGAGGGTCGGAGTTCAGCCCGGCCAGCGCTCCAGATTGTGGATCTGGCTGTTGCGGGTTCAAATTTCGTCGGCCACCTCAGCCCCAAAAGCTTTCGGGGCTGCTTGTGACTGAACCCATGCATTTGGCCGGTTCCGGTCACGAAATGCATTGTCCGTTTGCGCAGGCAATGACACGATGCATGTTGTGTTTTGATTCGAAAGCGAATTTGATTTAGAAATGCGCTCCCACCCCGACGACGAGACGGAAGTCATCCGGTTTGGGTTGAACGCTGTCCGAGCCGATCTTGGGATTGGAGATGCGATCCCAGATGAGTGAGACATTCAGGTCGAAGCGTTTGGTCAGTTCGAGTGACAGCGTGCCGACGGCATGGTGGGTGGTTTCGCCGACTTGACGGCTGGTGTATTGGCCGCGGTATTCCAGGATCAAGCCGATGCGCTGGGTAATGTCCCAGTCGAAGCGGCTGCCAAAGACGAGCGCGGCCGTGCCTTTTTCCGTCGGTTCGCCGGGCTGGCTGGATTCAAACCAGGCATACTGGTAGGCCGGACCGGTGGAGATGTTCCATTCCAGATTCGGGTGGTCAACAAGGTCGTAGCCGGCTCCGCCGCCGGCCGTGATCCGGGCCTTCAGTTTTTGAATCGGGTCCTGGTAATACTCGATTTGCGGCAGGATCAGATAGAACCGCCGCGAGAGCCACAGGTCAAACTCGCTGTTCACACGGTTATTGTTGGCGTTCTCGACGCCGTTAATGCTGCTGATGTTGCCGATGTAATCGAGACTGAGGCGCGTGGCCGGGGTGCGGCGCTGGAGGCGGGCCTGGGCGTTGTATTCGACCTGTTCGGTGTTGCCCGCCCGCAGGGTCAGGCCCAACGACATCATGCCCGACCAGTAATTCCACTCCTTGGACCCGCCCGGTGTGAGGCTTTGAAGCTGGTCACGGGGAAAAACCTGCGGCTCCGCACCGCCCACCGCAACCTCCGCCGGCGTGATTGTGACGGGGCCGGATGCCTTCTTGCCATCTACGAACAACAAGTCGAGGGTGTGGAAAGAGCGCACCTGGCGGATGTCTTTCCAATCGAACGTCAGGTCATCCAACTCCTCGCTGTCGAATTCGAGCTGTCGCTGCTGCATGGCCTTGAGCTGGCCCTTGAGCCACTCGCCGGACTTGAGTTGAATCCAGTCAAAGCCGTCCTCCGGCGGGACCCAGCTCAGGTCGGGCAGGGAGGAGTTCGTGCGCACCACCGCCAGGTTGTTCGTACCGGGCACGACATTCGTGGTGACCACGTAATTGGTGACCGTCACGACCACGATATTCGTCACGAGCACGCAATTGGTCGCGACCACAGGTGTGGCCGCGAGTGTTGGGGCAATGGCAGGCTCCGCGCAGAAACTCCGCAGCGGCATGAGGCAGCAAACCAAAGTCAACAGCAGCGTGTGCGCTGACCGGCTGCGGCAGTGTGGCTTTGTATTCATCCGAGTTGTCACGGATTACTGATCACTGATTACTGCCCATTCACTGCGCGGGGATGGTGATCAACGGCAGCTTCCCGCTGTCGCCGGTTTCTGCCAGTGTAAAGAAAAACATGATCGCCGTCATCGCGCGTTTCGTCTGCCAGTCGCCGTCGTCAATCCAAAACCAGTAACCGTGATAATGCACGGCGGCGAACGCGTTCGCGGGCTTCTCCTTGCCGCTGTGAATCCGCACTGCGTCCCGCCGGCTCTCCGGGGCGGCGTTTTCAAACGCGGGCAGCGCGCTGTGGTCTTTCAGGTGCGCTTCCGGCACGTCCAGGTAGCTGGCAAAGGCCCCCATGATTTGCAGCATGGAACGGCTGTTCACGGCCAGTTCATTGTCCGCCCCGCGCACCGGCGAATAGGTGAGCACGAATTTCTGCTGATCCGCCGGCAGCTTGAGCAACCGCCGGATTTCAGCCGTTTTCTCCACGATGTCGGCGGGCACGTCGTCACGCCGGAAGAACAGCACGGCGGTCGAGCCTCTGGCCTTGTCCTCCTCCACGCGCATCCCCACCGCGCCGGCGGCCTGCACTTCGCGCATCAACTGGAGCGCGCGAATAAACTCCGGGTCCGCCTCCCGCGCCGTGCCGCCCGCTGTCGAACGATTGCGCACGCCGTTGAGCGACTCGACGGTCAGCCCCAGAAGGAAGTCCGCCGGGTAACCTGCCTGGAGCATGAAGAAGATGTTCTTCGGATCAATCGGGGTGATCAATCCATGCAGGAACTTTTCCCCGGTCAGCGGGACGTAGGTGATGGTGGGCCGGTCGGTGTAGATGGCTTGTCCGCCCGCCGCCAGGTAGTTGCCCTGGATCGCCTTTTCAGAAGAGAGGGTTCCGTTGACGCTCACCCCGGTTTGCATGGAATAGCCGGCGACGATAGATGCCACGTCCACGAACACCGGCAGGTCCATGTAGCGGAGTTTGACAATGTTGAGGAGCGTCTGCTGTTTCCACGAGTCGGCGATGGCCGTGCTGTAGTCGAAACGGTCCACGGCCACGGTCTTGGGACCGAGATGAGCGCAACCGGTGAACAGCGTCGCCGCTGCGAGACACAGGCCAAGTGGCAGGTGGCGGGTGGCGGGTGGCGGGTGGGGAGTGGGGAGACGCATGGGATTGGATTGTTTTGTCATGGTGGGTTGTTTTTGGTTTTTCCCGGCGGAAACAGGCGTACGACAAGAAAGCGGTAGATCAAAGCGGCCAACAGCGCAATGACCACGAGCAGGATGCCTTTCCAGAAAGCATAATCCACGATTTCCCTGCCGCCGGTTTGCGCCTGTTGAACCACCGGCCCGATTTGCGCCGAAAGTTTCGCGAGATTGGTCGAGCCGAGCGTCTGGTCGAGCGTGACGAGCAGTTCGGTCAGTTGTCGTGCCGTCACTTCCAGTTGCGCTGCCGTTTGCGTGTAGTCCTGAATACGGAACGGTTCGGCATTGGTCTTCGGCGGCCCGGCACTGTTCGTTTCACCAACGCCAAAACGTTTCATCAACGCATCGAGGGTCGTGAGCGTCGTGTTCAGGGAAGCGGAAAACTGCGTTCCTGACGACATGAGTGACGCGACATCTTTTTCCTGCACCTGGAGCGCCTTGAGAATTTCCTCGCGCTCGGCGCTGACCTGTCCCGGCAGTTTTTCGGCGACGGCGGCGAAGCGTTCCACCGACGCCGCAATTTGTGTGGAGTTCGAGACCACCTGCTGCACCGCGGGCATTTCCACGGCGTTGAGACTCAAAAGTTCCGTCTGCCACCGCAGCAACATTGGCATCTTCTGGGTCACGAAGAGAGCGCGCTCGGCAAACATCCGCGTCTGGGCAATCTCGCGCACGGCCGGGTCCATGCCGGCAAGCGGATCAACCCCAAGCAGACTGAACACGCTCCCGGGTTTGGCCTCCTCGTCCTTGCCGGCCTCCGCGATTTGCGAAGCGAAACCCAGCGCGCGCGCCGCCACCAGGCTCTCCGGCAACGGATTCTTGCTATGCCACACCGCAATTCCCCCGCGCAATTCCGTCTGCTGCTCCGGCGTCAGCACCGTGCCGGCCAGCTCCCAGATTTCCGCCTCGGCGTTTCGGGAATATTCCAGCAAGGGCCGGGCGGATTCGCCAAAAACCTTGGGCTGCCAATATTCCTCCAACGCCATCCGCGTCACCGTCACAAAAACGGTCATGTCGAGCAGATCGGCGACGGCGTTCGGGCCGGCGGCGATGGACCAGGTCTCGGAGCCGATCTCAATTTTCGTTTGCAGCGCTTTGGCGGAAGTCAGTGCGTTGGTGCCGCGCCGAAGGTTGTCCACGCCGCCAATCATCCGCATCGAGTATTCGTCGGCGAAGCGCAACAGCTTTTGCTGTACTTCCACCGGGTCCACCGGGTGTTTGTCCTTCTTGCCCGGCGTGACGGCATGGACGGCCTGGCCCGGAGCATTCGCTGCCTTCTGCAGCAAGCGGCAACCCGTGCCGAGGGTGAGGAGCAAAAAGACCAGGCAAAGTGGCAGGTGGCCAGTGATCAGTGACCAGTGGCCGTCACTCGTCACCCGCCACCCGTCACTTGCCAGTTTTCTGAATTTAGCGCGCATAGGGCATTCTCTCCTTTACTTGGTAAGCAACGGGCGGGGCCGCCGCGGCGGAAAGGCTGTTAATGGCCGTTTCCTCGCTGCCGTATTTGGTGCGCCGACCGTAGCGGCCCTTGGCCGTGCCGCCGTGACTCACGTCTCTGGATTCGACCAGCACGGTGCCGGCTGCGGTCAATGTGATGCGGACCGGTGTTATTTTTCCGTCCTGAACTTCGACTTCAACCTCCGCCGGTTTGGCGATGACACGATTGAGGAAGGTAATCCGTAATCGGTGATGACCCGGCGCAAACGCCAGGCGCAATACCCCGTCTGAAGGCGGCTCCAAATCTGAGAAGACGCTTTTGAAGCTCTGCGTGCGGTCATCGAAGCGCGCCACGTCCCAACACAACTCGGCGGACGGATCGGCGTGGAAATCCACGTAACCCGTGTTCGCGCGGGGCTGCGGCGGGTTGACGTTTTGCGTGGCACATCCCGAAGCCCCCAGCGCTAGGAGCGCGAACAGCAACAGGAATTGAATGGTCTTGAGTGGTTTCATTGCGGCGATTTAAGGCTGCTTCAGTCTTTTG
>Ga0116112_1000807_pt1 | contig 22571 bp, 19 predicted proteins | sample June2015DPH_8_15_FD_89721 | JGI IMG/M metagenome (GOLD analysis project Ga0116112, IMG submission 89721) | Peatland microbial communities from SPRUCE experiment site at the Marcell Experimental Forest, Minnesota, USA - June2015DPH_8_150 | ecosystem: Environmental > Terrestrial > Soil > Wetlands... | reverse complement strand
CAGGGCTGAAGAGCATTAGCAAACGGTATCAAGAACTGCGCTTTGCTTGATGAACCGCCGTATGCGGACCCGCATGTACGGTGGTGTGAGAGGAGGCGGTTAGCCGCCGCCTCCTACTCGATTAAGCCACCTTTCAACTGGGCTACCCTCTTGATTCAAAGTAAATCCTAATCTTTCTCTTGTACAGTTTGTTATAATTTAGACGTGAATAATTCCAATGGAGAATAGAAATGACATATACTCAGGTGAAAGTCCCCGCCGGCGGGGCAAAGATTTCTATTAAAGATGGCCGGCTCCAGGTACCCGATCAACCGATCCTCCCATTCGTGGAAGGCGACGGCACCGGGCGTGATATCTGGCGCGCCTCGGTACGCGTTTTCGATGCAGCCGTCCAGAAAGCCTACGGCAACAAACGCAAAATCCATTGGATGGAAGTGTACGCCGGTGAGAAGGCCTTCCGGCAGTTCCAGACTTGGCTGCCGGACGAGACCGTACAGGCTTTCAATGAGTTCATGGTGGGAATCAAGGGCCCGCTCACCACGCCCATCGGAGGCGGCATGCGGTCCCTCAACGTGGCTTTACGCAAGGCTCTCGACCTGTACGTGTGCCAGCGCCCGGTCCGCTATTTTGAGGGCGTCCCCTCACCGGTGAAGCACCCCGAATACGTGGATATGGTCATCTTCCGCGAGAACACCGAAGATATTTACACCGGTATTGAATTCGCAAATGGCAGCGAAGATAATCGAAAGTTTAAGCAATTATTCAAGGATACATTCCCCAAGGAATATGCCAAAATCCGCTTTCCCGATACCGCCGGCATTGGGATCAAGCCGGTTTCGATCCAGGGGACGGAGCGGCTCGTGCGTGCCGCCATTCGATGGTCGCTGGCGAACAAGCGCAAGAGCGTCAATTTCGTCCATAAGGGCAATATCATGAAGTTCACCGAGGGCGCTTTCAAGGACTGGGGCTATGCCCTGGCCAAACGCGAATTCCGGAGCGATATCGTTACCGAACGCGAGACCTGGATCCTGGGTAACCGGGAAAAGGATCCTAACTTGAGCGTGGAAGAGAATGCCAGGAGTATTGACCCCGGTTTTGATATGATGTCTCCCGACCAGCAAAATGAAATTAAGCGGGAAGTGGAAGAAGCCCTGAAATTATGGGATACACACGGCGGTGGCAAGTGGAAAAAGAAGCTGTTGATCAAAGACTCGATTGCGGATGTAAGCCTGCAATTCACATTGATCCGTCCGCGCGATTACGATGTTATCGCCACCCTGAATTTGAACGGAGACTATCTCTCCGATGCACTGGCCGCGCAAGTGGGGGGAATTGGCATTGCTCCCGGCGCCAATATCAATTACGAGAGTGGCCATGCCATTTTCGAAGCCACGCATGGCACCGCGCCCAAATACGCCGACCTGGATAAGGTCAATCCGGGCTCGGTCATCCTTTCGGGTGAAATGATGTTTCGTTATATGGGCTGGGATGAGGCCGCCGATTTGATTGTTAAAGGTATGAGCGGCGCCATCAATGCCAGGACTGTTACGTATGATTTTGCCCGCTTGATGGATGGCGCAAAGGAAGTCAAATGCTCCCAGTTCGGTGATGCCATAATTCAACACATGCAGGATTAAGCTGGCTGTCTGAAATTGGCATATCTCCGAATATAATAGAAGAACCGTATTTTGAGTGTGTGCGGCGAAGCCGCACACACTCAAAATACGAACTCCTCCTGAATTTTCAGATTTCTTCCTAATCCCAGGCCTGGCTTACCAGTTTTACCAGTTGCTCCACTCCCTTTTCGAGTGGAGCAATATTTATATATTCGTGTATTGAATGGGCCTTGCCGCCGGTGGTCAGGCCAATTGTTATGGAAGGGAACCCGAGACTGAGCGGCAGGTTGGCGTCGGTGGAACCGATACTAAGGTGCGCTTGGATGCCCACCGCGCCCAGGCAGGCCTGTGCCAGTTTCACCAGCCGGTGCTCTTCCAAAAGCTCGCCTGAGGGACGTTGGCCGATGGTTTCCATCTCAATTTCTACGCCCGGCCTCTGCAAGGAATGGACGATTTGCTCGACCTGCCCGGCCAGGTTTTTCAAGCTGTCAGCGCTTTCCGAGCGCAGGTCCAGTTCCAGCATGGCATCGGCGGCAATAGTATTGACCGACGAACCGCCGGAGATGATGCCCACGTTCAGGGTTGTGCGCGGCTGGCGCGGCAATTCCAGGGCAGTGATGCGGGTGGCAAGCGCCGTCAGTTCGTGGACGGCGGAAGGTTGTCCATAGTCAATCCATGAGTGGCCTCCGGCGGTATGCACGTTGATGCGATACCGCTGCACCCCCAGTCCGCGCTGGTATATCTGACCCAGCGCCATGCCTTCGACTACGATGTATGCCAGAGGGCTGGAACCGAACCGGTCAACCATTGCTTGCATGCCGCATAGATTTCCAAGTCCCTCCTCGCATACGTTTGCCACCAGCCACAGGTCGCCGGGCAGGGATAGGCCGCGCTCCCGCAATTCCCAGAGCAGGCCAAACAATCCGGCCACGCCCAGCGAGTTGTCACCGATGCCCGGGGCCTGAATGCGGTCTGGTTCGTGGCGGATACTTAAGTCAACGTTGGCAGGAAAAACCGTGTCGAGATGGGCGGAAACAACCAGCGGCTTGTGTTGGGCGCTGCCGTCGGGGTGGGGTTTGGGGCTGCCAAGCCGTGCATAGACATTCCCGGCGGAATCGATTTCCACATCCTGCAGCCCTTCTTCCGCGAACCGGGTGCGCACGAACTCAGCCCGTTCGGCTTCGTGGAAGGTGGGGGCCGGAATTTGCTGGATGGCGATTGCCAGGTCGAGCAGGCGGGGGATGGAATTATTCATAAGCAATCGTGCAGGAAGGTTCTCTGAGTACCGATAAAATTATACCTCCCGGACCAGGCTGGCAAGCGAGTCCAGGCGTGCCTGCGCCAGGCCGGGCAGGGCTTCCAGGCCGTGGAATGCGCCGCTGCCTTCGATGGTCAGGGAAGCGGAGACGCTTCCATATAAAACTGCCCGCAGGGGGTCGAAGGTTTTCTGGTAGCCGGCCGAAAAGCCGCCGCAGAACGAATCGCCTGCCCCGGTCGGATCATCCAACCGGGCCGGGTAGGCGGGAATTTCCCAGTGTTTTTTGGATACGGCATCGTAGAGCATCTGGCCGTGCGCCCCGCGTTTTATCACGATAAACTCACAGCCAAAGCTTCCCAGGGTTTCGGCCATCTGCCATAGATCGTCGGTGCGGCCCCAGAAAATGGTGCGCAGTTCGTCCTCGGATGGAAGGAAGGCAGTCACTCCCTGGAGCAGGCTGTGCATATCTTCAAGGGATGAAGCGGTCATGTAAGCAGCGGAAGGATCCATGGTCAGGAAGGTGACCTTTGCCTGCCTGAAAGTGGAGAGCAGGCGGCTGGTGGTCATATAATCCAGCGGACACAGGTGGGCAGCATGCGCATTCAGGTAGTCTGGTGGGATATCAGCCGGACGTGGCGAGGCGGGGGAAATGCTCTTACGGTTGTCGGTATCGGCCGGCGGTTGGTAGCCAAGCAGGGACTTGGGAAAGGGCAGGTTCATGCGGGCGAAATGGGTTACCGGGTTGGTGCGTTGGAAGGTGAGTGGGTCGAGACGGGCTTGGAAGTAGCGCAAATCGAGTGCTCCGGCCAGGATGTGGATTCCGCGCGTGTCCCAGCCGTGTTTCTCAAAGGAGCGCAACCATTCGTGTGGATAATCTTCGCCCACACGCGCAAGCAGCCCGACATTGCCATCCCATACTCCCAGGCCGGCGGCGGCGTAAAGCAGGTCGCCGCCCGGCACGTCAACCAATGGACGGCCCGCCGGGGGCAGCAGATAATCCCGGCGTAAACGACCAGCGATTACGAAAGTGGGTTCCATGGGTTCAGGTCACGTGGAGGCCGCTGGTAGTTTTGGCCTGCCTCGGGTTGACCGGCAGAAGGATGGTGAATTTGCTTCCTTTGCCTTTCACACTTTCCGCCCAGATACGCCCACCGTGCAATTCCGTCATGACTTTAGCAACAGACAGGCCCAGACCCATGCCGCCATGCTTGCGGGTAAGGTGCGATTCCACCTGGTAGAAGCGTTCGAAAATATGCGACAGGTCTTTTGCAGGAATCCCGATCCCATCATCAATGACGGATACTTTAACATATTCCGGAATCTGCTCTGCCACGATGGACACGTGCCCGCCAGGGTTGGTGAAGTCGAGTGCATTCTTGACCACATTACTGAGGGCGATGGAAATTTTGGAAGCATCCCCTTCAACGAGCAGATCGCCTTGCCCCGTATCGGCATCCAGTGCGAGCTGTTTACTCCTGGCCTCCTGCATGAACGAACTCATTACTTCTTCGACAATTTGCTTGATGGAAATCGAGCGGGCGCGCAGGCTGGCCATGCCGGTCTGGGCATTATCCATCTTGGCGATGTTATCTATGATTTCCTTTAATCGCATGGAATTAACCACAATGATATCCAGCTGATCACGGAAATCCGGTGGAATGACTTCCCGCAGGAATGTGGCGTGTCCAAGGATGAGCCCGAGCGGAGTCCGTAGTTCATGGGAAGAAATGGCGATGAAGTCGCTTTTCATACGGTCGAGTTGGTCAATCTGGTCTTGTGACTTTTTCACTTTATTTACAAGATGTGAATTCTGGATTGCACAAGCTGCCTGCGATGCCAGGACCTCTAGGATTGTAAGGTCCTCTTCGGTATAATTGGCTGCGCTGGTCTTGTTGACCACTTCCAGAACGCCCAACTTTTCGCCTTGGAAAGTGATGGGAACCGCCGCCAGCGAACGGGTCACGAAATTTGCGGCCTGATCGGCGGCTTTGAAGTGCAGAGGTTCTGCGCTTACATCCGGTACAACCGCCGCTTGTCCATGCTCTAGCACCCAACCGGCCACACTGGCTTGCATTGGCACTTTGACTGGTTTCAATAAGTCCTGGTGGAAGCTGGGCATGGCCAGAAAATGCATCTGCTCCCCGTCCTCTTCCAATTCGAGTATCGAAGCTGTTTCACTCCCGATCAGCTCAACCGCAGCTGCGATCAGCGTGTTTAGGAACGGCTCCAGCTCCTGCGAAGTGTTCAAGGCACGGCTGATCTCGATGAGACGTTCCAATCGGTGGGTCCGTTCACCCGAGGATAGAGTCTTTTCTGCATCCATAGGTGATTCGATTATACTGCAACAGATGTAGTACACTTGCTGCAACCGGCAAACGGATATTTATTCAATAAGCAGTGGCAGGTTGGAGGCAGTGCGGGAGGTCGTGCTCCCAAACGTTCAACCCTGACCTCCAGTTTATTGAAATGATAAAAATATTCTGATAGGAGAAAATATGAGTGAAAAGAAAGTTCGTGTGGCGATTATTGGTGTAGGCAATTGCGCCTCTTCGCTTATCCAGGGGGTCGAATATTACAAGGATGCTGCCGAGGATGCCAGTGTACCCGGTATTATGCATGTCAACCTGGGTGGCTACCATATCCGGGACATTGAATTCACCATGGGGATTGACATCAATGTCACCAAAGTTGGCAAGGATCTGGCCGAAGCCATCTATGCCGAACCGAATAACACCATTAAGTTCTGCGACGTACCGCGCCTGAACGTCCCGGTGGTGCGCGGCATGACCCATGATGGCTTGGGCAAGTACCTCTCCCAGGTGATCACCAAGGCGCCTGGCCCGACTGCCGACATCGTCCAGTTGCTCAAAGATACAAAAACCGACGTGGTGGTCTCGTATCTGCCTGTCGGCTCGGAGATGGCAACCAAATGGTACGTGGAGCAGATCCTCGAGGCCGGTTGTGCTTTTGTCAACTGCATCCCGGTCTTTATTTCTTCCTCCGAGTATTGGGGCAAACGTTTTAAGGATGCCGGCCTGCCCATTCTGGGCGATGATATCAAATCCCAGGTTGGTGCCACCATTTTGCATCGACTCCTGGCCAGTCTGTTTGTGGATCGCGGCGTGCGCATCGACCACACTTACCAGCTCAATTTCGGTGGCAATACCGATTTCCTGAATATGCTGGAACGCGAACGCCTGGAATCCAAGAAGATCTCCAAGACCGGTGCCGTCACCAGCATGATCCCTTACCACCTTGATCCGGATGATATCCATGTCGGACCCTCGGACCATGTGCCGTGGCTGACCGACCGCAAGTTCTGCTATATCAAGATGGAAGGCACCACCTTCGGCGATGTGCCCTTGAACCTGGAATGCAAACTGGAAGTGTGGGACAGCCCCAACTCCGCCGGCGTGGTGATCGATGCCGTCCGTTGTGCCAAGCTGGCACTCGACCGCGGTCTTTCCGGACCGATCATCGGACCCTCGTCCTACTTCTTCAAAACCCCGCCCAGGCAATTCCGGGATGACCTCTGCCGCGAAAAGACCGAAGCATTCATAAAGGGTGAGAACAACGAGTAGGATTCCAGGGGCGGCAATCTTTGCCCCTGCGCCATTCCTGAAAAATATATGCAATTTCGTCTGAAAATTGGACGCGCGTGGTGCACTGCCCTTGGCGCTTTCCTGGCCTGGGCAGTCATTTTCGCCATTCTCTACGCCCAGTCTCCCTTATATACTTCCAACCAGAACCAGTATTTTCTGCATGGTTTGGCGCGCGCAGGGCTGGGCTTCCTCAACCGGGATTGGCTAGCCGGCACTCCGGACCCCACCCCGGTCTTTAGCGCCCTGATCTACCTGACCTATGCGCTGACGCATAGTAACTTGCTATTTTACTTCTATTATGCGTTGCTGATGGGGGTCTATCTCTTCAGCGTCTACGGCCTGATGGATCTGCTTTTCGATCTGCGCAGTTCGAAAACCCGCAGCCTGCTCTTCGTGGCTTTATTCCTGGGCGCTCATTCGGCTGCACTGCGCTACCTGCTCTCCAAGCTGGCGGGGTCCAATGCCACCTTTATGGTGGAGGGCGGCGTGGCCGGTCAGCGCCTGCTCGGGCAGGTCTTCCAGCCGAGCACTTTCGCAGTCTTCCTGGTGCTGTCCCTTTACCTGTTCCTGGCCAACCGGCGGAACGCTGCTATCCTGGCATTGGTTGTGGCAGTCACGGTACATCCGACCTACCTGCTCTGCGGTGGCCTCCTAACCCTGGCATACTTATGGGTGGTCTTGCGCGAAACCCGCCAGATTAAGGCGGTATTACTCTATGGCTTGAAAGTCCTGGTTCCCGCCCTGCCGATTCTGGCGTACACCCTGGTGGTTTTCCGTCCCTCCAACCCTATTTTATACACTGAAGCCCAGCACTTTCTGGTGTATTTCCGCATTCCTCAACATGCCTTGGTGGGACAGTGGCTGAATTGGACCGTCGCGATCCAGTGCATTATCGTGCTGGCGGCTCTGGCCGTTCTCATCCGGAAACGCCTTTTCCCCATATTCTTAATTTTGACGGTCTCTACCGTGCTGCTCACCCTGCTCCAGGTGGCCACCGGCAGTAATACCCTGGCCCTGCTCTTCCCCTGGCGTGTCTCGATTTTGCTCGTTCCGCTTTGCGTCAGCGTACTGCTGGCGGATCTGATAACCCGTGTCATGGATGCCTGGCAGCCATCGCCGAGTACCAGCCGGCGGCTGCGCATCCTTTCCCTTATTGCAATAGGTGGGTTGATGGTGGTCGGGGTGATGCGCTTCCAAATTGAGAGCGCCGACCTGCGAGCAGACCCGGCCGACCCGATGATGAATTATGTCGCCACGCACAAGTCCCCCGGAGATATTTACCTGATCCCATCCAAGCTGGCCAATTTCCGTCTGGTGACGGGTGCGCCGATCCTGGCAGATTTCGACTCCATCCCCTACCGGGATTCTGATGTTATGAAATGGTACCAACGCCTGCAGTGGGTAAGCTGGTTCTATGAGTCCATCCCGGGCAGCAATGCATGTAATCCACTCAAGGATTTAATCACAAAATATGGCGTGACACGTGCCGTGGTGGAGCGAAGTGACCCCTATACCTTTTGCAATTCCTTCCCGATTATCTATCAGGATGCAGCGTATCGAATCTATGATCTTAGTCGTAAAAAACAATAAGGAATCCATGCGACAAACCATATGCTCGCTTTTCCTTCTTTTCTGCCTGGCGGGCTGCGCCGGCGGCGCTGCGCAGCTTGCCTCTCCGACCGCCAGCGCGACCCTCGTTCCCAGTCCAACACTGACCTTCGCCCCGACGGATTCTCCCGCCGCCACTCCCATCCCCACGGCGACGACCATCCGGACCCCTCCGGAGCTCCCGGCCGTTTTCCAGACCGCCCTCCAGAATCCGGTCGATCCACCCCATACCTATATTGCAAACACCTGCCAGTACCTGCAGGACAAATGGTCCTCGAAAAACAGCGCCCCCGGGACCGTGGTTATCCCGGTCATGTTCCATTCCATCATGGCGCCGGGAGATACTATTAGTGCCAACCAGATCTCGCAAGCCGAGTTCACTCAACTGATGGGAGGGCTGGAGAGTCGCGGTTTCAAGGCTATCACTACGGCACAATTGGCTGCGTTCCTGTACCATAATGCTAAAATCCCGCCTCGCTCGGTTATCCTGATCGTGGATGACCGGCACCATGCCGCTTATTTCAATCAATATTTCCTGCCTTGGTGGCAGGGTGACCATTGGCCGGTGGTCAATGCCTGGATCAGCGCCTCGCGCGATTCCACCGACGCGGCTCTTTGGAAGGAGCAGGAAACGCTCAATAGCCAGGGTTGGGTGGATTACGAAGCGCACGGCGTAGTTCATAATACCCCCATGTGGCCGGGCGTTTCAGACGCATACATCATGGGTGAACTGCAAGGCTCAATCGATGCATTCAAAACGCATTTTAATAAAGTACCCATAGCTATTATCTGGCCGGGCGGAGGGTTCTCTGCCCGTTCGATCCAACTTGCCCGCCAGTTGGGCTACCAGCTGGGTTTCACGACCAACGCGCGTGGACCATTGATGTTCAATTGGGTTCCGTTGGGTGACAAAATAACCGATGTGCACGGACCGACCTGGCAACCCGAAGGCCCCATGAATGACCCTCTGATGGTCCTGCCGCGCTATTGGGATACGGATGCGCTCAAGCATCTGGATGATATCCTCAAGATCTCGCAGGATGACGCTGCGTATGTCCAGCAAAACAAGGTCACCGAACAGGAATATTACGATATCGTCTGCGCCCCAATGCTTGGACCGATCCCCTAAGAAACGGAACTGGTAATCCTGTCATGGGTTGAGAATGGTTCGACGCAGATTTAACGGAATTCTGATCCTGCTGGCTTTTTTGTTATCTGCCTGTTCGCACGTTTCCCCTTCCCTGGCAAGGTTCCCCACGCCGGACACTTCAGCCAGCCCGACCCGGGCAGTCGTGCCCTCAACCACATTCACTCCGATAATGAAACCAGCGGGCACCCTGCCTGCCCTCCCAGGCCCCTTCCAGACCGCCCTGCTGAACCCGCTGGACACGCCTCATACCTATATCCAGACACCCTGCCAGTACCTGTACGATAAGTGGTCCTCGGAGAATAGTACACCGGGAACAGTGGTGATGGTCATCATGTTCCATGACATCACCGATGCTGCACTTACCAATCCCAACCAGATTTCGGGATTCAATTTTCGCCAATTGATGAAAAGCCTCCACCAGAATGGTTTCCAGGCGATTACCACCCTGCAATTGAATGGCTTCCTCGAACACAACTCCAAAATCCCTGAACGTTCAGTCCTGCTGGTGACCGACGATAAGCATGCTGCCTCATACTTCAATGTCTTATTCCGCCCTTACTGGATGGATTACAACTGGCCGGTGGTCAATGCCTGGGTCAGCGACAATTTAACCACTGCAGACAATTGGAAGCAGCAGGAGGAATTGAACGCCGAAGGCTGGGTGGATTACCAGGCCCATGGAGTGGTTTCTGCCCCGATCACCCTTGATTCTCCAGACGCGTATATACTCGGCGAATTGAAGGGCTCGATGGACGTTTTTCAGACGCATTTCAACAAAGTGCCAATTGCATTTATTTGGCCGGGCGGCGGGTTTACCCCCCATGCTGTCGCATTGGCGCGCCAGGCCGGCTACCGGCTCGGGTTTACCACCAACCCGCGTGGACCAGTGATGTTCAATTGGGTTCCGCTTGCAGACACCGGTGATCCCAACCGCGATACCTGGATCCCGGAAGGCCCGGTCAATGACCCGCTGATGGTTCTGCCGCGTTATTGGGACACGGATGCGGCCATCCATATAAAGGATGTGATCCAAATTGGCCAGGATGCTGCCACCTATGCCTGGACCAATAAACCCGCCGAAATGAAGTATTATGTCGGTGTTTGTTCGCCTGCTTACGGAGCCATCCCTTAATCTCCTTTAGCCTATCTCCTGACCCCTGCCCATGTCCTGCATCTTTTGTAAAATCCTTTCCGGTGAAGCCCCTGCCACCATTATCTACCGCGATGAGCTGGTTACCGCATTTCGCGATATCCACCCAATAGCCCGTACGCATATCCTCATCATTCCCAACCGGCACATAGACTCGGTCAATGCGCTGGAACCTGGAAACGAACTGCTGGTGGGGCATATGGTTTGGGTGGCGAAGGAACTAGCGGCGAAGGAGGGCGTTGCTGAAAACGGCTACCGGCTCATGATCAACACTGGTGCCCATGGTGGGCAAACCGTTCCTCATCTTCATCTGCATCTGATTGCCGGTAAGTTGGCCCGTTTCCTATTGGGGTAAGAATTCCTGGAAATGATAGCCTAAATTAACGGTTGATAGTATTTCTTGCTTCAAAAGCAGCGATGAACCTAGCCGGTCGAATTTTCATTTTCATGGGTGAGCGTGTGGATTGGTAGCTCGTTCTTGCCCTGGAAAAATACCAATATCTTGATTTCAGGTTGGAGACAGGAGTACAATCATATCCGATCGTACACTCCTTCAGGTAATACCCCCTTTGCACCTCGGACGTAGTTTCTGGCTTCCCTACTGGTCAAATTACAAGGTCAGGCATAACAATTGGTCTAACCTTGGTGGGGTGGGCAGATCATGAAAATATCTCGGATAGGATTCTTGAAGTGGACACGAATATATTTATACTGAAACTCATCATGACCCCTCTGATCGTTATATTTGTGACACTCGTTGCCCGGCGGTGGGGAGAAGCCATTGGTGGACTTTTAATCGGTCTGCCCCTGACATCCGGCCCGGTCTCGGTCTTCCTGGCAGTAGAACAAGGCCGGCAATTCGCTGCGATCTCAGCCAATTCTGCCATGCTCGGATTAATGGCCGTAACAGCCTTTTATGTCACGTACGTGTACACTGCCAGACGTTTTCCCTGGTATCTATCCGCTCTCTTCTCCATCATCCTGTACTTAGGCGTGGTTGCAGGGATATCCGTCCTGCAAATCGATCCATTGCTTACGACCATCATAGTACCCCTGGTCTTACTTGCAGGTACGCTAACCCTGGGAAAAAGGGTTGGATCGGCTGCACCAATTGCGCCACCTGCGTGGGACCTTCCTGCCCGCATAGTTCTCGCGACCTTGATAGTCATTCTGATCACAACCGGAGCCAATTCGCTTGGGTCGAAATGGAGCGGTCTGCTCTCCCCGTTCCCGATATTCACATTTGTCATGGTCACCTTTTCTCATCGACAGGGTGGCCCGACCGCAGTTCGCCGGTTTATCCAGGGCGTGAGCATGGGTCTTTTTTCGTATGTAGCTTTCTTTCTAGTTATTCGATCGTTTGTTGAAGGAAGCAATCTTTTGCTTGTGTATGCGCTGGCCACCCTGGTTGCATTGTTGGTCAATGGAACAATTCTCGGAATACAACTATGGAGAAAACGATCGGTGGTTCCGGATCTGGTTTAACCAGCCCGTTTTTTTATTCCAGGATGATTCGAAAGTCGCAGGTCTTTGCGCCTTGCATGATGGTTTGATTCCGCAATAATTTCATGCGGGGGTTGAAACCTTGGATAAAAGCTTCATCCCGATTACATGAAAGGCAGAAGCCGAACTCCTTCATACCCAGCCGATCATATAACTCGGAATATAGGCAACGCGTCACATTGAAACTAAGCCTTTGCCTGTTCTTCTCCACAATATCAAATTCCAGCGAATCCCCTTCTGCCCAAACTTCTTTTACCACTTTGAACAATTCTGACAAGGTATTCCCATTATATTTATCGGCCATATTTCTACCGGTTTGCATGGCATCCTCCCTGATCGCGGTAGAAGCCAGCTCCATTGCTCTATCCTGACCCAGTGCATTGATAACCCCGCGGATTAGGTTAGCGAAGAACTCGGCTTGAATCTCGCGTCGTTTGAGGTTGCTTATTTCAAAGGCAGGGGGATCAATTTTCATAATCAGCTTCTGAAATGATTTTACCCCATCTGCAGATACTCTGGAACGGATGAGCAATCGCCGGGGTGGGGTTTTCTTCATCCATTGCGCGAATTTCCAAAGATCCAGACCATGCTTGGATCTTCTCCCGAGGGTCATCGTGTCGTTATGCGTTGGTTGACCAAGGTTATTATCGATGGGACCATGCAGTGTGACATCTCCTCCAGGGAAGGCTTCCTGTTTTTTGAATGAGGTACAATACTCCTTATGTTTGAAATCGTTTTCCTGGGCACCTCCGCCTCCGCCCCTTCCGCCAAACGTGGTCTCTCCGCGCAAGTCTTCAAGCACGACGAGTACCGCTTCCTGATCGACTGCGGCGAGGGCACGCAGCGCCAGATCCTGCAGTCCGGCATCGGATTCAAGAACCTGAGTCATATTCTCATCACTCATGGGCATCTCGACCACATCCTTGGACTGGCGGGATTGCTTTCCACGTTCATGCGCTGGGAGACCATCGACGAGATGAACATCTATAGTGGAAAATGGGCGCTCGACCGCATCCATGATCTGCTCTATGATGTGGTTCTGCGCGGCGGGCAGGCTCCGATGACCCTCAACTTGCACGAACTGAAGCCGGGCATTTTCTTTGAAGCGGATGATTTTACCATCACAGCGTTCCCTGTTTTCCACCGCGGCTCCGACAGCTTGGGGTTCCGGTTCGAGGAACGTTCCCACCGCCCCTTCCTACCTGCCCGGGCGGAAGAATTGGGCGTGCCGGCTGGCCCGATCCGGCGTGACCTGGTGGAGGGGCGGACCGTCACGCTGGCGGATGGGCGAACGGTTGGCCCGGAGGATGTCCTTGGACCGCTCAAGCCCGGGCTCCGCCTGGTGCATATTGGCGACACGGGCCGGACCGAGGACCTGGTGGAGCCTTGCCAGGGAGTGGATGCGCTGGTGATAGAATCAACTTATATGGAAGAGGAAGCCGACATGGCCAGGAAATACTCGCACCTGACGGCGAAAATGGCTGCGGAATTGGCGGTCGAGGCGGGCGTTGGACAGTTGATCCTTACCCATCTCTCACGCCGCTACCGCGAGAAGGACGTGCTGGCAGAAGCCCAGGCGGTCTTCCCCAACGTGCGCGTAGCACGCGATTTTGACATATTTTCCATCAAACAAGGAGGTTAACCATGCCTCGCTCTGAACTTGATCTCAACCCTGTCCAACATATCACATCGGATGCCATCGGGCAGCCCGGACAGCGTGTTTTTTATATACAGGGCTGGCGCGAGGCCGACATCCAGCCAGTGACCATAATCATTGAAAAAGTGCAGCTCCAAACCTTGGCAACCGGATTGGAGCAAATGCTGTCCGAAATCACTCGCCAGAACCCTGCTTTGACTGTGCTTTCCGCACAGTACGATGCAGACAAGATGCACATTTCACCCCCCGTAGATCCGCTCTTCCGCGCCGGAGAAATGGGGCTGGGTTATGACGCTGAACAGGACATGATCGTCATCCTGGTGCGTGAGATCGTGGTGGAAGATGGCGATCCGGAAGAAGCTTCGGTCGTGCGCTTCTGGTGCACACGCCAGCAGGCCGGCGGCTTGGCAGCCTGGAGCACGGAAGTTGTCCAGCGAGGGCGGCCCATCTGTCCGCAGTGCGGGCAGCCAATGGAACCCGAAGGTCATTTCTGTCCTAAGAAGAATGGCCATAAGCACTAAGAACTTGACTATTCCACCCGACCCATCCCAAACTGTTCTTGCAAACGGTGATATCGAACTCAAGGGTCAGTTTACTCGTGGCAATAACTACACCTTCCTGGTAAACGTCTGCCACGCCGGAAGTGAGATCCTGGCCGTCTACAAGCCGACCCGCGGGGAACAGCCCTTGTGGGACTTTCCCGAGAGTTCGTTGGCCGGGCGGGAAGTGTCTGCCTATCTGGTCAGCCAGTTGTTGGGCTTTGGCATGGTACCGTTCACGCTCCTGCGGGATGGGCCGCTCGGCCTGGCTCGCTCCAGCAGTACATTGACCATGACCCCAACTATCATTATTTCTCCTTTAAACCGGCCGAAATCGAACGCCTTCGCACGGTAGTGCTCTTTGACCTGCTGGTAAACAATGCCGACCGCAAGGGCAGCCATATTCTGGTGCAGAAACGCACCCGCAAACTCTTCCTGATCGATCATGGCCTGTGCTTCCATGTGGAGGATAAACTGCGCACTGTGATATGGAATTTTGCCGGCGAACCCATCCCAGTGGACTTGCTTGCGGTGCTGGACTCCTTCTGCGGAAAAATGGACCTGCCGGTTTTGCTTGCTCCGTATCTCAGGCCGGAAGAAGTGGCTGCTCTGGTGCAGCGGGCCGAGGCGCTCCTGTCTGCCGGCCAGTTCCCCTTCCCGCCCGAGGACCGGCGAGCCTTTCCTTTCCCTCCGGTCTAGTCCAGCGTTTCAGGTTTTGCAGCTTACTTCTTACCTTTTTGTTTCTTGTCTTATTTTCTTCCTCTTTATCTCAGGAGTTCCCCATGTCTCACTATAATCTCGCTCTGCTCGGATTTGGCAACGTTGGACGTGCCCTGGCCCGTTTGCTCCAGCGCAAAGAGGCCGAACTGCAATCCAGGTACGATATCACCTTCAGGGTAACCGGCATTGCCACCGGGCGGCACGGTGCAGCCGTCAACCCGGCCGGGCTGGACTATATCCACGCGGCAAGTCTGGCCGAAGCCGGGGAGTCACTCGCAGCGCTTTCGAAAACCCCCATAAGCAGCAATTCCGAATTCTTGCGTGCTTGTGCAGCCGATGTGATGTTCGAGAATACGCCTGTGAACCATGCGACCGGCCAGCCTGCCATTGACCACCTGCACCTGGCGCTCGAATTGGGCATGCACGCCATTACGGCAAACAAAGGACCAGTGGTGCATGCTTATCGTGAACTGTCCGAATTTGCAAAAACCAGGCACAAAAGATTCTACTTCGAGTCCACCGTGATGGATGGGGCGCCCATCTTCTCGCTCTTTCGTTCCTCCTTGCCGGCTGCACAATTGCTTGGATTTCGCGGCATCCTGAACTCCACGACCAACCTGATCCTGGGTCGCATGGAGAGCGGAGAATCGTTTGAGGATGCCGTCAAATATGCCCAGTCCGTCGGCCTGGCTGAGACCGACCCGGCTGCGGATGTGGATGGATGGGACGCGTCCATCAAGGTGGCAGCGCTCATCAACGTGCTGATGGAGATCCCCTTGACCCCTCAACAGGTGGACCGCACCGGCATTCGTGGAATCACGCAGGAAATGGTCGCAGATGCAAAGGCGCAGGGGAAACGCTGGAAGCTGGTCTGCTCGGCGGAACGTGTTGGCGTATTGGCCACAGGCCGGGTTGCCCCGGAACCAGTGCCAGCTTCTTCCACACTATACAGTGTGGAAGGCTCCTCGTCCATCGTTGAGTTCTACACCGACACATTATCGAGTCTCAGCATCGTGGAAGGCAATCCGGGCCCCGACACTACCGCCTACGGCCTGCTGGCAGATTTTATCAATGCGGTACGATAAGAAAAGAAGAAATTATCAGCCTTCCTTTGCCAATAGCTTCTGCAATTGTTTTTCCTTTTCAACCCGTGCACGCTCCGATATCGGCGCAACCAGGTAACGCCGCAGCTTGGCTTCGTCCAGGGTGGCTTCATAGTAGTCGCGGAACATCTCGAGGATGGTGACTGTTTCCCCCGTATAGCGTTCCATTTGCACAGGCTCACCGGACTGAATCTGGCCTTCCTGCAAAACCCGGCAATACAATCCGGCCCGTTCCGCCTGCCGGAATTGTTCAATAAAGGCATGATAGCCCATGCGAGCGGCCAATGTCACACACGGCATGCGCGGGGATGTCACTTGCAAAGACACCTCGCCAATTTGTAAAATATCACCGACGTGCACTTGCCCACTTTCCAGCTTGCTGATCGTCAGGTTCTCCCCGAATGTGCCGGGGGCAAGTTCCCGATTCAAAGCCTCCGACCACCACTGGTAATCCGCCGCGCCATAGATATAAATGGCCTGGTCCGGGCCTCCGTGGTGTTTTGTGTCACAGATTGCATCTCCCCGGATGCCAACGGATGTGATCCGGACAGGTGTATTGATCGGAAGTTTATAGATGCCGGTTTTTCCGGAAGGCTTTGCATTTGGAATGCTGCGTTCCTGGCCTACGTTTACACTGATAAGTTTCATGGGCTGCCTGCCTTTCAACCCGGGTTGGGTAAGGGTCGAAAGGGAAATTCTATATTGAGATTAGTATAACATCCTAATCAACCGAAAATTCCCAATGGGCGCAGCTTAAATTTGGAGGAGCGGACTCCTATGTCTCCTGACATTGGAGTGAAACAACGTTATAAATCCAAAATCTGGAGATTTTGGACTCCTTATCGATCTTGCTGAAAAACTTATCAATATTATAAGGAAGTATCTACCACATTTCTGATTTCTCAGCGGTGCAGGTACTGATCAACCAAAGGGCCAGTCTCATCTGCTCCGTCGACCTGTTGTATAATCGCATGTATGAAACTTATCCCAGGTAGGACTAGCCTGTCCATGCGCTCATTTGTCCTGCCCATTTCTGGCCTGCTGATTGCCCTGGCTGGCCTGGCTGCCTGCGGCAATTCAAAGCCAACTGCCACTCCGTTGCCCGTCACAACAAATCCTGCCACTCCTAGCGTGACTACCATTCCACCGCGCGCCCTGACTGTCTGCCTGGGCCAGGAACCTGCCAGTCTTTTCCCGGTGAATAACCCCTCATCGTCGGCGCGCGCCGTTCTGGCGGCGGTTTATGATGGGCCGATTGACACAAATTCCTACAGCTACCAGCCGGTTATATTGAAGGATTTGCCCAGCCTGGCAAATGGGGATGCGCGGCTGTTTCAAAAATCCGTCTACGTAGGTGATGAGGTGGTGGATGCCACTGATACCCCGGTCACGCTCGAGGTCGGGATAAAGGTCCGCCCGGCCGGCTGCCGTTCCGATACCTGCGCGGTTGTGTACGATGGTAAAAGCGCTCTCCAGATGGACCAGATGCAAGCCACCTTTCACCTACTTCCCGGGCTTACCTGGTCAGATGGGCAGCCACTCACTGCCCAGGATTCCGTCTATGCATACAATATGGCCGCTGACCCGTCTACGGGCGTTTCCAATTATCTGGTGGAACGCACCAATTCCTATGAAGCAGCCGGCGCCACTACGGTGCAATGGTGGGGCAAGCCAGGCTACATCGATACCACGTATGTAATGAATTTCTGGGCGCCTCTCCCCAGCCACCTGTGGAGCCAGATCCCAAATGACCAGTTGGCAGTTTCCGTCGGACCATCCCGCTCTCCGATTGGCTGGGGCCCTTATGTTATTCAGGAATGGGTGGCTGGGGACCATATCACATTAACGAAGAATCCCTATTACTTCCGCGCCAGTGAAGGGCTGCCAAAATTTACCACACTGACCTTCCGGTTTGTACCCGACCCTGCAACAGCCATTAACGATTTGATTTCTGGCAGTTGTGATATTCTCGATCCAAGTATCAACCTGGGCGGGCAGGTGGACAGTCTACGCTCAATGGCAGATAAAAAACAACTCCAGGTGCTTTTCGCTACACCGCCTGTCATGGAACAACTGGCATTCGGCATCCGTCCGGCAGTCTATGATAATGGCTATAACGTCGGCTATGACCGCCCTGACTATCTCGGCGACGTACGTGTCCGCCAGGCCGTGGCCATGTGTATCGATCGCCAGAAGGTGGTGGACTCGGTATTATCCGGGCTGTCCAAGGTCCCGACCACTTTTGTTCCTGCGGACGATCCACTTTATGACTCTTCCGCGACCACTTATTCCTATGATGTATCTGCCGCCAATGCGCTGCTCGAACAGGCTGGTTGGCATGATACGGATAACAACCCAATAACGCCGCGCCTTGCCATAGGCGTACATGATGTTCCGAATGGTACTCCTCTGGAATTGACCTACATTACCTCCAGCGCGGCGCAGCGGGTGCAGGTTAGTAAGATTGTGGCAGATTCCCTGGCGCAATGTGGTATCAAGGTGAATGTCAAATATCTTGACCAGACGGTGTTATATGCCGCTGGACCGGATGGCGCGCTTTTTGGGCGCAATTTTGATCTGGCCGAGTTTGCCATGGGCAGCACGAACACGGAACCGCCCTGCCAATGGTTTACCAGTACAGAGATTCCAAATGCTGCCAATCAATGGGTGGGTACAAATGTAAGCGGCTACAGCAATCCGGATTTCGATGCAGCCTGCCAGGCAATCCAGCAATCCCTGTCCGATGAGCCGGCGCACGCACAAGCCTACCAGCAGGCTCAAACAATTTTTAGTGGAGATTTGCCTGTCCTTCCCTTATACTGGCGTTTGGAAGTTGCCGCGGCCCGCCCGGATGTGTGCCATTTCTCGCTTGATCCCACTGCTTCCAGCGCCTTGTGGAATATCGATAGCATCGATTCCGGGATTTCCTGTGGCCAATAATCAGATGGAATTTTCCATGATTCGAGGCTGGATTATCCTGAGGTTGGTTTGACAATATCACGAATACCTTCTATCTAAAATCGTGTATAATCTGACTGATTTGACCTGGATTGTTAGACAACTCAAGTTGGGATTCAGGTCATTGAATTTAATGTAGCGAAGGACTATATGTATGCCTGCTCCATTACTTGACGTTAAAGGGCTCGAAACAGAATTCAAAACCCCTGATGGAATAATTCATGCTGTAAATGGCGTCTCCTTTTCACTGCAAGAAGGGGAGACCCTTGGTCTGGTGGGGGAGAGTGGTTGCGGAAAAAGTGTGACGATGCTCTCCGTTCTCCGTTTGATAGCCATGCCGCCTGGAAAGATTGTTGCCGGGGAGGCTTTTTTTCGCGGACAGGACCTGTTGAAAATGTCGCAGGAGGATATCCGGCATGTGCGCGGCGCGCAGATTGCCATGGTTTTCCAGGATCCGATGACCTCATTAAATCCTGTTTTGACTATCGGTGTCCAGATGGAGGAACCTTTGAGGCTCCATTTGGGCATGAACAGGAACCAGGCCAGGGCGCGTTCGGCCGAATTGCTTGCGATGGTGGGGATTCCCAGTTCAAAAGATCGCCTGCGCGACTATCCTCACCAATTTTCAGGTGGTATGCGCCAGCGCGTCATGATTGCCATGGCTTTATCCTGCGGTCCGCAGATCCTGATTGCCGATGAACCAACCACTGCCCTGGATGTGACCATTCAGGCGCAGATCATCGAGTTGTCCAAGCGCCTGCGCGACGAACTGGGCATGGCAATCATCTGGATCACCCATGATCTGGGTGTGATTGCCGGTCTGGCGCGGCGCGTATCCGTGATGTATGGCGGCTACCTGATTGAAGAAGCGCAAGTAAACGAACTGTATGCTAATCCCCAGCATCCTTACACCATCGGACTGCTCGGCAGCCTGCCGCGCCTGGATAGTACAAGACACCAGCGCTTATATTCCATCGAAGGGTTGCCCCCGGTCTTGTATGAGAAACCGAATGCCTGCCCATTTGCGCCACGCTGCAAGTGGGCCATGGAACGCTGCTGGAAAGAGAATCCGGTTCTGGAGACTCTTGCCCCGGAACATCGCGCGGCCTGCTGGGTCGACACGCAGACTGGGAGAAGTCGCTCATGAGTAATGAGAAGGATGTATTGCTGCGCGTGGATAACCTTGTCATGCATTTCCCCATCTATCGCGGCGTAATCCGCCGACAGGTTGGTGCAGTCCACGCGGTGGATGGAGTGTCATTCGAAATCAAGCGCGGTGAAACCATGGGGCTGGTGGGTGAGTCGGGTTGTGGAAAATCAACCACCGGGCGTACGATCCTGCAGCTCTATAAGCCGACCTCCGGACATGTTTATTTTAACGGCACCGATCTTACCACGCTCAAACGGGAAGAAATGCGCTATATGCGCCGGGAAATGCAGATGATTTTCCAGGATCCGTATGCCAGCCTGAATCCGCGTATGACAGTTGGTGATATTATTGGTGAGCCCCTGGCAATCCATGGTGTTGCCAAGGGTAAGGAGATCCAGGAGACCGTCGAAAACCTGCTTAACCTGGTAAAGTTGAGCCCGGCATTTGCCAGCCGCTATCCGCACGAATTCTCCGGCGGGCAGCGTCAGCGCATTGGCGTGGCGCGTGCCCTGGCGTTGCAGCCCTCCCTGATCATCTGTGATGAACCCATCTCGGCCCTGGATGTGTCCATTCAGGCCCAGGTGGTCAATTTGCTGGAGGACTTGCAGGGACAATTTAACCTGACGTACCTGTTCATTGCGCATGATCTCTCGATGGTACGTCATATCAGTTCGCGTGTGGCCGTCATGTACCTGGGTGTTATCATTGAGATTGCTGACCGGGTTGACCTGTATGCCAACCCTTTACATCCCTATACGCAGGCCTTGCTATCCGCAGTTCCCATCCCGGACCCGGTTTCTGATGCCAAGCGCCAGCGCCGGGTGCTGGAAGGGGATGTGCCCAGTCCGGTGAACCCGCCCTCGGGGTGCCGTTTCCGTACGCGCTGCTGGCTGGCTGAAAAGATCTGCGCGGAGCAGCGTCCCGAATTTCGCGAAATTACGCGTGATCACTATGTCGCTTGCCACATGGTCTCAGTTACATAATTCTTCAAATAAGAAAGGAGGTGGTTGTCCGACAAATTGGTATGTTACTTCCTACCCTTTTCGTATCCATGTTTACTCTACTTTGAGAAGGAGAAGATTATGCGTAAGTTGTTGATTGTTGTAAGCTTTTTGATGGTCGCGAGCATGCTGCTCTCGGCCTGCGGTGCCACGCCAACGACTGCCCCGGCGACCGCTGCCCCGGCGACCTCCGCCCCCGCGACCGCTGCCCCGGCGACTGCCGCACCCTCTGCCACCGCTGCTCCCGCGGCTGCGCCGAATCCATATGTTGGCTCCGGCAAGCTGGATGGCAATGGCATTCCCCCGGATTTCTTCGCGGATATAAATGTCCGCAAGGGCTTCAGCTATGCCTTCGATTGGGGTACCTACATCAACGATGTCTACAAGGGTGAAGCGGTTCAGTCGCTGGAAATCCCGCTGCCGGGTATGCCTGGCTTCGATACCAATGCCCCGCACTATACCCTGGACCTCGACAAGGCTACCGCTGCCTTCAAAGCCTCCACGCTCAAATCCGCGGATGGCAAATCCTTATGGGATACTGGTTTCCGTCTCCAGATGCTCTACAACCAGGGCAACACCACCCGCCAGATCGTGTCCCAAATCCTGGCCGCCAACCTGGCCCAGATCAACCCCAAGTTCGTGGTCGAAATCCTCGGCCTGCCCTGGCCGGCTTACCTGCAAGCCCAGCGCGCCAGCCAGATCCCGATCATGACCGCCGGCTGGATCGAAGATATCCATGACCCGAACGACTGGTACCAGCCCTATACGGTCGGCACCTATGGCGGACGCCAGAACCTGCCCTCTGCCCTCAAGGACCAGTTCACTCCCCTGCTGACCCAGGGCGCGACCCTGACCGATCCGGCTGCTCGAACAACGGTCTACAAGCAGATCAACCAGCTCTACTACGACCAGGCCATCGGTATTCCACTGGTGCTGGCGACCACGCACGGTTACCAGCGCAATTGGGTTAGTGGCGTGGTCCGCAACCCGATTTTCTCTGATCTATATTTCTATACAATCTCCAAGAGTGGCAGCAAGGATGATACCACCTTCACAGAAGCCACCGCTGGTGATCCTGTGGACTTGGATCCAGGCTTCGCCTACGATAACGCCAGCGGCGAGATCATCCAGAATGTCTATGACACGCTCATCTTCTACGATGGCGAACAACCCGCCAAATTCGTCCCGATGCTGGCCGATAAGTGGGATGTATCAACGGATGGGAAGACCTATACCTTCCACCTGCATCCGGGCGTGAAATTCCAGAACGGCGATCCCATGACCGCCGCGGATGTGGCATACTCGTTCGAGCGCGGCATCCTGCAGGGTGGCAGCGCCTCCCCGCAGTGGTTGATGACCGAAGCCTTCCTGGGCGCTTCCGTCAATGATATCGCCGAAGTTATCGATCCCAGCGGCGCCCTGGATGACGACCAGGCCAACCTGGCGAAGGCCGATCCGGCCAAACTGACGGCCGCCTGCCAGCAGGTCACCAATGCCTTTAAGGTTGTTGACGACAACACCGTCAGCATGACACTGGCGCAGCCGTGGGGCCCCTT
>Ga0116112_1000803_pt1 | contig 22608 bp, 18 predicted proteins | sample June2015DPH_8_15_FD_89721 | JGI IMG/M metagenome (GOLD analysis project Ga0116112, IMG submission 89721) | Peatland microbial communities from SPRUCE experiment site at the Marcell Experimental Forest, Minnesota, USA - June2015DPH_8_150 | ecosystem: Environmental > Terrestrial > Soil > Wetlands... | reverse complement strand
CCTAAATAAACCAGCGCAGTTGTTCTTCCTCTTTCTTCTTTTCTTCTGTTATGCTTCTGATAATGCCAAAGGATTCTAAAATTTTCTTAATCTCGCCACTGCTGGCTTCAAGCTTTGATAAGTCAACGTTAAGGTTCAAGTATTTACCAAGCGTAGTCAATGCGAACCGTGCAGCGTTCACGTCAGGATTCATTCCCGGTGTATCTACCAAAAGAGAGAAACCCTTCATGTCTCTAATCCTTGCTAATCCAATGGATAAACCAGCAATACCAAAAACATGTCCAACCATCACTTTAGTTCCTAAATCAAGCGCCTCTTTCATTGTGTCCAAATCCGTGGCTGTGCTGTAAATTGCTGGTACAGGTTGGGCTTCGTCTTTCTTGAAGCCGCCGATAGATATTACAAAGCGGCAGCCAAACTCCTGCGCTAAATCAAGCACTTTACCGCATAGCTCGTATTGCCCAACAGTTGTCAGCGCCTGAGTGTTCCCATACCAAATAATCAAGTCGCGTCCCCCATCCTCTCGCTTAGCATAGTAGAGTTCATTTATAGGCGAAAGCGTTCCACCATTTTCGGTTGTTACTGCAAAATCCTGAAATGACGAGGAAAATATTTGGACGAACCGTTTGGCTTTTAACTCTTTTATCAAATGTAACGCTGCAATGTTAGCTACAAACCCTATGCCTGGCAACCCTTCGATTAGGATTGGGTCGTTTAGTTTTGGTTTTTCGCTTATGTCTATTGAGCAAACCATGGTTTAGGCATCTCTCTTGTCGGTATTAGACAAATTATGGCGATATAAGGATGCCTAATCCAAATGGCAATCGCGTTTCACTTGCGAGCTGAACAGAATGTTTTTGATTTAAAAAAATTTACCTTATCTTTTTTATAAGTGAGTAACGATTCTTGTTTAGGCTTCAGTGTTGAGTTTCGAAATAAAAGAAAAAGATTTGCTAGGTAGAATAGGCAAACTAAAAACTAAAAGCGGGACAGTGGAAACTCCACTTCTGTTCCCAGTAATTAACCCCAGCATTCAGCCTGTTCCGCCGAGAAGGCTTAAGGAAACTTTCGGTTTTGAAGCAATCATAACTAACGCTTACATACTAAAAAAACGCTACCAAAACAAGCCAATAGATGAAGGCTTACATAAATTTCTTGATTTCGATGGCGCAGTAATGACTGATTCAGGAGCCTACCAAATCCTCGTTTACGGCGAGGTGGATGTTAGTCAAAAAGAAATCGTTGCCTACCAAGAAGGCATCGGCAGCGATATCGCCACCATGCTTGACATACCAACAGGCTGGAAAGTAACTAAAGAGCAAGCTGAAAAAACCGTTGCTGAAACCTTGCGTAGAGCTAAGGCTTTTTTCAAAACCAAGACGCGGGACGACATTTTATGGGTTGGGCCAGTGCAAGGCGGAAGGCATCTAGACCTTGTAGCTAAGTCGGCGGTTGAAATGGGAAAACTGCCTTTCCAAATCCATGCCCTCGGAAGCCCAACAGAAGTCATGGAAAGTTACCGCTATGATGTTCTAGCCGACATGATACTGACTGCAAAAAAAGGCTTGCCCGTAGAGCGTCCGCTACACCTGTTTGGCGCTGGGCACCCAGCCATGTTCTCGATGGCAGTGATGCTGGGCTGTGACCTTTTCGATTCAGCAGCTTACGCATTGTACGCTCGTGAAAACCGTTACATGACGGAAAACGGTACATGGCGACTTGACGAGCTGGATTATTTCCCATGCAGTTGCCCCAGATGCTCAGCGGAAACGCCACGGGGACTGGAAAGGAAAACGAAAAAAGAACGCGAAGTTTTCTTGGCTGAGCATAATCTTTACGTTTGCCTTGCAGAACTAAAGCGCATTAAACAAGCCATAAGGAACGGCAGGTTATGGGAGCACACAGAAATGCGAGCCCATGCTCACCCAGCGTTGCTTTCAGCCCTCAAAAAACTACGAAGCCACGCCAATTTCCTCGAAAAGTTTAGTCCAACGGTGAAAAGCAGTGGCTTCTTCTATTTCGACTCAGTAGGGCTTGCGCGTCCAGAAATCACTCATTACCAGAAACGATTAGAGGAACGATATGACCCGCCAAATAATGCGAAAGTTCTTTTTCTTGTGCCACAAACCCGAAATAAACCGTTTCATAAAGCTCCTGAGTTTAAGAAGATAAGGCAGCTTTTCCGTAGTTTAGGCGTAGAACTTTCATCGAAAATTCACATCTGCGTCTACGCTGCTCCGTTCGGTGTTATTCCGCTGGAGCTTGATGAGGTTTATCCGCTAAGCCAGCATGAGGCTGCTTTGCCGCTTGACTTGGAAACCGTGGATTACGTCGCGCGCCAAACCGCAGGATACATCAAGCGAACGGCTTATGCAAGTGTTGTTTTGCTTAACGATGCTAAACTTTGGAAAAACACTGTTGAAAAAGCATGCAAGTCAGCCTGCAAAGCGAAGGGTTTAGTGTTTGATTCTGTTAACGCCGACGCGGAAGGAAGCAAAGAGATTTTAATTCGTTTAGAGAACATTTTGCGGAAACAGTTGAGCGAATAACCTTGATTCAAGCTGACTTACATATTCATACGGTTTATTCTTCGGACTCCGTTATTCAACCAAAAACTCTCGTTGACCAACTGGTAGCACACAGTTTCATTAAGGTTGCAGCCGTGACGGATCATGACAGCGTAAGAGGGTGCAAGGCTACGGTTGAGTTGGCTTCGGCTTACCCTGACATTTTGGTTATTCCAGGTGTTGAAATTAGCACGCAGCATGGCGATATGGTGATTTTAGGTACCTGCGAGTTGCCGCCAAGGCCTTGGACGCCTGAAGTTCTCGTTGACTACGCAAAAAGCATAGGTGGAGTTTCTATTGTGGCGCATCCTTATCGTGAGTATGGCATGGGCGATTTAGCGAGAAACTACAAGGTTGACGCTATTGAGGTTCTGAATGGTGGGTCCACGGCAGCGGCGAATAATCAGGCGAGGGAGCTTGCTAAGAGTATGGGTTTGCCTGGGACAGCGGGCAGCGATGCGCATCAGTTGTCCGAGTTGTTTAGTGTTTACTCGCGGGTTTATGCTTCTTTGGATGTTGATGAGGTTTTGAAGGCGATTAAGAAGGGTTCTGTATCTGCGCAGGTGACGGGAGGGTCAATACGTTTTTAAAACAGCATAGTTCCTTTTTAATCGTTAACTGTTAACAACAAGGATTGGTCTGATTGCAGGTTGGATTTTTAGGTGGAGCTAGAGAAGTTGGCAGAATCGGTATAACGGTTAAGTCTGAGAAGACTAAGGTTGTGTTAGATTACGGTGTCATGCTTGACCATGAGCCTGGTTTTCCGATGCATGTTCCGCCAAAAGAATTGGATGCGGTAATTTTAACTCACAGTCACCTTGACCATTCAGGCGCTATACCAATCTTTTACATCAACGACAAAAAACCGTTATACACAAACAAGCTTAATTTGGAATTGACGCAAATTCTTATTCAGGATTTTATTCATTTGTCTAGTTATTATTTGCCTTTTGAGTATCTTGAGCTTAGCACAATGATGAGGAACAACAAGCATTTAGATTTTGGTGTTGAAGAAGCCATCGGCGACATGAAGGTTAAACTGTTTAATGCTGGTCATACGCCTGGGAGCGCTCAGGTGCTGATTGAGGCGGATGGCAAGAGGATTCTTTATACTGGCGACTTCAACTTGGAAGATAGTAAAATGTTAACGGGCGCGTCTATGGATTACGGGGATTTAGATGCAGTTGTGACTGAGAGCACTTATGCGAATGAGGACCATACTGAACGGTTGGAGCTTGAGAGGAGTTTTGTTGAAGCGACGACTGAGGTGGTTGAGCGAGGCGGAACTGTTCTGGTGCCAGCGTTCGGGGTAGGTCGTGCGCAGGAGATGGCTTGTGTTTTGGCAGCTAATCATTTTGAGTACCCTGTGGTTTTGGACGGTATGGCTCGGGAAGCTAGCAGAATAATAATGAACTACAAAGAATTCCTTAGGGATCCGAGGCTTTTTATGAATGCTATGCACTCGCTGGATTGGGTTGATGGCTGGCGAGACAGGCGTAAAGCGTTGAAGTCTCCGGGTGTGATTATTTCGCCTGCGGGTATGTTGAAGGGTGGTCCTGCAGCGTTTTATATTTCTAAAGTAGGTAAGAAGGCGGGTAATGCTGTTTTTTTGGTTAGTTATCAGATTCCTGGGACACCTGGGAAAGAGTTGTTGGAGAAGGGTATTTGCACGATTGATGGGAAAGTGCGTAAGATTAAGGCGCAGTATCGGCATTTTGATTTCTCTTCGCATTGTGGAGCAAGTCAACTTAAGGAAGCGTTGCGGCGGCTTGGGGGTAAACCTAAAGTTTTTGTTGTTCACGGTGCCGAAGGCAATTGTGAGCTTTTAGCGAATTGGGCGAAAACTGAGTTGGGCTTGGATGCTGTGGCGCCGAGGACTGGAGAAACCTATCAAATTTAGGCGTTGCTATGAAGATTGGTATTTTGCCTGTTGGTCAAGTAGATTCAGAAGTGTTTGTTGAGCTTCAGCAGGGTTTAGTTAAAACTTTTCCTGACACCGTTTGCTCGGTTATTAAGGAGGTTTTGCCTGTTCCTCAATCGGCCTTTGACAAGAAACGTAATCAGTACAGTTCCAGTGTGATTCTTAACGAAATCAGGGCTTTCGCGGCTAAAAGTGAAGAGTACCATCGGGTTTTGGGTGTGGTTGATGTTGACATTTTTGCGTCTGGATTGAATTATGTGTTTGGTGAAGCGTATGCTCCAGGCAGGGTTGCTTTGATTTCGTTGTGGAGGCTTAAACCTGAATTTTACGGTGAAAACGCTGGTTCGGCTGTTTTTGTGTTGAGGATGTTGAAGGAGGCTGTTCATGAGTTGGGGCACACGTTGGGTTTGCAGCATTGTCCGAGGGGTTTGTGTGTTATGCATTTTTCTAACTCGATTTTTGACACAGACAGAAAACAAAGCTTATTCTGTGACCAATGTAATTTACAAACGGCATTAGCAATTAGCAAATTAGGGTAAGCGACTGTGACTGAGCAAGATAAATTCAAATTTCATATGGTGTATTTGGTTCCGATACTGGCAAGCTTAATTTTCGGTTTAGGCTGTGCTTACTTGTTGGTGCCTCAGCAGACAGAGGTTATTCCGGTTGCGCCTTTTCCTGAGAGTACTCCTTCAGGACCGTTTGGTAACGCTTTTTACTTTGTCATTCTTTTGGCTGTAGCAGCGACAGTGTTTTATATTTTGATTAAGCGGAGAAGCAAAAGAATCATCAAAGGAATAATCACTGTCGCTATGACGACTGCGTCTTTGTTGTTGTCGATGATTTACTTGTCCGCGGTCTTCGCCTATTTTCCACGCTGGGGCATCCTAGTAATACCCCTGTCCATAGCCATTACAATATCGTTTGACCTTGTCATTTTCCGTTTAGGCAGCATCGCGCGAAACACGGCTGTAATCTTCATAGGCGGTGCACTGGGCATTTTCTTCGGCTTCTCAATTCCACTATACAGCGCAGTGCTAATTCTCGCCTTTCTAGCAGTATACGACGTAATTGCGGTTTATCGTGGTCCAGTGGGAAAAATTGCTCAGACAGGACTCGACGAGCTTCAGGGCTTAAGTTTCTCATTCAAGGATATTCAGATGGGATTAGGAGACTTAGTATTTTACTCCATGCTGACTGGAGTCATGCTCTTCACCTTTTTACCTAACATTCTACCATACATAATGTCAGTAATCGGCATCTTAGTAGGCTCTATCATAACTTTTTTCATGCTTGAGCGAAAAGGAATCTTTCCAGGCTTGCCTTTTCCAATCATGTTAGGGTTAGCAGGTGGATTAATCACTGGTTTGTTAATCATTCCGCTTCTTTAGTTATCATGCTTTTGTCATAAAGTTTGAAGTGTGTTTTGCTGCTGACTTTTTGCTATCATTTGTGTGTGCACATAGTCACAACTATTAAGCATGTTGGATAGCCTACTGTAGTATAGTGATAGTGAAGCCCGACGCCAAAGTGATGACTATTGAGCCTGCTTGGGCGCGTTTATGATAAAGTCAGTTTTCCTATGGAGAACGGTTGATGCTGTAAGAATGCAGATTCAAAGGATAGGGACATTTGTTCAAACATCCTGTAAAAGTTTTGTTCAAACAATCCAGCCTGCAAAGAAGCCTTGAGCATGAAGTCATGCATGTTCCGAGAAATGTATATTGTTTATGGATAAAGAAAATTCAAAAAGGATTCCATGTGCACTTAATCGCTTTCGACTCGCAAGCTAACACGCATGGAGCACTATTGGTTTCGGGCTTGCAATAAGAGCAGGTGTACTTTATTTTTTTCCGGTGCTCCTCCGTAACGGATGCAACGTTCTTATCCTCAAGGTCTATGAGCATGGTTTCCAGCTGAAGTGCTGATTGGGGACATTGCTTAACGCATTTGCCGCAGCCGTTGCACTTGTCTGTGTCGATAGTTATGTAGTAATCGCCTGACCCATTGCTGTAGCCATAATGCGTAATAATATCCCTCAACCTCCCATCTAAGTTTTTTGCGCCTTCTCATACAGCGCCTTAGCAAAAAGCGCCGCGCCCAATGCGCCCGCAATCATCGGGTCTAAACCGTTTTCCCGCCAATTAGGCATCGGCAAACACTTCACGCCAAGAACAACCTCTATTCTGCTGACAACCCCAATGTTTTTCGACTGCCCACCCGTAATCACCAATTCTTTTTCTAAACCTACCCTATCGATTAAGCTGGCCATGCGAACCGCCATGGCTCGCGTGTAAGCAGCCAAAACCATCTCTTTAGACCAGCCCTTACGAAAGAGCCCCATTGCTTCGGTTTTCGCAAAAGCCACACAGGTGCAGCTTACTGGCGGCGGCTCCTCGTCCACCTTTAATGAGATTTCACCAATTTCTTCAATGGGAATTTTTAGTAAATCAGCGAAAACTTCCATGCCTCTGCCAGTTCCAGCTGCACATTTGTCATTCATCAAGAAAGAAACCACTCTGCCTGTTTCATCGCTGCGGATGGCTTTGATGTCTTGTCCTCCAACATCCAGCACGGTTCGGACGCTTGGTCCCCAAATGTAATTTGCGCCTTTAGCGTGACAAGCAATTTCCGTTACGGCTTTGTTTGCCATGGGAACGTTAACGCGCCCGTAACCCGTGCCAACAATGTATTTGAGGTCACTTAGCTTAAGCCCAGTTCCCTCCAGCGCAAAATCTAAAGCTTTCTTGGCGCTCTCAGGACTGTTAGAGCCCGTTCGTGTTATTCCCCAAGAGTAAGCTTCACCATTAATCATTATGGCTGCTTTGGAGCTGACTGAACCAACATCAACACCTGCGGTGATTATGTTCTTGCTTGTCCATTTCTTGCCCTGCACTACACGATGGTACTCGCGCCAACGCCAAAACTCAACCTCATCCTTAATTGTGCTTGGTTCTTTCATTTTTGCCCCTCCTTAGCTCGGCTTGCCGCTGCAAGAGCTGCACCTAAAGCACCAGCAAAATCAGGAAACTCGGGAATCAACACGTTAACACCTAACTTTCGATTTAGCGATGCAACAAAACCAACATCCTTTGCTACACCGCCAACCAGAACCACGTCAGGGTTGACACCTAACCTGTGAACCATAGATGAAATGCGGTCAGCCATTGCGTCAAAAACGGCCCTTGCAATTTCAGGCTTAGACTCCTGCCTGTGAATGAGCGAAACAACATCGGATTCACCGAAGATAACGCAGGAAGCGTTTATGGGGCTTGCCCGTTCCGCCTTAAGTGACAGCGGACCCATTTCCTCCAATTTGACCTCTAAAGCCCTTGCCATCGCCTCAATGAATGCTCCGGCACCAGCGGCGCAGCGTTCGTTAACGATAAAATCGACCATAAGGCCTTTCTCGTCGCATTTGACGGCTCTTGCTTCTTCGGCGCCAACATCAATTATAGTTCTAGCCTTCGGAAAAAGATAGACGCCTGCCTTTGCATCAGCGCCCATCATGCTTACGGTGCTGCTGGCGTAAGGTGCCATTTCCATGGCTGAACCAGTAGCAACAAAATAAGCCACATCAGATATTTTCAAATTTGCCTTTTTCAGTGCCTCGCCTACTGCTTGCTCGGCGGCTTTGGTTGGATCGAACCCTGAGAAAGCTTGCCCTCTTGATACAACAGCGTCGTCTTTTAGGATTACCGCCTGTACTTTTTGAGTGCCTAAATCCATTCCGACGGTAATCACGAAATCACCTTTAGAAATCCACTCTCGCCGTTAACATTTCAAGGAACGCTTCAACACGCGTCTTCATTTGTCCCACGTCTTCCCTAGTGTAATCTGTGTCAAGGTAGTACACGGGTATATTTATTTTGTCAAGAGCTTTCTTAATTCTGGTGTACTCCATGCCGTAGAGCATGCAACCGCGCACTACATAGTAAATAACGCCTTGAACATTCCATTCTTTAACCTTATTTATCAACCAGTTAATTCTATCTTCATTTCCATCGCTAGACGTGAAGCAGGGGCAAGTGGAAGCCATCAAGTATCGTTCTCCAATAGCACTCAGCATGTCATCCATTGTCCATTCATCTACGCCAACTGGGTCGTTGAGAATTCTCTCGCCTGAACAAAGCTCGTCTGCAACAATAATGCCCTTAGGATTGGCTTCCTCAACCAGTGTAGGCAGCTTCCAGTTATCAGGCCAAAACATTGGAGTACCCGTAACTAGTACCCGCGGAGTATCAGGTGAACAAACCCACTCTTTCCTTTGCACTCTCTTCTCAAGCTCATCACACAATGCCTCAGTTTTCTCTGTCCACCGCTTTTTATCGTCCCACAAGTACGTTTGATTAACAAGCATAGCATCTCTGCCCATAATTACTGGTGGACCCTTACGCAAATCCTGCAAGCGACGGAACGCTTTTGTTGCCCTCTGAGTCTGTTCAATAGCCTCTTTCAAGCTTTTACGAGTAATTTTGTTACCTGTAAACTCTTCAATCTGCGATTTCATGTGTTTAATTTCATCATTCCAGAAGCGAAGTGATTGGGCTGAATCTTTAACCCTTGGAATATTCATTCCCCAAATAGTTTTGTAATCACTTAAAATCTCACTAAGCTTAGTCATTCCGTCACATGTTAAAACGCTTATAAGCGCGTCGCTTAATTCGAGGAAAGGTGACAGCTCAATCATTTTCGCGCCTATAGTTGAACGAATAACTGGACAAACCTCCACTGGCACAACCCTGTCTCCAAGCTTGGAAGTATCATACCAACCCGAATTCACTCGGACTGGAATGGCATCTGCAGCTAAAATCAACTCTGCCGGAGCAAACAAACACATGAAACCAATAACTTTCTTGCCTTTCTCCTTCTCAGCCGCAATTTCTTTTTGGCGCTGACCAAACAAGTTTGCCATCTCATCAAAATATTTCATTGCTTGGGGCCTGTTAGGGTCAGCTTTCTTCATGCGTTCAATGTTGTCAGCAATTATCTTTTCAGAAGCAGTTTTTATTGTGTTTCTTAGTTCGTCAATTTCTTTCCTTGGAACTTCAGGCATATACTTTTTTTCTACTTTTTCGCTCTTCATTCTTCCCTTCACTCACTTGTTGACGGTTCTAACCAGTTTCTTGACTTAAATAGTGTCTTATTCCCAAACTTAACTTTCAACGTATCCTCATATGGGCACATTTCCGTACACCGTAGGCATAGCATGCACATCGAAGTGTTAATTTTTCCTCCCTTCTGCTCATACACATCAGTTACTTGCGATTGACAAACCCTCTTGCAAACGCCACATTTCGTGCATTTTTCCTCGTCTTTTTCAATATGAAGCAGAGGCGCCCACTTAAAACCCTTAAACCTATTCACCACCGCTAATGAAGCGCCGGTTGGGCAGAAGCGACACCAAAAACGCCTCACAAAGAATGAACCTGCCAGCGTCAAACCCACAAAAGCAATAGCGACTACTTGACCAATATTTTGGCCTAGATAAGTGAGAACTTCTTGAACATAGGGGTAAGTCAAGTTAATCTGGAAAACAGCTACCGCCGCATTAGTCCACGGCACAACGAACGGTATCAGAGGGTCAATCAGAATACTATATGGCCTAAATGGACCAGCTAAAAGCTTCGTCTCCATAACTGCGACAGGCATACTTGGAGGCGGCTGAGTCAGCCATAAGGCAATGGGCACAAACAGGAAAAACAGTAATATTGCGTATCTTGATTTGTGCAGTATCTTGTTTAGTCTATCAGGAAGTATTCGGTAACGGATTTTTAACGCCTTTCTAACTAGAATGGTTAGATCCATGACAAAGCCGAGTGGACACAGCCAACCGCAGTACAGCCGACCTATAACAAGAGTCACTGCAAAAATAGCAATCAACACGTAAAGAAGCGGGACGGTAAAAGTGAAAAAGTAAAAAAGTGATGTAAAAGCAACCGCCTGAATTACTAGTCTCATGTAGGTTATTCGTGTTGCTAAGTTTTTCTTCCAAATCAAAATGGCGAGCACTCCCGCTACTCCAAGGCCTGCAAGCACTGTAATTCTTAGTATGTCGCCAACGATTTCCCAATCCATTCTTTTTTCTCCATTTTGATATTATAAGTGGATTACCGAGCTTATCAATGTGCTAATTCCAAGCAGTATCAATATCCCTGCGCCACCTAACGCAACCCACTTCCTAAATAACGGTGCCTTGTTAAGAAGCCAACCCGTAACTCCTCCTAACAGCAATATGGGAGATAGAGCGGTTCCCAAGCCAAACATGACTGCTAAAGCTACACTGCCAATGGGGTTTGAAAACGGCAAGGAATAAATCAAGAGCGCTACGAGCGGGGGACATATGATTAATCCTCTGCTTAAACCAAGCGAAAAAGCGCCAAAATCAAACCCGAACCTGCCTGTTTTAGCTTTTGCAACTAGGCTTTTGGTGTCAGCTGAGCTGCATTCGCATGGTTTTCGATATTTTACAAGCACACTAGCGCCAATTATTATAGTTACAATGCCGAAGGCTATTGAAGAATACATTTGGAAGGGAGAAATAGCCGCGTTAGATACAAACAATCGAAATAAGCCGCTGAATAAACCGACTAACCCTCCAATCAACGCGTAACCAGCAACCCGTCCCCCACTAAAAATTAAAGTTACGCCGATGCCTTTACGGAATCCAGCGCCGATACCTGCAATGTAGCTTGCAATATAAGGGAGACAGGATGCGGTGCAAACAGCTAATCCATATAATAGTCCACCGGCAAACGCTCCTATATACGGGTTAGAGATTTGAGGTATTAACGACATGCAGGTGCTCATCCAATTTTTGTTAACCCAAAATAATAAAGGCGAATCAATTTAAAGCTTACATTTTCTTTTTACCTTTTTGAATGCAGCTTCCAAGAAGAGAAATGTGCCTTAAGAAGCTGGTATTTCTCTTGTGTTGTACTGTTTGATGTATGCTAAGTGCGCGGCGTCATAGGGGTAACTTTCATTCGCTGGGTATGGGAATCCGCTCATAGCCATGAAAGGCATCGGGTCAACGGTGAAAGTGAATCCGTAACCCCATTGTCCTGGTGGGTCTTTAAACCAGCAGGCTACGAATAGGAAGTAGTCTCTTTCCATGCCTGGTGCAGGTGCTGTTAGGTTGGCGGTTGGGAATTCGAGAGTGACTATGTCACCTTGCCTTCCAATAACGAACATATCGTCTGCGTTTTGAACTAGCGCTGTAACATCACCATATCTTGTAAAGTTTCCAGACGAAGTAGAGTTGGTAACACAGAATTGGCTAAGAGTGGCAATGGGACTGATTTTTTGAACGGTTATGCTTTGTTGAGTGCTCGTGTCTATTCCGATGTAGTCGTAGGTTACGTTCCAGAAGTTGGTTATTCTTATTTGGTAATCACTAATGCCCTTGGGGAATAGTCCTGTTAAGTCTACGACAAAAGTTCTAGGGTTGGAGTCTGAAGGTATCGGTATCTGCCTGTCTTGTGGAGCGCGCACCCAACTGCCGTTTGCGGCTTTTATTTCCATGTACGGAGCCGGTGTAATCGGTGTGCCATTAGGTATAAGTCCTTGGGCGGCTGCAGCCTTGAACTGGTCTATCCAATTGTAATAGGATTGGTATGGTCCCCAATCAACAATTCCAGTAATTACAAGTTTCATCTGTTGAGCCGAAGATAGATTACCAAGGTCAAGTGTTAACTGGTTTAGCGTTATATTGTTCCATGATGGGCTTTGATTTCCATTGCTGCCAGGCGTGTAAACGTTGTCCTGTTTTAAGATGTCTTGAAGGACGTTTTGTCCTTTTTCGTTGGTTGCAGCGATAGGTGACAAGATGCCAGTTGTGCTTACAGTGTAAATCTGTCCTGTCGAACCTTTGTTAAGATAATTAGTCATGGTTGTATAAGCATCAGTGCCTACTGGATGGTCAACAACCACCAAAGTAGCTGAGTCTAAGTAGAAGAGTTCATCCCATTCCTGAGAAAGAGCCATCTCGTAGTAGCTGTTACCATTGATGGTTTTTGTCGCTAGTTGGTTTTTGTCAAGTTTTACGTAATCCCATGGGTTTCCTCCACTAAAGATGATATTGCCATTGTGGTTTATGGAGCCTATGTATCCTAGCCATCCCGAGTTGCAAACATCAGTGACGTAGGAGTAGCCTGTTCCGTTCCAGGTGTAAAGTGACGGGCAAGACGCGTATCCGCTGATTATGTAATAGGTTGCTACTAATATTGTAAATTTATCTAATGTAAAGGTTTTTGACGGACTACTACTTCCATCGCTCCAATAGGAAAATCCTACTACGCCAGTTCCAACATCATACGGGTCTGGTACAGATATAGTATGTTCTCCTACTGGCAATAGCGCATTATATGGAGTGCCATAATTTTGCCCGTCTAATGTGAAGGGTAACGGTTTCGAACCACCACCTGACCTGTTAACTATAAGCGTATGGTACCCAGTCTCTACAACTGTGAATAACCCCGGGAGACTGTTTACTGCGACGTTATATTGCCCTTCTGCTGCGCCTGCAGTAACATTGAATTCTACGGTTTGGGTTTGTCCAGCATCCAATTGAATAAGTTCAGTTTGGACCACTGCACCATCAACTGTTACTGTAACTGTAAGTTTATCAGCTTCTGTGGTGGGATTTTGCGCAGTTGCACTTAAAGTAACTGTTTGATTTGCCCAAACCTCCCATGGATTAACACTCAAGTTGGACAACACTATTTTACTTGATTCTGGCGGAGCAGGGTTAATGATAAAGTTTCCAGTCAAATCGCCAACTTTAACACTATAATTACCAGGAGAAGTTTCGACGTCTGTAAACTGGACGAGTTGAGACGAGCCTGCTACAAGTGACACGTTCTCTGTGTCCTTTACGGCATTATTGATTTCAAAATTTACCGTTTCGTTACCTTGTAAATCGCCAATATTTGTTACGTTAACTGAAATTTGTACGGCGTCACCAGCGGTTGCATTATCTGGGCTGATGATTAAGTTTTTTAGAGTAAACTCAGCTGGCCTAGTTGCACCCGCTATCATACCTTCGTTTTGAAGATAAAAGTAGACTCCTGCAGCTGCTCCTATAATGATAAGATCAATAACGAGAATTGCTTTCAGTTTAACTATGGCTGAGTGAGATAGCATTCTCATAGCACCCTTAACTACTTACATAAGCTAGTATATAATGATAAGCATTAAATGTATGCACTAATTAACTTCAACTTTGCTATCGCTACTCCAGTCGGTTTCAAAAATTCCAAGTGTTAACTTGTCATTGTTGCACTACAATCACATAGGTAAATATATCAAATTCACTTTTTCTTCAAAGAACAAGCATTCTAAATTTTTAGGGAGATAATAAAAATTGTTAAAATATACAAAAAACTTTAAAGTTTTTGCTTTGATTCTACTAACGTCAGCACTCTTACTAGTGGCTATAAATCCGAACATCCCAAGCGTGAAAGCAACAACACAGGACAGTGTCTACGTTTATACCTCATTAGGCGGAACAGTCTCAGCAAACGGAACAAGTCTAACTGGCGGAAACATCTACAATTATGATAACGGCTCGGCTGTTAACTTCACAGCGACCGCTGGTACCGGCTTTCAATTCCTGGATTGGATATATGTGAGCACGTCAGGAGGCGCCACTTCCACTGCTAACCCATTCGTATACACAGTTTCCGTAGCATCATGCAGTATACAGGCAATGTTCATCCCAACCAGTAGCGCCGTAACACTGCCGACACCAACACCAACAGTAAACGAGTTCTCATCGGCAACTGCAATCATCATAGTTGCGATATTGGTCACATCTGCATTTGGAACACATACATACACTAAAAAAGCTAAAAAGTAAAATCTTCTTTTCCTTTTTTATTTTTTTTAAAAAACACTTGAAATCAATTTGTCAAGTTAAATTTTTAATTGAAAAAACGGTTTTTAGGGAATTTTATTCGCATTCTGGTTCCATGTGAACAGTAACAACTGCGTTTGCAAAACGCTCCTTAGTTTCTTTTTCAACTTGTGAAGCGATTTTGTGTGCCTCCTTTATTTGGACCTGCTTGGTGATGCAGCAGTCTATGTTAATGTAACGTTTCCCTGCGGAAGCGTATGTTACTATCCGTTTAATGCGCAGATTACCAGCGATGCTTTTGGCAACTTCGTAAACGACTTTTCTAAGCTGAGCCTCATTTACTTCAGCGGCTGGAACCGCCACGCCTGAAGGTTCAACGTGCACAGTGACGTTTTCAAGCGGCTTTATTTCAGAATGTATTCTTTGCTCAATAGTCTCAGCAATGTTATGCGCTTCTTCAACTGACAATTCAGGGTTCACATACGCGTGCAAGGTAATATAGAGTTTACCGCCAATGTAAATGGTTGAGATTTCATGCACTTCTTTTACGCCCTCAACCGTCGCTAGTTTCTCAACTATCTGTTCCATTTTAGTCTCTTTTTCAGATGGCTCAATATGAATTGTGGCGTCGACGTTGCCAAGGGCTTCTTTGAGGTCAGCCTCAATCTTAGATGCTAAAGAATGCGCTTCTTCCAAGCTCATGACACTTGAAACTTGTATGGATGCGTCAATGAAGATTTTAGAGCTTACTTTGCGGACTTTGAGGTTTTCGGTTTTCACTACGCCTTCATTTGAAAGGATTGCTTTTCTTGTTTTTTGAACAAGTTCCTTTGAGGCGGTATCGCTAAGTTCCATCACGCTTACTCTCACGAGTTTAAAGCTCAAATAGCTAAGCATAATTCCTAGGAAAATTGATGCCAAGGCGTCGCCATAGAAAAAGCCTAAGGTAGCTAAACCGAAGCCTACCAGAGCTAGCAAAGTTGAGCTTAAATCTGAAATTGCATCGTAAAGACCAACTTTCATAGAGGGACTTTCAACATTTTGGGTTTTCCTGAAAACCGTAACTCTTAGTGAAGCAACAAAAAGCGCATAGGCTATGGCGATAAAACCTGCTAACTCCACGTTTTGATGGATCTGCTGTGGCACTATTAATCTGAGAGCTGCTTCGTAGAAAATTAAGAAAGCAACCGCAATTAAGACTATTCCACCGATGAGTCCACCTATAGTTTCAAACTTCTCATGCCCGTAAGTATGCTCTTCGTCTGGAGGCTTGATTGAAGCGCGAACTGCAAAAAACAACATAATAGTTGATACGACGTCAAGTAATGCGTGCAAGCCGTCGCTCAGTATAGCTAAACTGTTAACAAATAAGCCTACCGAAACCTCAACAATTACAACACTAAAGATTGCAACAGCTGAAATTTTTAATGCTTTAAGTTTAGATTTTCCTTCGCCAGAGCCTTGCATTTATTAATCTAAATATGCTCTTTGCAAGGGCGATTTAAGAATTGCGGGAAAAATGAACCAATCAATTTTGAATCAAGCGTTCTTTACGTCGCTCTTAATTTAAATATGCTTGAGTCGATTCCATTAGCATAATGAAGCTGTCAGCACTTTTCCGCGGAGACGCAGCCATTCTCAGAGGAAACTTCCTACTCATAACAATAAGTTGGATCATAATGTTTTTTGCGCAGCCTATCCCAAATACGTATGCAAGCCTTTTTTACTTGCATTTAGGCGCCAATGTGTTTTTGATTTCAATCATGGGTTTTGCTGGTTCAATTGCCGTTGCTCTTGTCCAGTTTCCAGGCGGCTACTTGGCAGATAAGCATGGCCGAAGATGGCTTATAGTCACTATGACTTTCGGCTTGGGCGTCGGGACATTGTTTTTCATTTTTGCCCCTTCATGGCCTTTCCTACTGATAGGGATACTAATACAAAACTTGTGCTCTATTTACGGTCCAGCATTAATGGCTATGGTTATGGATTCTTTGCCGCCAGAAAACAGAGGTTCTGGCTTCAGTTTTCAGTCCGTGATTTCAACGCTTGTTCTTCTGCCCGCTCCGCTTATTGCACAGTACTTGGTTGTCACCTTTAACTTCGATTTAGGCATGCGTATAGCCTACACGATTGTGGCGCTAATGTATTTTGCAATTGCCCTTCTAAGACTTGGACTTAAAGAAACACTGCCGAATAAAGACGCAAAAGAACGACCGAGCCTCATAAACGCTTTGAAGGACTACCCCAAATCAGTCAAGGAAGGCATCTATGTTTGGCGAAAGGTTCCAAAATCAGCTTTTAACCTTTTCTTGGCAATCATAATCATAAACGGGTTAGTGGTTAGTTGCCAGATGTACTTTGTAGTTTATGCTACTTCAGTACTTAAAATTTCATTAACGCAATGGGCTATCGTTACAGTTTTCGAATACCTGAGCATCGCCGTTCCAGGCATAGTCGCAGGGTTCAGCATGGATGTCATGGGTAGAAAACGCTTTTTGATACTTGGCTATCTACTGTATGTTCCAGGCATGCTTCTGTTCGTAAACGCCAACTTCAACACGCTACTTTTAGCCTTTTTCTTCTTCGGCCTAGGCAACCTGCTCCAGCTAAACAGTTACCAAGTTTTAATGGGCGATTTAATCCCCCGAAACATAAGAGGCACAGCCACGGGATGCCTGCAATTCTTCATGTACCTAATGCAAGCAGCCTTCCAAATTCTGATAGGCGTACTTTACGCGTTTGTGTCGCCCCAACTGCCCTTCCTCTTGCTGGCAGCAGCCGCGATACCTCTTTCCCTTTTTGTTTTTTGGAGAGTTTACGAACCAGCCATCAAGGAAAAGTAGTTTGTGCAATCGTTTAAAAAAGGATTTAGCCATGTGTTGGGAAAAATCGTTTGGTTGAGTGTATATAAAATTGAAAAACTAAAATCGATAGGCATTTAGGTTTGAAATTAGGTATTAATGGAAACGGTTGATGCTGATGGCTTTAGCAAAAATAGGCAAAATATTAGACGGGTGCTGTCCAGACAAGAAAGTTACGGTACGCGGCTGGGTTTACCGTAAACGTGAAGGAAAAGAACTTATTTTCTTGGTACTCCGCGATTCAACAGGAGTAATCCAATGTACAGTAAAAAAAGCCAGCCTCGCTTGGAACGAAGCACAGCACTTAACAATTGAATCCTCACTTATGCTTGAAGGCACCGCCAAAGAAGACAAGCGTGCCCCAGGCGGATACGAAATAAGCGCAGAAAACATAACGATTATCGGTTTAGCAGAAACCTTCCCAATAGCGAAAGACAAAAGTGAAGAATTCATCCGCGACATGCGTCACCTTTGGCTCCGCAGCCGAAAAATGAATTTGGTAATGAAGGTTCGCGCTGACGTGTTAGAAGCAACACGCCAATACTTCAAAAGCCAAGACTTCACTGAAGTTTCCCCGCCAATGTTTATCTCCGCAGCGGTTGAAGGCGGATCGACTCTTTTTGACTTAAAATATTTCGATCAAGACCTTTACCTAACGCAGAGTTCTCAGCTTTACCTTGAAATTCTAATCTACTCTTTAGAAAACGTCTACTGCATCGCGCCCTCGTTTAGAGCTGAAAAAAGCAGAACAATCAGGCATTTAACCGAGTACTGGCACATCGAAGGAGAATGGCCTTTCGCTGACATGAATGATTTGATGAAGTTTGAAGAAGGCTTGATGACGCATGTTTGCCAAACCATCGGCGACACTTGCCAAAAAGAGTTCAAAGAATTAGGCGCTGAAATAAACAAGCTCAAAACGGTTAAAACTCCGTTCCCACGGATAACCTACGCTGAAGCAATCAACAGGCTGAAAGTCAAAAATCCAACATTAAACTGGGGCGCCGACTTAGGTTACGAGGACGAGAAGATTTTAGCTGAAGATTTCGGCAAACCATTCTTCGTTTATGATTACCCAACGGCGATTAAAGCGTTTTACTGCAAGACCTATCAAGATCACCCTGAAGTTGCAATGTCCGTAGATATGATGGTGCCCAGAATCGGCGAAATCAGCACAGGCGGAGCAAGGGAAGAAAAAAAGGACATACTTATTCAACGTATGAAAGAGCAGGGCTTGAAACCTGAAGATTACGAATGGTACCTTGACTTGCGACGTTACGGCACGGTGCCTCATGTTGGTTTTGGCATGGGACTAGAGCGATTGTTAACTTGGATGCTTGACTTAGACAACATCATCGACGCTATTCCATTCCCAAGAACAACCCGCAGATTCTACCCCTAACTCCTTTTTTTAGCAATTAAAATACGCCTAAAAAGCAGGCAATCCACGCTTTTTGCTAACGTTTTTCTTTAGCTAATAGTAGACCCCTTATAGGTTTGTTGACAGTAAAAGACGCTCCGGGCTTTTCGACGCTTTAGGCATACACTATAGCGTTAGAAAAAGTCACCTTACGCCCGCTACATAGGTCGGAGTTAAGCTTGCTAGCCTCTTTGAAAGGGGTATACAATTAGCTTGAATATTTATCTAGCAAATTGTAAAGGTCTCTGGAGAGCAGGCTTTTATGGGTAACCTGTAAAATACTCTTGTTTCATCTGTGTTTTCGGTAAACCTAAGCTTTCGATAATTGCTTCCATTGCTTTTACCATAGGCGGTGGCCCGCAAGTATAAAATACGTTTTCTTTGTAGTCGGGCAACGCTTTCTTAATCATGTCTGCGGTGATTATGCCAGTTTCCCCCTTCCACCGGCTTGTAGGTTGGTTAACTATACAAACCATTTTTAAATTCTTATTTTCGTTCTGCATGTTTTCGAGTTCTTCTTTGAACGCAATATCATTTTCCGAGCGGCAACCGTAAAAAAGCGTAATTTTCGAGTCTAAGCGTTTGTCTGTGGCATTTTTAATTATGCTCATAAACGGAGTTATTCCTATGCCTCCTGCAAGCAAAGCGATTTTTGGGTATTCGCCTTCAAAAGTAAACTGCCCATATGGGGCATCAATCCTTGCCCAGTCGCCCACTTTAGCAGCTTTCAGAGCCATCGAGTACTCGTGATCCGTGAATTTTTTGGTAAATTCGAAGTGTTCTTTTTCTGTTGGGCTACTGCTAAAACTGAAGTGGTGAGTTAACTCTTTGTCGCCCTTCTTTATAGTTACAAAGAAGAACTGGCCTGGCTTGTAAGTTAATTCTGAGGGGCGTGGGAACCTGTAGCTGGTTACGTCAACTGTTCTTGGTATTATTTCATTGATTTTGGTTTCAAACTTCATGAAAAAGCCTTCTTTCAAAGCGATTTTAATAATTCTTTATTGCTCCATTAAACTTTGCGGCTACGTTATGCTGTTAGCGCCTTCTATGATATCGCTTATTCGAGTTAGATTGCTTGCAATAACATTCCTTCGGTAAGAACTCTGCAGTGTCTGCCCAATTTGCCTCAGCAGATACGATGGTCGGCGGATATGATCCATGAATGCTTTGTGAATCATTTGTTTTATTTCTTCATAAGGCACGGCGGTTGGGCAAATCTTTGAAACAGCCACTCCAGTCTCCCAATCTTCATCCGCGTTCAAGAAGCCCTTTGATTCCATCTCGTTCCAGATGCCATTTCCTGGGTGTGCACATAAAATGTTGAATTGTGGGAGTTCAATGGGTAGGCGTTTGGCAAAGTTTAATGTGTTTTGGATTTCCTGTCTTGTCTCGTCTTGGGCACCAACGATGAAGGAGCTCACGATCACGTCTACGCCTGCTTTACGGGCGGTTTTCACAGCGGTTTCTGCTTGCTGCGGCGTGATTGTTTTATTAAAGTAATCAAGTATTCTTTGGTTAGCGTTTTCTATGCCGAAATACAGGATTTTGAGGCCCGCTTTTACCATTGCTTTTAGTAGTTCAATTGAGCAGTTGTCTACCCTTCCTTCGCACATCCATTGAAAATCCATTTTTTCTTTTACTATACCTTTGCAGATTTCTATTGTTCTTTTAGGGTTCAATGTGAAGCTGTCATCAACAAAAAGCAACTGTTTGTAGCCTTCGCTTGCGAGTAGTTCCAGTTCTTCAAGAGTGTTTTGGGTTGACCGTGCTCGCCAAACATTATGAGCGAATTCTGTACAACCACAAAAGCGACATGAGTAAGCGCAGCCTCGGCTGGAAACTATACTTGTGAACTTTTTAGGCGCCACGTTTGCTCCTGCCATCATGCAGTGATAATCAACATTGATCAGTTTGCGGTCTGGAAAAGGCAATGCATCTAAGTTTTTAATTAAAGGCTGGTCGGGTGTGGAGACTATTTCGTGGTTGTTTCTGTAGTTAATGCCAAGTACGTTGTTTAAGGGTTCATTGTGTTTTAGGCAGTCTGCTAATTGCGTGATTGTTTTTTCGCCTTCTCCCCGCACAATAACATCCACTGATGGGTATCGTTTTAGGATTCGATGTGCGTTAAAGGTAGCGTAATGGTTACCTAGAACGGTTCTGATATTGGGGTTTCTCTCTTTCACTTTACTGCTGATTAATGCCGCCGTTTTGCCTGAGGTAGAAAGCGCTGAGAAACCTACAACATCAGGGTTCTCCTTCATGACCCAATCCACGGTTTCATTCACCGTTAAGCCTTGACCTGGCTGGTCTAGTACTGAAACTTCAACGTCGTTTATTTTTAGAGCCGAAGCTAAATAGAGAAGGCTTAGGGGCGGAAATGCAGCGATTGATTTGTTTTTTTCCCGTTCGTCCAGCCCCTCGTTAGGACTAGCGCTGACTAAGCAAAACTTCATGTTGGCACACTTTTATACTTATTTTGTTGATAGGTAAGACAACTTAAAGTTTTAGGTAGGTTCCTTTTTACAAAATTGTTAGCTTATCTGCTTGCAGTTTTCTTATAAGCCAGTTTAATCAATCTAAACAAGGTTGTGAGAAAAGAGTATAACTAAAGCACTTAAAGAGCAAGGGTGAAAATGGGGCAGACATCAAAGAATTGGCATTCTCTAAGCATAGATGAAACCCTAAGAAAACTTGATTCTAACGCTGATGGTTTAACCGTAAAAGAAGCCCAAAAGCGTCTAAGCATTTATGGGCCCAACGAGTTAAAGAAGGAGAAAAGAAAGTCGCCCCTGAAACTTTTGCTAAGACAGTTCACGAACGTACTCATAATCATTCTACTCATAGCAACAGGGCTTTCCCTAGCTGTTGGAGAAGCAACTGACGCCGCCATCATCCTAGCCATCGTCATAGCGAGCGCAGTTTTAGGATTCACACAAGAATACCGCAGCGAAAAAGCCGTTGAAGCCCTTAAAAAGATGACTGCACCCACAGCCAATGTTCTTCGCGAAGGAAAAACGATGAAGATTCCAACCAGCCAACTTGTTCCCGGGGATATCATCTTGCTCTACACTGGTGATAAGATTCCTGCAGACGCAAGGCTTCTGGAAGTCTTCACTCTGAAAGTGGACGAGGCTTCTTTAACTGGAGAGTCAGCGCCCGTCAATAAATTTATCCCAGAAATAGCTGAGCAGACGCCACTAAATGACAGACGCAACATGGTTTTCACGGGAACAATCATCGTCTACGGAAGAGGCAAAGCCGTCGTCACTACAACAGGCATGAACACAGAATTTGGCAAAATCGCCGAAATGGTTCAAGCTGCACCTCAAGAGCGAACACCCTTGGAAAAGCGAATGGCAATTGTGGGCAAGTGGATAGGCATCATAGCCATAATTATTACTATAAGCGTAGGAGTAGTCGGCATAGTTCTCGAACGGCGTCCCATTTTGGACATGGTCCTTTGGGCTGTCAGTCTAGCAGTTGCTGCGGTTCCTGAAGCGTTACCTGCCATAGTAACTGGCGCTCTGGCTATAGGCATGTATCGCATGGCTAAAGTCAACACCATAGTTAAGCGGTTGCCCGCCGTGGAGACGCTTGGAAGCACCAGCGTCATATGCAGTGATAAAACTGGAACCATGACGAAGGGAGAGATGACAGCCCAACGTATCTATGCCAACGACCGGGTCATAGAAGTAACTGGAATCGGGTATGCTCCAACGGGCGAATTCCTGTTTGAAGATAAAACTGTCATCCCTGACGACCACCTGAAAACCCTGCTCAAAGTCGCGGCGCTATGCAATGACTCCAGCCTTGAAAAACACGTGAAAACAGGAACTTGGACTGTTAAAGGCGACCCTACTGAGGGAGCGCTAGTTGTTGCCGCAAAAAAAGCAGGCATTGACAAAGAAGAGCTTGAACAGCAAGAGCCACGAATAGCTGAAATTCCATTCTCTTCTGAAAGAAAACGCATGACAACCATACAT
>Ga0116112_1000798_pt1 | contig 22724 bp, 14 predicted proteins | sample June2015DPH_8_15_FD_89721 | JGI IMG/M metagenome (GOLD analysis project Ga0116112, IMG submission 89721) | Peatland microbial communities from SPRUCE experiment site at the Marcell Experimental Forest, Minnesota, USA - June2015DPH_8_150 | ecosystem: Environmental > Terrestrial > Soil > Wetlands... | reverse complement strand
CGAAAAGGCCGGTTGAAAACGGTTTCGTTCGAGCACGACGGCAAAACGGTTTCCGTTTCCGCCGGGGAAATTTTGTTCGCGCTGGGCCGCGCGCCGAACACCGCCTCGCTCGCCCTCGACCGGGCCGGTGTCGCCAGCGACAACGGACGAATCGTGACCAACGAGTTCATGCAAACCAGCGCGCGGCACATTTACGCGGCGGGCGATTGCACCGGACCGCATGAAATTGTCCATATCGCCGTCCAACAAGGTGAAATCGCAGCGCACAACATCGCCAACCCGGAAGCGCCGCGAAAAATGGATTACCGGCTGCTCATTTCCGTCGTATTCACCGACCCGCAGGTGGCGTTCGTCGGCCTGACGGAAAAGGAAGTGAAGTCGCGCGGCATTCCATTTCTGGCGGCGAGTTATCCGTTCAACGACCACGGCAAATCGCTCATCATGGAGGCAAAGGACGGTTTCGTGAAATTGCTGGCCGAGCCGAAGTCGGGCGAAATTCTCGGCGGCGCGTGCGTCGGGCCGGTGGGCGGCGAATTGCTCCACGAAATCGCAGCCGCGATGGCCAAGCGCATGACGGTTCAGGAATTGGCTGCGATGCCGCATTATCACCCGACACTGGCGGAGATCTGGACCTATCCGGCGGAGGAACTGGCCAGGCAAATAGGGTGATTCAACCTTGGTCCACGCGCTTGTTGCGGCGCGAAATGCGCCACTGGACAAAGAACGGAATCGCCCAAAGCAAATTCAGCCAGAGCCAATGTTCATTGATGAATTGAGCGCAACGGGCAAAGAAATTCGATTCGATGAATTGTCTGGCGATTTCGTTGTTGGCCTGCGCCGCGAGGGCGATGCGGCCAAGGGCAAAGTCGTGCGCCAGGGCAAAATCCCCCGCAGCGGCGTTCCATGCAACGGCAAAGCAACCGCCAAACGCCTGCCAGCCGATGATCAGCCCGCCAAACAAGGGCCAGACTCCGAGCGCGATGCCGCCGAGGGCAGCCGCGCCGACAGCCAGGCCGCCGATGGACAACCCGCCAATGGCCAGGCCACCGATGCTCACCGGCGCAATCGCCAACACACCAAAAGCGAACAGCCCGCCAATCGCGCGGCCGCCAATTGCAATCCACGCCTTTACCGGTTCCTTCAAAATGCCAAACCGGTCGCCGACGCGGATGTGAACCAGCGGCAGGCCGAGCAAACTCAGCTGGCTGCGATATTCCCACGCCGGTTTGGGAAAAACGCCCGAGTATTCCTGCGCCAGGATTCTCGCACAATATTCCAGCTGGCTCCGTCTCGACGGGGTCAAAGCCCAAAACAGGGGCAGAAAAATCAGGACCAAAATGGTGGCGAACAAACCGGATAAATCCGAGTGGTCGCTCTGATTCCGCGACAGCCATAAAACCACCGCCACAATCGGGATGAACAATGCCAATGTGATTGCGCCGACTTTTCCGAACAGGGATTTAATCTGGCGCCGTTCCGCTTCCGACTGCGCGCCGGCAAGAGCAACGCGATAGCCGAGGTAATTCGGCACAAATACGACCAGCGGGCCGAACATCGCGCCGAGCAAACCCATGGCTCCGGCGGCTTTTGCCGTCGCACTGCCCTTGGCGGCAGCGGCACCCACCGTCGCGGCCTTGGCGGAAATTGTGAGCCCGGGCAGCGAGGCCAGGACCGCCAGCGTGAAGGCCTTGTCCGGCTTCGTCCGCTCCAGCGCGCCTTCCACAAACGCCAGCACCTGCTCGTGCAGCAGCTTCCGCCCGCGCGACAGCCGCTGCTTCACCGCTTCCTCGCTCAATTCCAAATCCTGCGCCACCGCCTCGACGGATTGGTGTTCGCGATAAAACAAAACCAGCGGTTCGCGGTAAATGTCCGGGATGCGCTCCAGCGAGCGCCACAAAATCGCTTCTTCCTCCCGGCTGATGGCCTGCTCAACCGGCAACGGTTCCGGCGAACGTGACGCGGAAATTTCCTCCAGCGATTCAGCGTTGTGACTCGGTTCGCGTCCCTGCCGGCGCAGGGTGTTGTTGATGAGATTCCGTGCGATGCCGCAAAGCCAGGCGCGCAATTTTGACGGCTCGCGCAAATCGGTTAGTTGTTTCCACGCGGCCACAAATGTTTCCTGAGCCAAATCCTCGCTCTGGCTCAGACTGCCGGTGGCGCTGTAGGCCAGCGAGCAAATCAGCGATTGATAGCGCGCGACAATCTGCCCGAAGGCGTCGCGATTGCCGGACAGGCTTTCGCCCACCAATTCGGCATCGTTGCGCGCGGCGGCTGACATGGTTCTGGTCGTCATCATATCATGCATCAGTGGCCGAAAAGAATGAAAAGGTGACAGGGTTTTTGGGCTACAAAGATGTTGCCCCTGACGGGGCTGTGGAACGGTTGCGGCACGTCACAACTCCAACTCCGCATCCACGCCGGCGCTTCTTCAACTCAATGGTCGTTCTACGATTTGGCGGGTGGCGAATTCGTGTCCGTCTTGGTCTCGGGCTTGGCTTCAGGTTTCACGTCGCTGGCTTTGACCCGTTTGGCGATGAAGTCTTCTTCGGCCACATCACCGACCTTGCGATGGAACTTGATTACATCGCCGGAAACCTTGCCGGTGTATTCGATCCGGAGTTCGTTGTCGCCAAACTTGAGCGGTTCGACGAAGAAAATGCCGTTCGTGCTGACCGTGCCTTCGGTGATGACTACTTCGTTCGTGTCCATTTCCCGTTCCCCGATGGCCTTGCCGGTAAGGTTGGTTCCGGCAACCTTGAAGTCGAAGGTATATTTTTGCAGCCCGATTTGGGTGTCAATTTCGCCTTTCCATTTCCCGGCAACGGTGTCTTGGCCGCGTGCAGTTCCAACAAAAGCCAACGCGCACGCCGCGAGTATGAGTGCTTTGGTAATTTTCATAGATTGGTTTTGGTTTGAATTGGATCGCGACAAGAAAACCAGAAGCAGGGGAGGGATGCAAATCTTCACAATGGGGAAATATCGAACAATGAACATCCAACACCCAACATCCAGGTGAGGGGAGCACACCCGCCCTCGGGTGTGGTTTGCCGCGCCCTCGCGGCAAACGTTTCGGCGCAAGAATTGATGATGGCGTGCGATCTTCCACGTGCTTATGCCGACGACGAGGGCGGCGTCGGCTGCACCCGAGGCTGGTGCGCTCCCCCGTATTCCCGGCTTAAACGGGCGAGGGCCGGAGACGAAGAAGAATTGGCTTCCCAAGCCGGCCACTGGATGGATGCCCCAATTCGCATTGTTCGCTTGCGCGTAACGTGGTCAGGCGCGTGTTCCAATGCGAACGGCGAAGCGGTCACGCAACGCAAGACAGCGCTCCTCAAATTGTAAATGGCGCTGGCATAGCAGTTAACCGCTGGAAGACATGGAAAAGCCGGACTTTTCCTTTACAAACCAAATATTAGGAGGATAATGCCGGAACAGGCAGTCAACCCTGCTATCCAACAGCATCAGGCATATGAAAACGTATCTCAGGTTGCTTCAAATCATCACCTCCCAACCAATCCGGTCAACAACACTTGAACTGTTCCGTCCTCAACGTGGCAAATATTCGTTGCCACTTTTCGTGGGAATCAGCCTGATGTTTGCCACGCTGAACACCCAAGCGGCGGTCGTTGATTTTTTGTTCACTGGCACCATCACGGACGGCCGGGACGACGCCAATTGGTTTCAAGGTGTCTTTCCATGGCACAGTACCTTCACCGGCGAGATTCGTTATGACACCAGTATGGCTTCTTCGGGATACCCCAGCCCCTCAGACCCTAACGCCGCCGTGCAGTACACTTTCAACCTCGGCCCCGGAAACCCGGTCGCCATGTCGGTATCCGGTGCGGGTGGACACACATTCAGTTCAGCAACCCCATTTTACGTCAACACCTACGACAACTACGGTGTAAACCCATCCTACCCCGGTCTGACCCCATTCGATGAACTCTACTACGCTTCCTATGCCAATTTCAATTTTGACGGTTCTCCTTTGGCAATGAGTTACTACTTTGCGGACTTTGGCGTTCATTTCAACTCAACCGTCCTGACCAGCACCACTTCCACCGATCTGCCCGCCGTGCCTCCGGATCTCTCGGCTTTCGCGAATTCTTATTTCAACGTTTACGTCTTCGCAGGCACTGGCAACGGTCCACTCGCCTATATTCAAGGCACAATTACCTCGGTGACGCCAGTTCCGGAGCCAGCAGCCGGTGTGTTCTTGCTCTTGGCTGGCGCATTACTCTTCGCTCGTAAACGGGAATAAATCGCCTAAAACGGTCGTGGAACTTCGGCCGCTTCAACGGGCGAGGGCTGAAGACGGGGAAGAATTGGCTTCCCAAGCCCGCTACTGGATGGATGTTTTGCTACAACTTCAAATCCATGTCTGTCACCGCACCGAGCAAGGCGCTCGTGACGGCGCTCGCGTATTTTGCCAGCACGCCACGGGTGTAGTGAGGCGCGAGTGTGTTTTCAAAATTCATTTGTTAGCTCCGTCAGGAGCGGAATCTTTGTAGAACAAATGCCTGGAAATCACAAGCTCCGTAGGAGCGGCATATCCGCCTGCACCAAATGCCTGAAAATTCACCGTAGCCACCATGATGTCGCTCCTGACGGAGCTTTGGGTCGTTTCGGAATCCTCGGTTCGACAGGCAGTGTCGCCCCTGACCGGGTTGGGGCCTGTTGCGGCGGTGACCTGTGGGCCGGGTCTTCGGATTGTCTGCGCAAATGCAGCGGAATCGTTTTGACCAATCCCTCCGCGCTGTCACCAGCGCGGCTACAATCGGTTGAAGCGGGGGCGCCGTTGCGCCGCGTTGCGAAAAATGCGGGGTAACCGCCGGCTTCAGACCACTTGCCGGACCATGTTCTGGCCGCCGAACTCGTTCGGCACGCGCTGCGCGCACGCGGGGTCTTCGCGCCACTTGCCATCCACAACAAACATGTAAAGATAAGTGCCGGGCGGCAGGTTGACAGTCGCGGACCAGACACCGTCAACTTCGGGCTTCATCGGGACTGGCTCTTTCTGCCAACCGGTGAAGTCGCCGACCAGCAGAACCGTGCCGGCGTCAGGTGCGGTGAGCCGGAAGGCTTGAGCCCGTGCCTCGGTCGGCGCGTCCAGGACGGGATATGCCTTCATGGACTCGACCTGTTCGCGGAGCCGGGTTAATTCGAGATTCAGAGTTTCGTTGGCCGCCGCAAGGTTCCGGTGTTCGGTCTCCCAGCGCGCCCGTTCGGTCTTCTGCTGCTGCAGCTCGGTCCGCGTCTGTTCCAGCGCTGCCGTGCTTTCGTTAAGTTGCTGTTGCAGCACCGCGGAATCCTGCCGTGATTTGGCAGCCGTTTCCTGTTCAGCCGCCAGCCTGGCCTGCGTCTCCTGGAGTTCCTGCCGCAGGCCGGTCAATTCCTGCGTCAACTGACCGCACCGCGCCTCTTGTTCGCTGAGGGCGGCTTGCGTTTGACTCGTGGACGCCGTCGCGGACTCCTGTTGCCGTTGCAGCTCGGATTCCAGCCGCGTCCGCTCGGCGGATTGCTGCTGGAGGTCCGCGCGGGCCTGGTCGAGAGCAGCGGTGCTATCCTGCTGTTGCTTCTGCAGGGTTTCAAATTCCTGGCGCAGCCTGGCGGATGCCTGTTGTTCGCCGGCTAATTTCCCTTCGAGCTCCGATCGTCCGGCCACGACGCCGGCCAGGTCCGTCTCGAGTTGACTGCGGCGGGTCTCGTTTTCCTGGAGCTGTCTCTGGGTCTGATCGGCTTCGGCCGTCAGGGCGCGGAGTTTTTCCGACGCCTGCTGTAAATCGGCGCGGGCCTGTGCCGAAGCTTCCCTGCTTTCGTACAGCATTTCTTCCAGGGGCTGGTGATTGCTTTCAAGTTCCGCGGCCCTCTGTTGTTCGGCCTCGAGTTTGGCCTGCAATTCCGAGCGTCCGGCCTGGAGTGCGACCGCCTCCCGCTCCAATTCCTGGCACCGGGCCTGATTCTGTTGGAGGGCTTTCTCGGCCTGCCCGGCGGCGTCGGTCGCCGCCTGCAGTTTGGTTCCTTGATCTTGCAGGTCCAACCGGGCTTTTTCGAGCGCGGCGGCGTTGTCGCGCAGCACTGTTTCCAACGCTTCAAAATCGTGGCGGAGCTTGGCTGAAACCTGCCGTTCGGCGGACAGCTTGAGCTGCAGTTCCGAGCGGACGTCATGCAGATCGGCCATTGCTTCTTCCAGCCGACCACAGCGAGCTTCTGTTTCTTTGAGTGTCTCTTCGGCTTTCGCGGCGGTGGCCGTAGCGGCATTGAGTTTGCCCGATTGCTGCTGCAGCTCCGCGCGGGCCTGTGCCAATGCCGTCGCGCTCTCCCGCAGCCCGGTTAGTTCCTGCTGCAACTGGCTGCAGCGGGCCTCATTTTCCTGAAGCGCCTTCCGCGCCTGTTCGGCTGCCGCGCTGGCGGTGTTGAGTCGGGCCGACTGCTCTTGCAGGTCAACGCGGGCCTTCGCCAGCAAGGTGGCGTCGGCGTGTGCTTGCTTGCGGAGCGCCTCGAAATCGTGCTGAACGCGGGCAGGCGCTTTTTCCACAGCCGCCAGCTTGGCCTGCAATTCGTCGCGTCCGGTCCGCACTCCGGCGAGTTCCTGTTCCAGGCGGCTGCAGAGGTTTTCTTTTTCCTGGAGAGCGTTCTGTGCTTGCTGGGCTGCGGCGGCGGTCCCGGTCAGCCCGGCCGTTTGCTGTTGCAGTTCGACCCTGGCTTTTTTCAGCGCGGCGGCGTTCTCGTGCAATTCCCGCTGGAAGGCTACGAAGTCCTGGCGCTGTTTGGCCGCCTGTTGTTCGGCCGCGAGTTTAATCTGGAGTTCAGACCGTTCGTCCGGCAACCTGGCAGGTTCCGTTTCGCCCCGGCTCGAGCGAGCCGGCCTTTCCTCTCCGGGCGGGGGCCTGGCGGGAGGAACCGGGGTGGTTTCATTTTGCGCTTCCGCATGCATCCGGGGCTCGTTGGGCACGAAGGGCGCCGTTTGCGGAGGCATCGACACCGGTGATTCCATCGTGGAGAAACGGGCTGTGCCAGGGCTGGCCGCCGCGCTTGCTTCCGGTGTAAACGCCGCGGAGGTTTCCGCTCGCATCTCGAGGGAATGGGTGGCGGCCAATGGGATCGGGATCGCAGGCTCGGATTGGGTGGAGCGGCTGCCGGCCGCGCGCAACACGGACGGATCCGGCTTCTCGACTTCGGGCAGACTGGTTGTCCGCGTCCCGGCCGTACCCGGCTCGGGTGTGACGTTGTGCAAGATCGGATGCTGCACCTGTGCCTTGAGCAGGTGGAGGGTGGTCTTCAACGCCAACTCGAGGGGGAATATAGGTTTGGTGATGAAGTCCTGGCCTCCGCTGAGGACGCTTTGTTTGCGATTGTCGAAATTGCTGTAGCTGGTGATGAAGATGACGGGAATAGTTTTGCAGTGGGGCAGGCGGCGAACTTTTTCGCAAAGCTCGAAACCGGTGATGCCGGGCATGCTGATGTCGAGCAAGACCGCGTCCACGCTGGTGGTTTGCAGCTTTTGCAGAGCGGCAACCGGGTCATTGATGGCCTCGGCGTCGTAGTTGGCCCTCCTCAGCGAGTTGACGGCGACCATGCTGCAGACGGGGTCGTCATCCACGGCCAGGATTTTGGCGCGGGCCATGGGCCTGGTCAGATCCACTTCATCGCTTTTCAGCAACAGGGCGAGACAGTCGACCGCCTGCGCGATGGTTTGGAGGACGGAAGGTGTGATCACGGAAGGTTTGACCTTGATTTCCGAGAGCAGTGCCTCGAGCGCGCGGGCGAGCATGGCGATGCGCGTGCAGCCGAAATGTTCCGCACTGGTGCGAACCCAGTTGGCGCGCTGGTGCAGTTCGACGAGGTGCGGGATGTTGGCGGGTGAACCAGGCGCGCGGATGTAGGCGCAGCAATGCTCACGGATTTCGGGGATCTTCTGGAGAACGGCCTTCAGAAACTCGCTCCGTTTCGGGGATCGGCTGTACACAGCGGTTTTGTCGCCGCCCGGTTTCGGCTGCCCGTTCCCGGAGGCTGGGGCTGTTCCCCCGGCGGCCGCGGGTCCAGCCCGGGTTGTTTGCGCGGAAGTGATCGCGAAGAGCTCCTGGATGGTCTGCATCAGCAGGGAAAACGGGCAATCGATTTTATGCAGGCGCCGCGTAGGGCCTGTGAGCATGGCGTCCTCGTCGAGTTCGGTCGACGCGGCATTAGAGAGGACGATGACGGGCACGTTCCGCAGGGGCGGGGTCACGCGCATGCGCTTGAGCACGTTCGCCCCGTCCAGCTTCGGCAGGATCAGGTCCAGGATGACCAGGTCGACCGTCAGCTTCATCAGGGTCTTGAGGGCGGTCAGTCCATCCGGCGCGGTTTCCACGTGAAAGCCCTCGCGTTCCAACCGGCTCTGATACATCGTCGACGCGACCTGATCGTCCTCAACCAACAGAATTGTTTTTACCGCTACCATGATTCGTCATGCATGAGGAAAGCGGCGATTCGTCCAAGGCCCACAGCCCTGTATCCCTTTCCCGCGCCTGCCTGACCAGCAATGCCTGTGCCATTGGCTTTCTTGAGATCGTCGCCCGATGCGGAGCAAATCCCATTCCTGCAACCACTTCGGCGTCATAAGACTGAGAGAGCCCGGGCCGACCCACCGGTCGGGATTGTCTCAGCAAATGCGTGACATTTTGGGCAACTGCGGCTTAACTTGCGTGCGGCCTTTGTGCCTGCCGAGTCCGAGAATCGAACAACGTAATTCGCCATTTGCCATGCGCTCTGACATCATCAAAAAAGGTTTTGAACGCGCGCCGCACCGCTCGCTGCTCCGCGCCACCGGCTCCATTGAGTCCGAGGCCGACTGGGACAAGCCGTTCATCGCCATCTGCAATTCCTACACCGACTGCATCCCCGGCCACGCGCATTTGAACGAGGTCGGCATGCTGGTCAAACGCCTCGTGCGCGAGGCGGGCGGCGTGCCCTTCATCTTCAATACCATCGGCATTGACGACGGTATCGCCATGGGCCATTCCGGCATGTTGTATTCGCTCCCGTCGCGCGAACTCATCGCCGATTGCGTCGAGTCCATGCTCAAGGCGCATTGTTTCGACGGCATGATTTGCATCCCGAACTGCGACAAGATTGTCCCCGGCATGTTGATGGCCGCCATGCGTGTCAACATCCCGACCGTGTTCGTCAGCGGCGGGCCGATGGCCGCTGGCATTGCGGAACAAAAGGCCACGCACGAAGACCTGGCGTCGTATTTGCAGCCGGCCACCGGCAAGTCGGATTTGATTTCCGTGTTCAAAGGCGTCGGCGAACTCAAGGCCGGCAAAATCACCGAGGAGCAATTGAAGAAACTCGAACAAACCGCCTGCCCAACGTGCGGTTCGTGTTCGGGCATGTTTACGGCCAACTCGATGAACTGCCTCTGCGAGGCGCTCGGCATGGCATTGCCCGGCAATGGCACCATTCTCGCCGTCTCAAAGGAACGCGAGGCGCTCTACGATCGCGCCGCCCGCACTATCCTCAAGCTCATCGAGCACGACCTCAAACCGCGCGATATCGCCACGCTGGAGGCGTTCGACAACGCCCTGATGCTCGACGTCGCCATGGGCGGTTCGACCAATACGGTCCTGCACACGCTCGCCATCGCGCGTGAGGCGGGCATCCCCTACGACATCAAGCGCATTGACGACATCTCACACCGCATCCCGTGCCTGTGCAAGGTCTCGCCGTCATCGAACTATCACGTGCAGGACGTGCATCGCGCCGGCGGCATTCACACCATCCTCGGTGAACTCAAACGCATGGGCGCGCTCAACACTTCGTGCAAGACCGTCACCGGCAAAACCATCGGCGAGAACATTGACGAGTGGGACATCCGCTCCGAGAAATGCACCGCGTGGGCGAAAACCGCCCGTGTCTCCGGAGCGTCGGCAATTGTCGTGGACCCGAATGACAAAATGGGTCCGGCCGCCCGCACGGCCAGCGGCAATCTGGCTCCGAAGCCAATGCTCTTTTTTGCCGCTGATCCGCTGGCCATTACGTTCTGGCGCGATGCCGCCGCCTGGAACGCCGGCGACGTGGACACGCAACTGGCTTTGTATGATAAGAAGGTGGTGGTGAAGATGCCCGGTGGCAGCGTGTTGAAAGGTCACGACCAGCTTCGCCCGGTCATCGAACAACAGCTTCAAGAATCGAAAGGCTTGGTCCGCGCCGAACTCGGCGAGTTCCGCAAATTGCCGGTCCTGCTCCTGTGGCGCTACGAAAAAGGCGGCACCCGCACGCCGTTCGCCATGGTGCGCGCCAGGAAAGTGAAGAACTGGGTTATCGCCCGGGCCGAATTCGACACCGACCCGAAGCATCTGGCCAAGGTCCAGCCCAGTGGTCTCATGCCCTACGACCCGGCGTTCATGTTCGACGCGAGCGACTGCATTCGCACCAAGGCGACCGCCTACACGCCCGATGGCGGGCTGGCGATTCTCTACGGCCAGCTCGCGCCGGAAGGCAGCGTGGTCAAAACCGCCGGCATCAGCGACGAGTTCAAACAGAGCTGTGGGCCGGGTTTCGTCTTTGAAGGTCCATGCGTGATTTTCGAAAGCCAGGACGATGCCTGCGCCGGCATTCTGGCCGGCAAAGTCAAGGCCGGCGACGTGGTCATCATCCGCAACGAAGGCCCGCGCGGCGGTCCGGGCATGCAGGAAATGCTCTCGCCCACGAGCTACATCGCCGGCATGGGCTTGGGCGACAAGTGCGCGTTGATCACCGACGGCCGGTTCAGCGGCGGCACGGCGGGCGCGTGCATCGGCCACGTTTCACCCGAAGCAGCGGAAGGCGGCCCGATTGGTTTGCTCAAACCCGGCGACCGCATCCGGATTGATTTTCCGAACCGCCGGATGGACATCCTCGTTTCCGAAGCCGAGCTGGCCGAACGGAAGAAAAAGTGGCAGCCGGTGAAGCATGACTTGGGCGGCTGGCTGGCGCGCTATCGGAAGCTGGTGACCAACGCGAGCCAAGGCGGTGTGCTGCAGGCATAGCGGCTTCGTCGCCCCGAAGGCGCGAGCTGAGTTTTGGTAGGGACGGCGCGCTGCGCCGTCCGGGCATCGCAGCGCGATGCCGCTACCTCCGGCTCGTCAGGAGCCTCGCCCCACCGAAATTTTCGAACTGTTTCTCTGCCAGGTTTTTGAATTGAAAATTGCGGTCAGCTTGGCGACAGTGCGTCTGGGTGGAGAGATGGCTGAGCGGTTTAAAGCGCACGCCTGGAGAGCGTGAGTACCCCAAAAGGGTATCGGGGGTTCGAATCCCCCTCTCTCCGCCACTTTCAGTTCGCTCAATATTATAAATGATTGGTGGAGATTCTGAGATTCTCACAATCGGCAACATAAATCCCACGAGACTCACAAAAGGCCAGGACCTCTTCCACCGAACCAGGCTCACCCGGGTAACTACACTGCTCCCGACCGTCAACTTCGGTAATGTAGAGCGTCCCCCTCGCTTGAGCAGGTTGCCTCAACGGGGTTCGGTTTTTGGTAGCGACTGTCAGTGTGCCGAAGCCGCGCCTTCGATGAGGACCGTTTGCCCCTCACGGAGCTGGGTTATCGTGCCATCCCGGTTCATGATGCTGCCATCCCCTCGCACACGGGTTCCGTCGTTCATGCCCATGATTTGCGACGGCGTGAGAGAAATCAGTGTGCCGGATTTTTGCACCACCACCCGGCCGTTCTTCAAGGTGACCGTGTCTTTGGCGGGAACGGAAGTGCCGTCCAATCGAAACAACTGTCCGTCCACCAGGCGTGCGGAACTGCCATTGGGATAGACGCATGATCCGTCCGGAGCAATTTTCAAATTGCCAGGGAAAGTGGTCGGTGCCGTAAGCGTCTCGGCCCGGCCATCGCGCACCACAATGACTTTGCCCTCCTTCATGGCCACATAATCAAAAACGGGCCAAGTTGAGCCGTCTCGATTCAATAACCAACCGTCGCGGCGAAGCACTTGTCCCTCCTCCAACTTCCGTTCCTGTCCGTTCCCGACTTTGAAGCAGCCATTGGTGTTTACCTCGATGTCAGAGGAAAGTTTGAGGTTATCCGTAAGAACCTCCAACTGCTCACCTCGTATGCAATACACTTCTTCACCTTTGACCGTGACTCCGTCCGCCGGGTTGTTCGTTTGGGCCTGGAGTGAAGGCGCACAAACGACGGGCAAGAACCCTAAGCAGAACAGCCCGCAGGCGATTCGGTTCATATTTAACATGACTGATAATCCTACTTGACCCAAAGTAACCATCAAGGGATTCCTCCTCACCAGGCTCGGGAACTCTGACCTTTTCATTCGAAAACCTTTAAGTGTGAAATAGCTCACTGGCTTTGTTTGCTTAAACAATAGAAAGCAGCGTGTCGGAAGTCAAGCGTTTTGTAGGCCAGTTCAGCCTCTCGTTGAAACGAGAGACCAATGTTTGGGAAAAATCCCACCTGATTCTTCACCGAACGGGCAATTAACGGGCGATAGAGAGGCATTTCATGGTGTTTCGCCTGCCGAGGCGAGCACGTGTCAGGTTATTGACTTAGTGACCTGCCAGAGACGGTTTCGGGGTTCGAATTCCCCTTTCTCCGCCAGTTTGAAATTTCGGATTATCATCTCCGCCCGCTGTTTAACTCCAGTAAACTGCTGTCGTATTCAGCGGCAAAGGAATCCAGTGAAACCACCGAGGCGGCTTGGTTGGTCGTTCAATATAAGCATGAACGTTTGAATCCGCGAAGTCAAAATTCCCAACCCTCCGTCCCTCCGACTTCATCCTTCAGCCTTTTAGCCCGTTTCCGTTTCCACGAAAAACGAGGTCTCCGGCACACCTCCCCACAGACGGAAATTCATGTTCGCGGGGTAAGCCGCGGCTGGAAAAATGAAAGGCGTTCTTCTGCTTCATCCATAGCTGCAAGCGCTTACACGTTTTCCAGCCGTTCACCGACATTGCCCCGCACGAGGCCGGCTGCCAGGATCAAAAAAATCATGATTTTTCTTGCTTTTTTGGTTGGCCCAGCTCAAAATCTGCTACGCTCGGTTTAGAAATAAGCAACACTATGGCAATCGCCTGAAAGAAAGAGTTCCGGCTTGCACGTCGAGCCAGAAGTCGCTTTCCGCGAGGGTCAACAAAAGAACAGAAGCATGAACATAAAAAAACTACAGTTACTGGTAGCAGTGGCCAGTTTGGTGTTCGCCAGCGCCGCGAGAGCACAGATCTATACGTTGCACGATGGCGAGAGCGGACCGCTTGACTTCGTCGCCGTTCAGGTTGTATCGGGTGACAATCTTGATGCCCTGGCTCCTTTTCAATATGACCCCGACGGTTCGTCAATGGCACTTCATGGATGGACCGTGCAAGGCAACGACACCACTGCCTATGCCACCTTCGCCAGCGCAGGTTCCCTTGATTTCGATGTCGCTCTCGTGGGCACCTTTCAAACCGCCAACGCGAATCTTGTGCTCTATGGGTTCAGTGACGGTATCGAGGAATTTCGTGAGACCATGGTCATGGGACCGAATGACCCGAGCAATGGCGGCGGGAACTCCGCTTGGGGCGGAGAATATCTGTCCCTTGATTCGACCACTGAGGCGCAACTCATTAATGCCGTTCCCGAACCGGCCACGCTGGCGTTGGCGGGTTTGAGCGGGTTGTCCTTGTTATTGTTCCGTCGCCAGCGGAAGTAAGTCAGATTGTTTTCAATTGCCCCGCTCCGGGACGCCAGAGCGGGGTTTTTGTTTTCATCATTGGTGGGCGGTCGCTGTGGCACCTGACGCTGACTGAAGTTTGGTTGGTAATATTCGAGCTGGCTATCATCCAGGCAATCAGGTTGCATCCAGGCAATCAGGTTGCCTGCGCGCTCTGTTTCCCGTCCCGATCCCTGAAACTGGACGTGGACCGTCAGACGGATACGGTCCTTCGAGACCGGCCTGAGTGTTTTTCCGGGAAAGGCGAGCGGCCATGCGGTTACAGTGAGAAGTGATTGAATGCCCTGAACGACCGGATTTTCTTCAAAGAAGGTTCGAACTTTGTTTAAAAGACACCGCCGGTTCCAATTTCCCAATCTGAATCCTAATCTTGATCCTCATCGTCATCGGGCACGATTTGACACTGCCACCGGAACGCCGGCCTCCGGCCCGGCGCGTTGCAAACAACCTCGTCGTTTCACGCCGGATCGGAGATCGGCGCTCCCGCTTTGCGGAATTGACATCGGCCGCCCTTGTTCCTAGCCTCTCTTCGCAAAGACACGCGCTTTGCCCCGAATTCACCTTCGGGGTTTTTATTGTTTTATTGTTGGTAGGGCGGCGTGTCCCCACGCCGCCGCGCGGCGCGGTGAGGACACCGCGCCCTACCTGGAAGAAAATTATGGCAAACACAATTCTGGTCGGCGCCCAGTGGGGCGATGAAGGCAAAGGCAAAATCATTGACGTGCTCACGGAAAATGCGGACATCGTCGTCCGCTACGCCGGCGGCAACAACGCCGGCCACACGGTTTTCATCGGCAAACAAAAATACGTCCTGCACCTTGTCCCCTCCGGCATCCTGCGCAAAAACAAATTGTGCGTCATCGGCAACGGCGTGGTCGCGGACCCCATCAGCCTCGTGGGGGAAATCCAGGGACTGCGCAAACTCGGTGTCAAGGTCGGCGACAACCTCGTCGTGAGCGAAACCGCGCACATCGTTTTTCCTTACCACCGCGAGCTGGACGCGCAACGCGAAGTGCTCAAGGGCAGACAAAAAATCGGCACCACCAAGCGCGGCATCGGTCCCGCATACGGCGACAAGGCCGCGCGCGTCGGTTTGCGCATGGGCGATTTGATCAATCCCGAACGGCTCAAGGAAAAGCTTTCCTCCCGCATCAAGGAGAACAATGAAGTCCTGCGGGCGCTGGGCGCGAAACCGCTCTCGTTCAAGAAGGTTTTCGCCGAATACAACGCCGCCGGGAAATATCTGAAGCCGTTCGTGGCGAACACGGTGGTGTTGCTCCACGAAGCCATGCGGCGTGGCGAGGACATTTTATTTGAAGGCGCGCAGGGCACTTTTCTGGACATTGACCACGGCACGTATCCGTTCGTCACGTCGTCGAACACCACAGCGGGCGGCGCATGCACCGGCTCCGGCGTGCCGCCGCATCGGATAGACCGCGTCGTCGGGGTGATGAAGGCTTACACGACGCGCGTGGGCGAAGGACCGTTGCCGACGGAAAACGCCGAAATCGCCGACATGCTGCATGCGATGGGCCGCGAATTCGGCTCAACGACCGGCAGACCGCGCCGTTGCGGCTGGTTCGATTCTGTGGCTACGCGGCACGCAGCCATGGTCAATGGCATTGACGATCTGGCCGTCACGAATCTGGACGGCCTCGATACCATGGAGACCATCAAAGTTTGTGTGGCCTATCGGCACGGCAAAACGCGTTACGATTTTGTGCCAAGCGACGCGCAGGTTCTGGCCGAGTGCGAACCAGTTTACGTGGAATTCGAAGGCTGGCGCACGCCGACGAGCCAGGCGCATACGTGGAAACAATTGCCGTCCAAAACGCGCGCTTATCTGAAAGCCATCGCCGAATTGAGCAATGCGAAGCTGTTCATCGCGTCCGTCGGCCCGGCGCGCGCGCAGACGATTTTTGTTTAACCGCAAAAGTTGTCTGCAGATTACGCAGACGAACGCAGATTTTTATTTTTGAATCTGCGGAATCGGCGTAATCTGCGAATGAATAAATGAAAGATAGCCCAACAGAAAATCCAAAACCTCGAATGAAAAAACTTTACGCAGTGTTGAAAAATGCACTCTGGGGCGTTTTGTTGTTTGCGGCAATCAATGTGCCGCTGAATGGTCTTTCTCAAACGAACTCAGTCCTGTTCACTGTTTCACTTACAAGCTATACCAATGAAACAAAAAATACCATATATGTGCCGGTAAAATCTGCGCCGCCCACTATTTTAATTACCAGCCCAAAAAATAACGCCGTTTTCAATACCGCATGGGTAAATGTTTGTGGAACTTTTACTGGAACCGCTGTCAGGCAAATCTCCTTTAATGAAAGACCTGCATTTATCAATGGTAATACGTTTGAAATGATAGTGCCTTTAGAGGCGGGCACAAATACCATCACCATGGTTGTTCAAGATTGGGATTTATCAAACCTACTACTATCAGACGATGACACAGCCGATACAAATAAAGCCGCCATGCTTGCGCAAAGTTTTGACGGCAGAACTGCTGAAGCTTCTATAAACATTATTAGAATCACCAAGGCGAATGAAGAATTTGTTGCTCCAGTTCAAGCTCAAGTCACACCGGTCGGCGGATTTGCGCCGCTACAAGTCACTTTTAGTGTTCAAGCCCATATCCCCGGAAAAATTCAAAACGTGTTCTATGATTTCAATGGAGACGGCATTGCCGATCAAACCAATTCTAATTTGCAACCAATCACACACACCTACACTACTTATGGCGAATACTTTCCTATTGTCACAGTTCAAACAGATGTCGGGCGGTTTTCCTGCCTTTCGGGAATGTCGGCGATGTTTTCATCCGCATTTGGTGGCCCTCCACCATTGTATGTGAATGTTCAGATGCCACCCGTCCTGATGTCCACCATCAAGATCACCGACCCGGTGGATGTCAAATGGACGGCGACAAGCAATCTCTATGTTCTTTCCGGCAGCACGGCAACAATCACCGAGTTCGATGCCAATGGGAAAATCATCCGCTCGAAGACCGGCATCGGGTTAAATCCATCGGGCTTGGCCGTGGACGCTACCGGAAACGTCTATGTGGCGGTGACCGGCAACAACCAGGTCTGGAAATTCAAGCCGACGGCGAATTCTTTCGAAGCGGACGCGTCCTTTGGCACCAGCGGTTTCATTGGAAACAAGGACGGCGGCGCGGGTGTCAGTTCCAACCAATTCAATGCTCCCTTTGATGTCGCTGTGTCCAGTGACGGCCAGACCATCACGGTGTCGGATTCCGGCAATCAACGGATTCAACACTTCACCATGAATGGAACATTAACTCATTTTTTCGGTGGAGAAAGTCAATTCAAAGCTCCGAAGGGCTTGGCTCAGGAAGCCGGCATTTACTTGTTTATTGTCGAGTCCGGAAACATTCAGCTTGTCCAAGCCGATGATTTCATGCCGATGGGGTCAAGCGGCACCAATGGCAGCGCGTTGGGTCAATTCAACGAGGCCATGCATCTGGCCGCAAACAAGCGCGCACTCTATGTGGCTGACACTGGAAATAATCGCGTGCAGGTATTCAGCCATGTTGAAGGCGGTGAGATGCATTCTCCCGTGCCTTTTAATCCGCGCGTCGCCCTGTCGGGTGAATTGGGATTGAATCATCCCAAGGCAGTAGCCGCAGTTGAAGATCCGGCGGCGGAAAAACTTTATATTGCTGACACGGGAAACAACCGTGTGATTCTGGTCAAATTGCCTTTGGATAATCCCGAAGCTGTCTGGGCAAACATGAAAGCTCATTTGACGACCGGCGACGTTCCGGGCGCAATTTTCTATTTTAGCGACGAAATAAAGGCTCTTTATCGAAGCGCATTTCTCACAATGGATAAATCCGAAAAGCTTTCTTGGGCAGAAAGTTTTGGGACAATCAAGCCGGTTTCCATAGAAAATGGAGAGGCCGAATATTCTTGTAAGAACAAAGACGGGACGCCCGATACAATCAAATTCGTAAAGGAGAATGGTGTCTGGAAAATCAAGATGAATGCCGACTAAAAAAAATTAAAATTCGTTCCGCAAATTCTCCGTGAGTTCCGCAACTTCACATCTCAGTCCCGAAGCCAAGGCTTCCCTGCCGCGGCACGTCGCCATCATCATGGACGGCAATGGCCGCTGGGCGAAGGCGCGCGGTCTGCCGCGCATCGAGGGGCATCGGCAGGGGGCGGAATCCGCGCGCACCATCATCCGCGCCGCCGGCGAACTCGGTATCCAATACCTCACGCTCTACGCCTTTTCGGCGGAAAATTGGAACCGCCCCAAGGACGAAGTGGACGCGCTGATGAAATATCTCGTCCACTACCTCAAAATCGAGACGCCGGAATTGAACAAGAACAACGTCCGGCTAGAAGTCATCGGCCAGATTTACCGCCTGCCGGAAAACGTGCAGGAACATCTCAGGAAATCCATTGCGACCCTTTCCAAAAATAACGGCCTCACGCTCGTCATGGCGTTGAGCTACGGCAGCCGCATTGAAATCGTGGACGCTGTGCGGCGAATCGGCGAGAAGGTGAAACGCGGCAAACTTGAACCCGCCGACATCACCGAGGAGGTCATTTCCGACCATCTTTGGACGCGGAACATTCCCGATCCCGATTTGCTCATCCGCACCAGCGGCGAGATGCGCGTGAGCAATTTTCTGCTCTGGCAGATTTCCTACGCCGAACTCGTCATCACGCCGACGCTCTGGCCGGATTTTCGCAGGCCGCAATTTTACGCCGCGCTGGAGGAATACACCCGCCGCCATCGGCGGTTCGGCGGCGTGTGAAATCCGAACAGCGAATTTGCCTGGAGGTGTGGCGTCACTTCAGGGGATTTTATTTACCGAGCTGCGGCTGCTCCTGGATAACCTTTTCCTTCTCCAGTTTTTTTAGTTTCGGGGCGATAACAATCTGGCAGTAAGGTGCATGAAGATTGTTGTCGTAATATTCCTGGTGGTAGTCCTCGGCCTTGTAAAATTTCGTGAACGGGACGATTTCGGTCACGATGGGGTGCTTGAAATTTTTCTGCGCTTCGGCCTTTGATTTTTCCGCCGCCAGCTTTTGCGCTTCGTTGTGGTAAAGAATGATGGAGCGGTATTGCGTACCCTCATCGGCGCCCTGGCGGTTCAGCGTGGTCGGGTCGTGCGCCTGCCAGAACACGTCGAGCAGCTTCGCGTAGGAGATTTTCGCGGGATCGAACACAATCTGCGTGACCTCGGCATGGCCGGTATCGCCGTTGCAAACCTGTTGATAGGTCGGATTGGCCGTGTGGCCACCCGCGAAACCGCTGGTGACGGAGATGATGCCGGGCAATCGTTCGTAAACGGCTTCCATGCACCAGAAGCAGCCGCCGCCGAGCGTGGCGGTTTCAGTTTTATTGGTCGCGTTCATAGGATGGGTGGATTGCGCCTGGGCGGCTGAATTCAGCGCGCCTGCGGCCAGCAATAGATAAATTGGCAACCTCATTTTTTTCAGTTCCCGAAGGTAGCACAGGTATCCCTCTTGTAAAATGCCGGCAGGGAAGACGCGACGCGTGCCTGCTTTTAAGCCGCCTCCGTTTTGTTCAAATAATCCGGGCGCAGCGATTCGGAGATCACATGTTCCTCACCGAGCCATTTGCCGAGGTCAATCAACCGGCACCGACGCGAGCAGAACGGTCCGTATTTGCCCGCAAACCAGTCTCCGGATTTTTTGCAAACCGGACATTTTATCCGGCGAATGCGCTCACCTGGTTTCCGTGGCAATCGTTTTGATGTCGTTGACAACATTGGTGGCATCATTCAGTGATGCTCCGCTGCTCTGCAAGATTTTTTGCACGTTGTCAAAAATCATCTGTTGTTGCGCCGGCGAGAGATGCGAGCTGTTGAAAATGGCGTGCACGTCCCGTGCAAGTTTCTGATGCGTTGCGTCCGATTTTACCTTCCCGGCGGTGGCCGTTGCCAAGTCATCGGCCAGTTTGGAAGCGGAGGCAGGCGACGGCTTCGCGCCCTGGGCCGCCGCCGCCAAGTCGTTCACCAGCGACTGTTTTTGCGCGTCGGCGGAGTTGGTGCCGGTCAAATTGCCGAGGGCGGCGAAATCGGCGCGCAAACTGGCAATGTTCAGCAGCGTGGCTTCGAGCGCCGGATTGGGTTGCGGATTGGGTTGCGGCGGGGCAGCAGGCGCCGGCGCGGCTTGCGGCGGGTTTCCCTGCTCCGCTTTGGTTACCCTGGCGGAGACGTCTTTGGCTTGCCTGATCGCCGCCGAATAAGGATCGGCCAGGACGCTATTGGCCACGAACAACGCGCAGAAGCATGGGATGAGCGTTTTCATAAATTGAGATGGTTCGCTATCAAAACGTTGCTTTTGGACAGCAACGCAATGTAATCCTCAAGTATGTTCTCGGTCTCGTAGATCATCGGATCATTCGGTGGCGGCGGTTTTTCCCCGGTTGCCTTTGTGACCGCATTAGTCGAACCGGCCACGGCGATTTCATTCGTTTGTCCCAGCGGCGGAGGCAAACCGGGTTGCTCGCAGTCCTCGACGGTCAGTTCATAAATTTTTTCGTCGGGCGCTTTGCGCGCGGCGCGTTCTTCGTCGCGTGCCTTGTTTTGCGCGGCGATTTTTTCGCGTTCCTTCAACGCTTCGCGTTCATTGAGCGCGGCGGTCTTGTCGCCCTCCTGTTTTTGGAGTTCGTCAATGTTGTCGCCCTGTGGTTTTTGGGATTTGTCAATGAACGGCGGCGATGGCCGTGGCGTTGGCATTGTTTTACCGCCCGGCACTTTTTGAAGTTCGTCAATGTCCTGCCGGATATAAACGAATTCCTGATTGGTGGCGACACGCGCGTCCGAGCGCTGGCGCAACAGGTTGAGATAGGGTTGCACCAGATTCAGTTGGCTGTAATTCACCGGTTGGATGGTGTCCCACGGCAGGGCGTTTTCCAACGTGCGTTCACTGCCCACGTCCGTCTGGTAACTGAGCGTGGACGGCAAAATGATGTCCGGGGTCACACCCCGCAGTTGCGTTGAAGCGCCAGTGACGCGGTAAAACTTGCGGATGGTGATTTTGAGTGTGCCGGGGTCGTTGGTCGCGGATGCGGTGGCCGGCCAGATGAACGGTCGCAACGGACTCAGGTTTTGCACCGTGCCTTTGCCGAACGTGGAAGTGTCGCCGACGACGAGGGCGCGTCCGTAATCCTGCAACGCGGCGGCGACAATTTCTGAAGCGGACGCGCTGAAACGGTTGACCAACACCACCAGCGGGCCGTCATAAAGCACACCGGGGTCGGTGTCTGAATCAACGGCGACACGACCGTCTGAATTGCGCGCCAGCACGATGGGGCCATCCTTGATGAACAGGCCGGTAAATTTGACGGCTTCGTCCAGTGAGCCGCCGGGATTGCCGCGCAAATCAAGAATGAGGCCGGCGACCTTTTCCTGTTCGAGTTTCTTGACGAGGCGCGTGACGTCGGCGGTGGTGCTTCTTTCCGAGTGCCCGGAATTGCCGGGCACATCCACCGTGGCATAAAACGACGGCAGATCAATGACGCCAATGCAGTTGGTGCTGCCGTGACCGTCCGGCAAATCAATCAACCGAGCCTTGGCCGCGTGGTCCTCAAGCCTGATTTCGTCGCGGATCAGGGACACAACCCGGCGCGCGGCACGGTCATCCACCGGGCTGATAGTCAGCCGGACTTCGGTGCCTTTGGGGCCGCGAATGAGCTGGACAACCTTGGCGAGTTCCATGTCCACGACGTTCACGGGCGGCTGGTTGCTCTGGGCGACGGCGACGATGCGGTCTTTTTCCTTGAGCTGTTTGTTCTTATAAGCGGGGCCACCACGGATGAGCTGGTTGATGGTGCAATAGCCGTCGTCCTCGCTCAGTTGCGCGCCGACGCCGAAAAGCGAGAGGCTCATGTTGATGGAAAAATCCTGCGCGTGCTCGTTGTTGAGATAATCCGAGTGCGGATCGTAGGCGTGGGTGAGGGCGTTGAGATAGGTTTGCAGAACATTGTCGCTGTCCCAGTTCGTGACTATGTGCAAGTTCCAGCCGTAATGCCGTGCGAGCATGTCGGCGATTTCCTCGGTGGCGGATTTCGGCAGGGTCAAAATCACGCTGGCATTGGTCGGCGAGATTTCACGGCTGAGTTTTTCCTGCAAATATTCATAACGCAGACGCTGCCGCCAGAGCTGCCGGGCCTCGTTGAGGTCCTTGGGATAAGGCGCATGACGGCGATCGAGCGGAAAACGTTCGTCGGTGTTGAATTTGAATTTGTCCTGTTTGAGCAGTTCGTCCACATAGGCCGTGTGCTGCTCAAAACGCTCGACGAACCGCCGGAAAATGACGAAGGCGGGTGTCAAATCAGCGGTGTCATGGCGGCCGATTGTGAGCGTGTTGAGATTGGTCCGGTAGTGTGCGAATTCGGCGAGGTCCGATTGCAGGAAATTTTCACAGCGCGGGTCAAGCGCTTCCACGTAGCCATCGAAAAATTTCCCGGACATCTTCGCATCCAACGGTTGCTGCGAGTAATGATATTCCTCCAGAAACCGCGCCGTCCAATAAGCAATGTGGCCGTCATTCGGGCCGGGCTTCAGCCCGACGGGAGCCGGCGGGGCGGGAGGTGCCGGCGGTGGAGTTTTCCTGGTGGTAACGCAACCGGCAACGATGAGAAAACAGCACACCGCCGCGAGCGCGACCGGCCCGATGTTTTTTAATTTCAAATGGCGCATGATGAATTGCACAACTTCGACCAAACATAATGCAAATCGTTCAGCAGCGAAACCATTTTGCGCGGTGAATGCCGCTTTGAAGCAGGCAACTTTCCTGCCGATAACGCCGGGCGGGGGGCCTGGCCAGGCCCATCTAAAGCGACATCCATGCTGTTGATGGCGAGGGTCCGGCCACAGCCGAAATCGCCGCATTGGAATTGATGGAGTTGCCCGTGTGTCGGCTGGCGAAGGCTTTTGGAGTTGAGGCGTTCGGGATAACCTGTCCCGCCGCTGCTTTAGCGAAGGCGGACAAGTGAAAGCTGCTCCCGCATGG
>Ga0116112_1000793_pt1 | contig 22814 bp, 15 predicted proteins | sample June2015DPH_8_15_FD_89721 | JGI IMG/M metagenome (GOLD analysis project Ga0116112, IMG submission 89721) | Peatland microbial communities from SPRUCE experiment site at the Marcell Experimental Forest, Minnesota, USA - June2015DPH_8_150 | ecosystem: Environmental > Terrestrial > Soil > Wetlands... | reverse complement strand
CCTCTGGGGCGCGGTAATGAAGTTTGCAGACCGTGGAGCCGAGATAAGCCAGGGCACTCTGAAGGGTGTTTCCCAGATGGGGATCAGTCACGCAGTATTCTTTGCTGAATCGACTATTTGCCTTCGTATCGAAGTCATCCAGAGCTGGCGCTGGTCCTTTCAAAGCGATCAAATGGACAAACAACAAAGCTAATAGAAGAAGGGCGAACTTGCCTTTAAAGTCTTTCATTGCTGGGCCTCCCAGAGCTTGGCGAGCAGATTGTTATGGTCTGCAAGGCTTGGTCTATCATAGACGGATCATGGTTCCGGTAATAGCAGAGGGGTAAGAGGTCCATGAGAAGGATAATTTTTACACGGAGTTATACAGTTCCAGTAAAAACCCGATTATCATCAGGTGGTACCCTTGGATCAATTATGTGGCAACAAATCCAAAGCAAATCCTTTACCCAAAGTTTACCATTTACCCCTTAATATACCCATTATCTGATGATTGCCAGTATATTTGTTATACACTTTTTTTTATAGTAAATTCAGCAAAGTATGGTTGTGCCTGCATTGCCAAGAAAAACCCCTGACCCTGATGGCATTCAAGAGTCAGGGGTTCAACTCCCCCCAGCTCCACCAATAAAATCAGTTGGTTAACGGTAAGAAGCTAACCTCTATTTTATGCCTGTGCCTCTCCTGGGCACCTACTCCTGCCCCCGCCCTGTCAAATATGATCCGTCCGCAGATTTTTGTAATTTGCTATCGAGGGAGAGGCGCGAGCAGACCCCCGGTATGGGCTGGCCCCAAATGGCCTCTGGAGGATTATTATTGTCCAATAAGAAATTTTTCTGATACAAGAAAAAATTCCAAAATAAATTCTAATTATTTAGCCTAAGGCTGCCGACTCTATAACCTATCTGCCGGATATCGCAGATTTTATCTAATTCAGAACTCGTCAGCACCCAACTGGCACTATTCTTGATACATTTGGGGGGGCCTGCCATTGACGGGAAATGTCCAAAGGGGGTCAGAAACATGGACTATCTCAATCTCGATACCGGGGTCATCTGGACCATCGCCTTGTGTGCCGGCACCTTCTTGATCACCATTTTGGCTATCTGGGGGGTTATCTGAAAACCGAAATATACTGCGAGAGGCGAGATATTAGGGAATTTCCCCTAAAGAAATAGGGAATCCCTGATTTATTTAAGCTTGACAATCCAGCAAGATAGGGGCAACATCAACAAAAGGGGAAAATGATCCGAATTAAAAGGAGGGATGAGGGATGATCTTCATAGTTGGCTTTCTGGTGGGAGGATTAGCCATTCTAATTACCATGTCTCTTCTTTTTATGGCGCATGATACTCAGGTGAGGGGAGAGTAGGGGGGAAAGGAAGGTATATTGCAGGGTTGGTTCCCTGGAGGGACTGAATTCTTCAGACCGTAAGCTGCATGACCCCTTATATTGCCCTTAACTGTTGACCCAGGATTGCCACAATCCGCTGGGAAGCGCAGCCATCGCCATAAGGGTTTTTAGCCCGGGCCATGGCCTGATAGTGGCCAGGGTCTTCCATGAGATTTTTGACTTCCGCCAGGATAGTTTCCCGGGTAGTTCCCACCAGTTTCACTGTGCCGGCCCAGACGCCTTCCGGTCTTTCGGTGACCTCCCGCATCACCAGGACCGGTTTACCCAGGGCCGGAGCCTCCTCCTGAATGCCGCCGGAGTCGGTGAGGACCAGGTAACTGCGAGCCATCAGGTAAACGAAGGGGGCATAGTCCAGGGGCGGCAGCAGGGACAGGCGTCCGCCTCCGGGGTCCTCCAGATGAAGTGCGCCGCCGGTTCCCTCCCGGGCTGTTCCTGAAGCGGACAAGATCTCGTACACCGGCTTCTGCACCTGGGGATTCAAATGCACCGGGTATACTAGGTGTACCTGGGGATAGGTTTCCACAATCTGCCGCAAAGCCAGACAGATATTTTTAAACCCCGCGCCGAAACTTTCCCGCCGATGGCCGGTCACCAGGATAAGGCGCCGCCCATCCAAGGCCAGACCGTGATGCCTGGCAAAATATCTCTCCCAGTGTTCTTTATCACTGTCTACCCGGGCAGCAATGAACTGTAAGGCGTCGATCACCGTATTGCCGGTGACCCAGATCCGCTCTGGGGGCACTCCTTCGGCCAGGAGGTTGTCCCGGGCCCAGGGAGTAGGGGCAAAATGGTAATCAGCCAGGGATCCGGTGAGGCGGCGGTTCAGTTCCTCGGGATAGGGCCGGTATTTGTCCCCGGTGCGCAGTCCCGCCTCCACATGGCCCACCGGAAGGCGGCAATAATAGGCCGCCAGGGCCGCGGCCAGGGTGGTAGTGGTATCGCCGTGCACCAGGATCAGGTCCGGCCTCTCTTGCGCCAGCACCTCCTTAAGCCCTTCCAGGACCCGGATGGTGATGTCAAAAAGGTCCTGATCCGGCCTCATCAAGTCCAGGTCATAGTCCGGGACAATCCCGAAGAGGCCCAGCACCTGGTCCAGCATCTGGCGGTGCTGGGCGGTGACCGCCACCTTGACCTGAAAGCCCCCCGCTTCCCTAAGGCGCAAGACCACCGGGGCCATCTTGATGGCCTCGGGACGGGTTCCGAAGATTGTCAATATGGTTATCGTTTGGCTCGTTTGCCCACCTTGTGACGTACAGCCGACGACATCCCGGGCCCGAAGCGGGCTGCCGCCTGAATCTGCTCCCAGTTTTTCCGGAACCAGGCGATGGCGTTTTTTAAACCTACCGCGAAAGGCGTATGGGGTTCGTAACCGATAAGCTGCCTGGCCCGATCCACGGAGGCCAAAAGGCGCGATTTGGTGTCCCATTTACGCCGCTCGGCATACAGGATGCCGGCCTTATTCCCCACCTGGGCGTTGATCATCTGGGCCAGGTCGATGATGCGGGTTTCTTTGCCAGAGGCTAGGTTGAACTCCTGGCCCACCGCGGCCTCAAAATAGCCGGCCCGCAGCAGCCCGTCCACGATGTCCCCCACATAGGTAAAATCCCGGGTCTCCTCGCCGCTGCCGGTGATGGGTAGAGGCTCGCCCCGCATGGCCCAGTAGATGAAGTTGGGGATGACGTTGCGATACTGGCCGGGCAATTCCCCCGGTCCATAGGAATTGAAAAAGCGGGCCTTGACCGCCGGCAGGTCGTAATGGTGCTGGAAAAAGTTGCAGTAAAGCTCACCCAGCATCTTGGTGATTTGATAAGGGGAGCTCAAGTGCAGAGACATGAACTCTTCGGTGAGGGGTAGGGGGGCGCTGCTGCCATAGATGGAGCACCCCGAGGAGGCGTAAACGAAGCGCTGCACCCCGGCCAGGCGGGAATATTGGGCGAGTTTCAGGGTTCCCAGGCCGTTCACCAGAAGGTCGGTCTCCGGGTGGTCGATGGAGTTCTGATTGGCGAACAAGGCGGCCAGGTGGAAAACGACCTCGGGTCCCTCAAAAAAGACCCTTTTCAGCTCAACTTCATCTAGGATGCTGCCTTCCACAAACAGGACGTTGGCAAGGCCCGGCACATTCCAGCGCACCGCCGAGGACAGATCGTCCAGGACGATGACCAGCTTGGCGCCCAGCTCTCCCAGGCCCCTCACCAGGTTGCTCCCGATGGCCCCGGCCCCACCCGTGACCAGGATAGTCTTACCCTCATAGAACTTACGATAATCTTGGGCAGCCATATTTTTTTCCGGCTCCTTATAAATCTCATATTCCCCGGCCAAAAAGGACTATGCGTATGGTCTTGAGCAGGATAGCCAGGTCCAAAAAGAACCCCATGTTTTTAAGGTAATACAGGTCATATTGCAATTTTTCCTGGGTCTGCTCCAGGGATGACGAATAAGGATGCATCACCTGGGCCCAGCCGGTGAGTCCCGGTTTCACCAGCAAACGATAGCTGTAAAAAGGAATATTCTCCTTAAAGCCGGATTGCACCAGCTCACCGGGAGGATCATCGGCCCGCCGTCCCGGCCGTAAGTCCGGCACCGGTTCTTGAAATTTCCGGATAAAGACCTGGCGTTCCGGCCTGGGCCCAATGAAGCTCATATCACCCCTTAGAATATTCAGCAACTGGGGGAGTTCATCCAAGCGCATTTTGCGAAGAACGCGGCCCACCCGGGTGATACGGGGGTCAGCTTCGCAGGCCCATTGGGGTCCGCATTGCTCAGCTTCCTGAATCATGGTGCGGAATTTTAAAATTTGAAAAGGATTGCCATCCAGGCCCAGACGCTCCTGCCGGAAAAATATCGGCCCAGGGCTGTCCAATTTGATGGCCAGGCCAATCAGAAAAAACAGGGGCCAAATTGAGGCCAGGACTAAAAATATCAACCCCAGATCGAATAGACGCTTTAGATGCCGATAATATAACTTGTTGGCCTGAATGCAGCTCAGGTAAAACCAGGTGTCAGAAATGTGTTCAATGGGGACTTTTCCCTCTAAAAACTCGTAAAGGCTCGGCATGTCAATAAGCTGGCAGCCCTCCCAGGAAATCCTATTTAGGGCGCTTATCAAGGACGGCGATTTCTCGTGAGTGACTGCCACCACTACCGCCAGGTTAGGCTGCTGACGGACGATTTCCAGCAATTGGGTAGAATCCCCCATTACCGGGAGGCCATCAATTTCACTGCCGATCTTCCCTGGTTGGTCATCGATAAAACCTAAGGGCGTCAGGCCGCCCCAAGGCCAGCGGCGAATGGCCTCCAAAATCTGCCGCCCGCTCTTCCCGGCGCCGACGATTAACACCTTTCTCTTCAGGCGCTGGGGTAGGGCCAGGGTAGAGAAGGTGCAGCGCCAGATTAACAACAACCCGATAAAACCTGCCGCCTGAATGATTAATAAAGTGCGCCCGATGAAGGCTCCCAAAGGAAAATAGAACAGAACTATTACCGTCAGTGTTCCTATCAAACCCGAAAAAATGAGCTGGGCGATATTGCTCCAGCGACGAAAGTCTTGTTGATAGTCGTACTGATTGGCGATATAGAGCACCAGCAAATAGGTCAGCCCGACCAGGGAGAGAGCGGTGAGGTGGTGCGAGACAAATTTCGAAATTTCCGGCCCGACTTTAGGATCTACATACACCGCCAATAGCACAGAAAGGCAGTAAGCCACGAAATCCCCTGCCAGCAGGAGAAGTGGCCACTTGGAGATCTTGAAGCCAAAAATTTTGTACACTTGAGCCCCAAAAATGATTAAGAAAATTTAGCTATGGTACCGCAGCAGCAGGTAGGTCGCATTGAGGCCGCGGCCCCTCAGCCTGCGGAGGTAATTTGTGCAGGCCAAGCGCTCTGAGATTGCCTGCTTAGGGATTATTGCCATTCGTTTATCTGTCGGTCCTGCTCTTGCCTTCTCTGACGCTCCATCTCATACCACTCATCCTCCATCGCACCCTGCTGACGATCCATCTCGCAATCCGGTTGATATTATGCGGCCACAGGTTGGCTTACCAAAACAACGATTCCCATTATCAAAATACCAATTAACTTTTTCCTGTCTACCTCCCCTTTCATATTTTGGGAGACTGATAGTTAAAACACCATCGGGAAATCCCTGATTTTCTGATCGGGGAATCCCCGTTTCTCTTTATTTCCGCGGGCATAAAGGAAACGACAGGCCGATGACGCTCCCAAGACCTTTAGCCAAAAATTGGCAAGATATATGGGGTATGGTTGCATACGGTGTGCCATTAATCATTTTTGGAATGACTTTGATAATTTTTGATTTGGGTTGGCTGCTTTTTGGCCTCTTCATCTATCAGGCTCGCTAAAGCTTCTGGGGGAATATTTGCTTTTGAAAGTTTCTGGGCGAGATTCCAGTGCCTCAATGGCTGTCTCTATAATTTTACTTTACCATTCTGTTATGGCTTTGTCCATATTGCCAAGAATATCTAGAAAAGCTATTTCACCCATGGCTTCTCATCTACTATAAGGAGTAACTAAAAATGGGCATTAAGAGAGAGCAACTAAAAGTTAAGAGCCTTAATAAGTAGATTGGATTCGGGAAATATGGTTTTCTATGAGTTCTGCGGCTCGCTCCAAAGAGAGATGCTGCACTGCATATCTCCTACCCCGAACCCCCATTTGTTCCCGCAACTCCGGGGCCTGAAAAAGCTCCAGGATAGCCTGGGCCATGGCCTCAGGGTCACTGGGGGCGATCGTCCTGCCACATTGGGCCTCGGCTATCAGCCGGGGAGCATCGCCGTCCAAAGGGAGACTGGCCAGCACCGGCCGCCCTGCGGCCATGATGCTTAAGATCTTGGAAGGGACTACCGGGGTTTTAACCTCCGGGCGCAGGGTGGCCAGGCAGAGATCAGAGGCCAACAAGACCTCCGGGTATTTATCTTTGGGCTGCATGGGCAGGAAGAGGACATTGTCCAGTTGGTTCTCCCAAGCAAGTTTTTGAAGTTTGAATTTTTCAACTCCATCGCCTACCATGAGGAAGACTATGTCTTTTTGGTCTTTTAATATCCTGGCGCTGTGCAACACCGTTTCCAGATCCTGGGAATAACCCATAATCCCGGCGAAGGAGACCATAAAATGATGATCGAGGCCGAGAGAGGCCCTCAATTCGTTTTCTCGAGCACCGGGCTGGATTGCCTTGGTGTCTATCCAATTAGGTATTACGGCGACTTTCCCGAACTTCCCGCCTGCATTAAAGATATGGCGGCGGTTTCCTTCCGAATGGACCGCGACCAGATCGGCATGACGGTATAGAAAAGATTCCAACCCTTTGAAAATTCGGATAAGGTAGGGGTTCTTCAGCAGCCCCAAATCAATGGCGCTTTGGGGAAAGAGGTCTTGAATATTAACTATTAGGGGGCGGCGTCGCGCCCGGCACAGGGCCAGGGCGGCCAGGGCCAGGGGCAGGGGGGGCGAATATACCAGAGCCGCGTCAAAGGCCGGCAGCCAGAGCCCGGCCATGCCGGCCAAGAGGGCGGAGACCAATTGGTCCATTCCCCGGAGGATGGGAATGTTCCAGGGAATAACCAGGTTGAAGACCCGCAGTACTTTCAGACCGTGATAGGTCTCGCAAATGCAGAGACGTTGCCGGTAATCCTTTGGTGTTCCCGCCACATGATAACGGGGCAGGCCGGTAAGGATGGTAATCTCATGGCCCCGCTCCCGAAAAGCCTGCCCCAACTCATAATAAAGATGGGCCGCCGATCCAACCTCCGGTGGGAAATAAGGGGTGATTAGTAAGATCTTCATAAGTAAGCTTTTGGCTTTGGAGTAGAACGGAGGAGGGGTTGGCTCTCACATCTCTTGGGCCTGCCCGGCCCTCAGAGCCGCGGCGGCCTTCAGGGTTGCCCGAGTGGACGCGGCATAATCTAGAAAAAGCTTGGGGAAACCTGCCGGCTCTCCAACCGCCCTGGCAAAGAATTCCAATTCCGCCTGATATCCCAGGTCCATGGAAAACTTGCTGATTTTTCGGGTCCTGCCGCCCTGAATAAGCTGGGCCCGCCGAAAATCCTCGATAACCGCCGCCGAATCTTCGCAGAAGAGCTCGAAACGCTCCCGGGAAAAGGACTTGGGCCCTTTGGCGGTGTAAAGAATGGCGCCGGTTGAACCATCTTGGAAGTTTAGATTAATGATCAGATTATCGTCACAGCGGTATTTGCCAGTGGCTCCGGAAATGGTCTCCACATTTACCGAGGCCGCCTCCGAGCCGGTCATGAAGTGCAGGAAATCGATGAAATGACAGACTTCCCCCCGGAGACGGCCGCCGCCCACCTCCGGGTCGTGCACCCAGTGGTCCCCTGGGATATAGCCGGCATTGACCCGATAAGTCATCATCAGGGGAGTGGTGCGACCCGCCACCATGGCCTTGACCTGCCGAGCCAACGGAGCAAACCGCCGGTTAAACCCCACCATCAGCAACCGGGAGCCGTCATAAGCCGCACTAATCTCTTCCAGCTCCTCTGACGTCAGGCATAAGGGTTTTTCCACCAAGACGTGCTTGCCCGCGGTCAGGGCTGCCAACACCAGGGGGGCATGAGAATTATGCCGGGTAGTAATGATGACGCTGCCAATAGCCTTATCCTGGAGAACTTCTCGGTAATCCGTGGTGGCATAGGCAAATCCGAACTTTTTGGCGATATGCCGGGCTGTCACGCCGGTGGTGGTGGCCGCCCCCACCAGCATTACTCCTGGGACTTTCTTCAATGCTGGCAGCAATATATTTTTGGCGAACATGCCACCCCCGATGAGCCCCACTGCCCGGGGATCAGCCGACTGGCCCGGAGAGGCGGCAGGTTTCAGCCACACCTTCCGAAGCAGCGCGGCTTTGCCGGCATCGGCCGGGGCTTCCCCTGTTTCAGGTCTATCCGGTTGAGGATAGTTCAGGATCACGCCGATATACGGCTCCAGACTTTTCAGAATCAGGTCATAGGCCTCCAGGGCCTGATCAATGGGAAAGCGATGGGTTATCAGTTTCTTTAATTGCACCCGTCCCCGGGCCACCAGGTCCAAAAAGGCTGCCAGATTGCGGCGCTCGGTCCAGCGCACTAAAGATAGGGGATAATCAAATCCCTTGGCCTCATAAAGCGGCTGCAGGCTGCCGGGGCCGGCCGCCTTGGATACCGTAAAGGTTAACTCCTTTTCCCAGAAGGCCTTGCGGGTGAGGCTCAGTTCCGCCACCCCCACCAGCACCAATCGGGCCCGCTCCCGGGCCACCGCCTCGGCCAGGCGCACCGGCCGCGGGTCGCTGCTGGCCGCGGTGATCAGCACCGCATCGGCGCCCAGGCCGCCGGTGGCGTTGGCTACGGCCTCTTCCACTTCATCCTCGCCGGGCGCCAGGGCTATCTCAGCGCCCAATTCCTTGGCCAGCTCGCATTTTTGCCGATCCAGGTCCACCCCGATGACCCGGCAACCCTGGGCCGTGAGCAGTTGCACGCTAAGTAACCCCAGAAGCCCCAGGCCGATGACCACCGCGGTCTCTCCCAGGGTCAGTCCGGCTTCCCGCACCCCATGGAGGGCTATGCCTCCCAGCATGACGAAGGCGGCGGCTTCAAAGTCCATCCCCTCCGGCATAGGCACACAGAGATTTTCCGGCGCCCACACCACCTCGGCATGGGAGGCGAAGCCCGCTCCGGCGGCGGCCACCCGGTCGCCGGGCTTGAAACCCTGCACCCCGGCCCCCACCTCCAGCACCACCCCCGCGGCGCTATACCCCAGGGGCAGCGGTTCATCCAGCCGATTCATCGCCTCCTTGAAAACACTGATGAACCCTTCTTTTTGGGCCTTGGCCCAGGCCTGGCGTACCAGGTCCGGCCTCGCCCGGGCCTTCCCCAAGAGGCTCTTCTGCCCCATCTCAATCATCAGCTTCTCAGTGCCGGGACTGATGAGGGAAGCCATATTCCGCACCAAAACGCCGCCAGCCTTGCAATATGGTTGGGGCAATTCGGCTAGGCCAATCTTACCGTTTTTATACGACTGGATGATTTGTTTCATGTCTATATTTTCCGGGCCACCCCGCCAAGGAACCTCGGCTCTCCAGACAAGCCTTAATATTCGACTCTTCATTATAGGCAAGGGCCATCACCGATCCCGGCGCCTTTTGCAGATTATCCGCGGTGCTCATCTATAATTCTCCGGCAAAAAGCAACCGTCTGCTCGGCCACCCGGGCCCAAGTAAACTTGGCCTTGATGAGATTGACTGCCCTTTCCCCCATTATCCTCCTTTGGTTTTCATTCAGCCATAATTTCCACATAGCTTGGGCCAAAGCCTCTTGGGAGAAATCCACCAACAAACCTGCCTCGGCCTCTTCGATTTCCGGCAAATTACAATTCCTGGTAGCAATTACCGGCTTTCCACAAGCCATGGCCTCCAGGGGGGCCACGGGAAGGCCCTCACTGCGGGACGGAAGCACCATAAGCGAGCAATTTTGGAGCAAAGAGAGTTTATTCATACCGCTTACCAGGCCGGGGAAGAAGATCTGGGAACCTACTCCCGCGGCCTCGGCAATCTGCTTTAGTTTCTGAACATAGCTGTCTGCACCCGTCCCGGCCACCACCAGAACCGGCGCATTATCGGTGTTGGTCAAATAGTTGAGAAATTTTCCGAAAGCCGGGATCAAGATATCAAGCCCTTTTTTTACATGAAGGCGTGAAAGGAATAGTATGAATTTCCTGCGGCCCAGCCCGGGAAATTCCATATCGCTAAAATTCCCGTTCATGTTGGGATGATAGGTTTCCAAATCAATGCCGTTTGGAATTACCTCTACCTGGGCGGATTTCACAAATATTTTAACTTGCCGGGACTCCTCCCTGGTAAGAGCCACAACTCCGCTGGCATGTGCATAATTGCTTTTCTCAATCAGTCGCCAATAGACCATTTTTTTCAATCTTCGCCGCTTTAGGGACCATGGCTCAAAAATCCCTTCCGGGTAGAGGAGGTAAGGAATGCCCATCTCAGTCAAATGTCGCCGCGCCGTCCAATTAGTGTAATCCCAATTGCCCCGGACTAGCGCGATATCAAAGTTAGCAGCCCGCTGTTTAATGTGCCGGCTTAACGAAGGAGAATAAAAATAAGGGTTATGCCACCAGCGCCTGGCATAAATAACTTCAAGGCCCTTAACTTCGGTCAAACAATCTGAAGGGACTGGCAAACGGCGACGGCCATCGGCATCGGTAGTCAAAACCAGATTTTCGTGACCTTGTTGCTTGAGTCCAGCAGCAAGGCCAAAGGCCGTTTGCGGCAGCCCGCCATAAGTAAAGGCCGGGGGGAAGACACTGCAAATATGGAGGAATCTCAAAGGATTAGGCTGTCCTTTTATCTTTTCATCCTGGCTGCTTCTACTGCCTGTAGCAGGCTCCGGGCAAAGGTTTCGGGCGTCCAGGCGGCGATGATCCGCCGGGAGGCTGCTCCCATGGCCTCCAGGTCCACCTGGCCGGAAGACATCTTCAGCATCAGCAGGGCCAGTCCTTCCACGTCAAAAGGGTCAAAGGTGAAGCCATTGACCCCATTTTGCACCAGGTCATTAACGCAGCCGCATATTTCGCTTACCAGCACCGGCAGCCCCGACGCCATGGCCTCATTCACCACTAGGCCCCATTGCTCCGCATGGGAACTGGGGAGAATAAAAGCTGAAGCTGACCCATAAAAGACCGTCATTTCTTCCGCCTTCTTATAGCCTGGCAGGTGTACGAACCTTTCCAGGCCCGAGGTATTAATCTCCGTCCTGATCTTGGGTTCTAACTCTCCGCTACCGCAGATTACCAGGTCCCAGGCCTTGGCTCCGGCCAGAGCGCGGTAATGGGAATAGGCTTGCAAAAGTCCGGAAATATTTTTCTTAGAAATAAACCGGCAGGCAGTGAGAAAGAATCTTTCCGGCAGTCCGGCTTGCCTTCGGTTGATCCCTTGTTTCCGGATGGTATCGGCTTTTTCCTGCCAGAACCGATTATCCACTACATCGTAGCCGGTGAAAATACGTTGCGGGGGCAGGCCCAATTCCCTGGCGTAATGGAACTGGGGAGTTCCTCCCACCAAAGCTGCATCAAAGCGTTTGACAATAACCCGTTTCAGAGATTCTTTCCACCATACCCGCGGAAAATCTCTCTTATGACTTTCGGACATCAATATGGGCAAACGCGATTTCAATTTGCACCAGCCAAGGGCGGCAAAGCAGGGCCAGCTGCGATAGCCGGGGATGACCACCACTTCCGGATTATCTCGGTTTAGAACCGACCATAATTTCGCCACCGTCTGGAGAGAATTAAGAGGCACACGACTGCTCCCCAAAACTTCAATATTTGTTGAAAAGGAATTCTGAAAACCGATGTTAGGTAACTCTGGCGACTTCTCCCCCAAGCTGTAACAAGAAACTTGTCCGCCTGCCTTATTAATGTTGTGATAGCTGGCTGCCGGCCGGTCCGGAGCCCCTTCCATCAGGCTGTAGATAAAGACCTTATAGCCATGTTCTTCTGCGAGACGCTTGAAGGAGTTGAGTCGGGTGGCATGATAATGCATAATATCAAAAAACCAGATACTGATACGACCTTTCATTGGAGACGCCATTTTTATCATATTATCTTATGTAACCTTAAATGTTATTTTTAAGAGCATCCTTCCATATTTTTGAAATGCTGTTATGCTAACAGAATAATGATGCGCATTCCTTTATTGCCTGGATGCTTGACGGTCATAGACCAGTTTATCGAAAATTGCCCTGTAGATATTCACGACCCTTTCCGGATGGTGCCGGGCGATGATCATCTCCCGGCCTGCGAGTCCGATGCGACTGGCCAGTTCCTGTTCTTTCAAAAGAGCGTCACAGTAACCTGCCAGCCTCATTCCATCGTGGGTTGGCAACAAAAAGCCATTTTCCTGGTGGCGCAGCGTCTCACCCAGGCCGCCGCCATAGCAAACGGACGCCACCACTGGGATGCCGTGCGCCATAGCTTCCAAGGGGGTTCGGCCCAGGGCGTCGGCATCGCTGTTGAAAAGGAGGATATCGAGGGAGCGATAAAAATTTGTCAGATCGGTCTGCCACCCCAGCCAACGGACTCGGGGGGCAATCCCCAACTCTTCAGCCAGGGTCCGCAAAGCTCCCTCTAATTTACCGGATCCCGCGATTACCACTTCTAAATTATCATGGTTTTGGGCCAACGCCGCCGCGACCCGCAGGAGCACATCAAACCTTTTCCTTTCAATAAGCCAGCCGGCGTTGCCAATGACTTGGGTCTTTTGCCCCAGTCCCAGAGCCATCCTGGCCTGGGCCCTCTCTTTTTCCGTAACGATGGAAGGAATCGATATCGGTAACGGAATAGTTTGTGATCTCGACTGCAAAGGAGGGAAGATGCTGCCTGCCTCTTCCCTTAAAAAGTCAGAATTAAAAATTATCTTATCGAAGAATCTGCTAAATATCCGGTAAAAAATTTGCCAACAGCTTCTGTCCCAGCCTGAAGTGCCATGATGAAAATGCACTGTAAGGACTTTGGGAATATGTTGAAAGGTGGAGGCGGCCCAGCAGTTGCCCACGCTGGGACCGGTGACTAATACCAGGTCCGGGCGGTGCCGCTTAACCTCCCGGCGATAAAGGTGGTGGGAAAGGAGGCCGAATTTGCCCCAGTAAGGGTTGCCAAAGGCCGGCACGCCCATGTCATCCAGGATCTGTTTCCCCTTTCCCAGGGGGTACAGCGCTACCACCGTAAATTCATACCCCCGGCCATGAAGATTGCGTATGAGGGTGTACATGCTCTGCTGCATGCCGCCCAGATTGGTGCTTTGGATTAAATGAAGAATTTTCATTGTTGACATGTCAAAGAAGCTCTTTTATTCCCTGTTCATTTTCATGGCAAAGGTTTTCTTAACCGTTTTTCTTAACACGTAACGTTTGTCCTGGGACTTAATAAGCCTTTTCTCAATAAGATAAGTCAATAAAATGGGGATTCCTTGTACATATAAAGCCGTGGTCAACACTGAAAGTCCATCACGGACCGCGGAGATGGCATAAGGATAAGCCACGACAAAGAGGAGCAGCCCGGTTACCGGATAGGATTTCCAGTCTTTTGCCCGTTGGGCCAGGCCCCCTAGCCCCCCCGCCAGGGAAAAAAGTATGATGATGCCCAGCCAGCCGCCATTTTCCCAGGCATCACCGATGCAACCCGGAGCAGCACCCCACAGGTAAGACATGTAGAAAGTCCTGGCAGTATTTGATGCAAAGATGTTGTGCTTTCCCGGCCACCAAATCCGAGGAATGGGTAGAATGAATAGCTGATAAAAATAATTAGCCCCCCATTCGAAAGGAAATGTCTCCGGGGCAAACTTGAGCCAGTGAAGGGAGATCTCAAATCCCACCACACCAGAAAGATATTCCTCCCTGGTGCTTTCCACATAGTTAGTTATAGGGCCCGACTTGGTATAATAATAACTTTGGAAGGCCTGCCTGGACTTGCCAAGGACTCCAAATACTCCCATGACTCCCGCCAAGATAATGATGCTTACGATCACCGTCCGCAGTCTTTTCAGCGGCTGCAGCCGGGGGATAAGGCCTGCAGTCAAGAGCAGACTAATGCCAAGAGTGAATAAACCCTGACGCCCCCAGCCCCACCATAAACGACTTAACAGGAAAGGAACTGCCAGTGCCAGAGCGCCAAAAATATTTCCCGTGCCCAGGAAGAAGAGAATGCTTGCCGGAATGCTGAATAAATTGAGGTTCACCAGATAACCAGTGCTGCCGCTGAAACCTCTGCCACTGCCATCTGGGAGATCGACCCAGATGGCCGAGCTGACATCGCGAATTCCTGGAAAAGGCAGATAAACCAGGATGCTGACCAGAGCAGCTGCCGCTAACGCCAGGCTCAGGATGACCAATCTCTTTCTGAGAATTGCGGAATCCTGCGAGTCCGGCTGTCTTTCAGCGCTGATCGGTTTTCTTGCAGGCCGAGTTAAGATCCAACGGTATGCCGCGGCAAAACAGGCTAACCCAACGATTACCGCTAAACCCATCTTGATTGCCAGATCTTCTGCTGCCCACCAACCTCGAAAAGGGGGAACCCCTAACTGATAAAAATGCTTAAACCACCGGATATCGAAGATGTACCAGGGACGGATAAAATAGGCCAGACAGAAGATGGCCAGGTAGAAACCCGCAATGCTGTCCCAACGGAGTACCTGCCTCCAGCCGATAATTGCCCCGAAAAGGGCCATGCCCAGGAAACAGAGGATAAGATAGTAAGCCATGGGCAATCAGCTCCGCTCAATTAGATGTTTCATAGTTGTTACCAACCTTTCCCCGTATTTCTCCCAGGAAAATTCTTGGGCCCGGTCTTCGGCGGCACATGACATCTTCTTTAGCAGCTCCGGATCTGCAGCCAACCTTTCCATTTTTTCAGCAATGGCCCCGGCATCGCGAATGGGGACGATAAAACCCTCCACCCCATCCCGGACCACGGAGCCGGCATGGGCAGTGGTTATTACCGGCAAACCGGCGGCCAGGGCCTCGTAGGTCACCGTGGCCGACCCTTCGCAGATGGAGGGGAAAACGAAGACATCGGCCCACTCATAGTGGCGACGCATCTCTGTTCGAGAGACTTGGCCGGTAACTTCCACCCGGGTTTGCCACCGGCGGCGGTAGGGGTCCCGGATGGCCACCGGCCCCACCAGGCGCGCTACCACCCTGGTGCTGTTCAATTCTCCCAGGGCTTGAACCAGGTATTGCGGCCCCTTGCGCAGGGAAACCCCACCCACGAACAGCACCCGCAAAGGTCGGCGGCCGTCATAAGGGGTGCGGGTTGCGGCAAAATGGGAGGGCTCCACTCCATAGGGCACCACCCGGATCTTTTCCAGCGGCACCCCCATGGCGGCCAGGCCCAGGGCCACGAATTCGGAGCCGCACACCACTGCGTTAGCGGCCTTCCACTCCTGTTGTTCCAAGTCTATCCGGGGCTCCCACACCTGGCGGGGTGGATAAGGAGCCTCCCAGCCGGGCCAAAGGCTTCTTTCCTCGGCAACCCACTGCCAATCTATGGCAGCAGGGGCGCTGGGCTGCTCCAAAATCATTATCGTTGAGGAAGATCCTCCCTTCTGAAAAAGGGGCAAGGCCACTGATGAAAAGGCATAAATTGCCCTTGTTTCCGAGAAATCATAGCGCAGCAGCAGCTCACAGAAGCGCCGTCCAAAGTCAAGGTGAATCCGCTCCCTTTCGGCCATGCCCCTGGCTTTCTTTAGCCCCCTGGCATAGGAAAGACCAAAATAGTTATAGGCTATGACTTTACCAGCAGGTAAGCCATCTTCCCGACGGCCTAAAAGGCGTTTTAGGCCTGCTGGTCTGAATCTTTCCGGAAGGAGAAAGCTTAATTTTGTTAGCATGTGCCAGGAACTGCCCTGGCCTAAATAGGAATCTGTGTAAAAATGGTCCAGCATCCCGGCCAGGTGCAGAATTGCCGGCACCGCATAGTGCATCCGGGCTCCCAGTTGGACGACTGCGACTTTGGGCGTTAATACCTGCTTTTTAATCATCGTGTTGTTGATTAACTCAAATCATTTTATCTTTCATCTCATTAAGTTTCCACCGTATTCTAATAAGGCCCTCTCGTATGTTTAATTATTTTCATATTTAATTAGATATGTTGAAGCCCCTTGCGCTTCATAGTGATTTAATACCTTACCATCTTTTTCCATTAATTTAAGTACATCTTGTTGCTCCTGTTTCTCACTTAGATCACCCATATCAGTCAATATAATCCAGACCCTTTTATTTTTTTTAATAAGTTCCATATCATCATAAATATTTTCCGGGACTTTTTTAAATCCAATATCAAGCATTGCTGTGCCTATTATTACATCTTTAGAAGTAAAAGAATATCTATTTTGATAATATTTATATGCATATCTGGCATCATTATACAAATATATTTTATCCCCTTTAATATAATGTTTTTGCAAGTAGTTAAATACGCTCCTTGTATCCTGCATACAGCCATAGCTTGGCCATATAATGTACGAGAATGCTCTTGATATTGGAATTAATAATATAAATATAAGAAATAATGCTCCCAATACTTTATTTTTATTCCAAATATAAGCCCGGATATTCCCGAGTCCTTGTCCCACCAATAATATAACAATGGGTGCTAAAAATAAAACTAGTCTTAACCCTAAGGGATATTTTTTTAAGAAAGACGCCACTACTGCACAAATTATTGTAGTCAGAAATATTGTTAGTTGAAATTTATTTTTTGAATACAATGTTATGCATCCCATTACAAGTGATCCAAAATATATTGCTCTTAGAATATTAAAACCTGTATAGCTTGTCAACCTTGGGTCACCAAATGCAAAGAAAATATTAGCTAAACCCATTTTAAAATTATTCATTGATAAGATTGGAAGGCTAACATAATATTTGTTCCAATAATTAATAAGGTATCCATTAGCCACCAATATTCTCAATGATTCATAATAGAAAAGAGAGAAACTAATGACCCATATTGAAAATATTATTAGATAAATATACAGATGTTTCCAAGCCTTATCAATTATATCTTTGACAACAACACTAAATGCAATGGCGGAAAGCACAAATAGTGCAGGATATGATAGCCATATGAAAATTGACCCAGTAATCCCAAATAATATAATATTAAGAATATTGCTCTCTTTTGAATAAATAACTGTGCCCATATACAATAACAATATAGTTACAAAAACATCCGTAGAATATTGCTTAGCCTCAACACTATAATATATTAAATAATATGACAATGCAAAAAATGCAAGGGTTATCGGGACAGCATTAGGAGTAACAAGTCTTTTAGATAATTGGTAAAATGCTATTAAGGCAAGCAATCCAAGAACTAATGACAATAGTCGTAACGAATATTCTGATGAACCAAGGAAATTGGTTAATAATTTCATTAAAAGCAAGAAACCTAATGGCGCACCTTGATTTAAATCCAATCCCTTTGTTAATAAATCGGTTAATGGTTTATTAATAATATTCAACGCTAAACACAATTCATCCTCCCATAATGGTCTGTTATATAAGTATGCAAAAAGCCTGATCGAAATACCTATAAATATCAAAGCTAAAGAACAATAATATATATAATGTTTTTGATGATCTTTGGTATGCACGATTTATTAACCTATCTCTATTTTTGGCCGATATTCACTTACTTAACTTAGATGTATCCATTATCGAGCCTAGGTGGGCATATCATACAATATAGGGTAATTCTCCATTAAGTTCAATTAACTGTTTAAAGACGAATTATCAAGCCACCAGTATGAAAAAATTTAAAAACCGAAAACGCTAGTCAATTGCCTCACTTGTAAAACAGCTTTTTTATTTTTTGTCTAAGTAGGCTTTTTAGCTTGTTATAGACTCGGTAAAAACTGCTTCCGCCATTTTGAATGAACTGAGCCAAAAGGCGCGGCCCCAGAAAATCGCCATATTGCGGCAGAAACTCTAAAACCTGCCTGGCTTCTTCGGCATCTACAAAAGCCGCGGAGCTAACCAGGCTCCAGGCTAAACTGCGCCGAGCCTGGAATAGAAGTTCTTCTTTATGAGGTACGGCCGAAGGCCAGTTTTGTTGCATATCCTCCAACTGCAGCAGGTGCTCCCTGGCCTGCAACAACCGGATGCCCTTCTTTCCCACTGAATGAACCCGGTAGCTTGCCAGAATCTGGTCATTGTAAAAAACGTCCCCAACGGCCAGGAGGTCCCTGGCCATTTTCCAATCTTCCGAATAATCAAACCTACCATCATACCCGCCCACCGCCTCAAAGGCGGAGCGCCGGATCATCATAATATTGACGGCCTTGAGCCCAAAAACATAACGGTCCCATTCCTGCAGGCCGGAGCGTATGAAGGAACCATGAATAGACCGCTGAAATCCTAAAGGTTTGCCGTTGACATCGATCAACCTGCAGGCGCAGTGGGCGAAGGCTATGGAAGGGGATTGCTCCATAACCGGGACCATGCTGGAAATAAAATTCGGCTCTATCAGGTCATCTGCATCGACTCTACAGATATATTTCCCTGAAGAGGCCCCAATAGCGGCATTGATGTTTCTAGCAAGCTTGAGGTTTCTTTCCTGCCGCAACAGCCGGACGCCTTGACTTTCATAATTTTTAATAATTTCTGGGGTTCGATCGGTGCTGGCATCATCCGACACGATGATCTCTGTCCGAGGATAATCCTGACTTATGGCACTCTCCAGGGTCTCGGCAATAAAGGGCTCGGCGTTGTAGGCCGGAATGCAGATGCTGACCAGGGGCATCAGTCGATTTGTCGGGTGGTCATTGGCTGGGGGCATCAACTTTCCCTCGCCAGATAGGACCGATCAGGGCTCGAGAGGCCTTAAGTGGCTGATAACCTGGCAATAGGCTTTCCGTCAACAGAATAAGCAAGAGATAGAATACCGACCCCACCACTCCCAGAAGTGCGATCCATCCCAGGGCAGACCAGTTGGTTAAAGGGACCTGGTAAATTTCTACGGGAAGCCAAATAAACCCGGCCAAGAGCACACTGGCCACCAGGGAGGGAACAATACAGGTCAAAAGGTCTCTCCCAGACACCTGAACCTGCTGCCGGACAAACCGCCACCAGAGAGGAATTCCCAGAAGAATCCCCAAGGCATAGGACCATGACAAACCCTGGAGCCCAAAGAGGTGGGACAAAGGGTAAACGCAGAGAAAAATTCCGAGAGCAGAAAAGAAGTCCATGGCGAACCCGCGGTTGGGCTTTCCCGCGGAATAGAAGAGGGGCGCTCCCGTCAGTAGTAGCGCCTGCACTGCTCCCCCCACGACCAACCCCGGCACCAGGGAGACCACTTCCTGCCACTTGGCACCCAGGAAGAGCGGCAAAACCGGGCCGACGGCCGCCGCCATCAAGGCGCACAGGGGAAAGATAATCAAGGTGGCCACCTGCAAGACCTTGAGAAAGGCCGTCTTAAGTTTTTCCGGGTCATCTTGCATAAGGCTGTAAGCAGGAAAGAGGACTTGGTGGAACATGTCCGCGAAGTGATTCGAAGGCAGCAGGGCAAAGCGGGAGGCCATTTGGTAAAGTCCCAGGGCCGCGGCTCCGAAGATCATGCCGCTCATCATGTCGGTGCCTTTGGATATCAGGAAATAGAAAGTGGCGCCCAGCAGCAGCCAACGGCCGAAATGGAAAAGTTCCCGGGCTGCCTGCCCGTCGAAGACCAAGCGAGGCTGATAGGGGTAGAGGACATAGGAGACGATAACTCTGGTTAGAGTGCCGGCCCCAGCCCCAAGGACCAAGGCCCAGGCGTTGCGCCAGATCAGGGCAGCAATGACCGCCACCAGGAAATCCATGGCCAGGCCCCAGGCATCTAATTGAAATAAGTCGCGAAATTTCATGTCTTTTTGCAACAAGGTAACCCCTATGCTGGGGAGACCGCCCAAAAATTGAACCACCGCTAAGCCCTGCAAAATGGTGGTAGCGGCCGGCTCCTGGAAGTATCGGGCAATTATGGGGGCGCAAAACCAAAGAACCGCGGCGATTAAGGTGGACCGGACCAAAGTTACCCACCAGGCGGTATGCAGCACCCGTGGGGAAAGGCGCGGCCGTTGTATCAAGGCTTCGCCAAATCCGGAATAGGTGAGAATGCCCAACAACTGTATGGCCAGGAGTCCAATTCCCGCTAAACCGAAATCATAAGGGCTCAGTAATCGGCCCAAAATAACCGCCCGGCCCAAGAAAAGACCTTGTCGGAAGAACTTTCCGGCCAAAAGCCAAAAGGTGCCGGATAAGGTACGCCGCCCGAGGTTTTGTCCCAGGGCTACTGCATTATCTCCTTCATCAAGGGGGGATGGATTTTTCATGGGTAATGCAGAAGTACTGTTGTGCTTTCACGCCTGTTTCCTTTTAACAATGGTTGCATCTTCAGCTATTTATCTGCTGCCAAAATAGATCTTATCGTAGAATGACCTTTAAAGAGGCCTGTTATGCTTTTTAAGATAATTATAATATTCCCCTTTAACCGATATCGAAATTAAAAAGGAAAGACTAACAACTTTCTTAATTAATAATTAGTTTTTAAATATGCGAGCTTGTTGTCGGTATAAGACTATCGCTTTTTTTAGATGGTCAGTCTTTTTTGCATAGGTAATATAACCAAGAGTCTTCATTTTTCTCCAAATTATTATGGATCTGGCGCCCATCAGCTAAAGAAAAGATTTGGATATTTTTGAACCCGAGATTTTTTAATTGGCTTATTTGCACAGCAGGTTTAATATAATAACCTAATATTTTGAAATCGTGGGCACCATCGTTAATAATAGTATAATCCTTTCTCCATAGTTCCTTATATTGCTTATTTATAGTTATTAACCGAATATACTTTTTAATCGAAGACAGTAATGTTCTAACATTAAGCGTGACTTCAAATCGAAATAAGTTCTTTGTTGATTGGATATTATGCGTTGAGAAGCAGAAATATGCACTTGGTTTAAGAACGCGCTTTATCTCCGTTAAGATTTTTATTCTATCATCATGAGAGACAGAATCTATTCCATTGAAGCTGAATAAAATAAAATCAAAATAATCATTTTTAAAAATATTCATCATTCTTGCATCACATACCTCAAAAGCAATATTCTTTCTTTCCTCTCCAAATCTCTTTTGGCATGCTTCAATCATTTTCTCAGAATAATCAATTCCAATATATTCTTTTACTAAATCTGAAAAATATCTAGACGTTCTACCTCCCCCAACTCCAATATCAAGCATGCGCATATCCTTGAGGTCCGGCAATAATAGATTGATAATTGCCTCTTCTGGCTTTTGAAGACCTTCTAAAGTGGAATAATAATTTACTATGTTAGAGGACTCAAATATTTCTTTGTTGGATGAATAAAGGGTATCGGTCATTTTTACACCCTTATAAATGCCATTTATAATTACTACTGGTAGAATAAATCTCGATACATTTCATGCGGCAACTGGCTTTTTTAATAAAATGGAGACTTTATTTAATAAAAAACGATAAATTCTTAGAGGATATGATATATAGATGCTCTCTTCAAGCAAGATTCCCCCAAAAGAATCTTTGAATTTATTGACCTCCGTAAGACTATCATAACCACCAGCATCCAGGATTTTAAAATTGCGTTCTTTAAAAAATAGCATATCTGCAAACCAGAGAAACCTATTGGCCCTTCCGATTAATGATCTTTGGTCATGATTATCATCATATGGACATAATGAAGCCGACATCAACCCTCGCGCCCTCTTTTCTTCTTCATCAATTAATAAGGCGTGCATAACCAAAATTCTATTATCCTGTATTGCCTTAGTGATAATCAAATAGTTTTCATAAGTTCCTAAGGCCTCGATACTAGTTGGCTCGATCTTTTTTGAGGCTGCGAATAAATTATAAAATTTAACGAATTGTTCCAGATTATCTTCTATATTAAATATTATTCCCTCTTTTTTAGCTCTATTTATTTCATATCTTGTATTTTTTTGGAAATTGCTAAATATTTTATCTTCTCCCTGGGATAGGTCAATAATTTTTGTAAAAAAGCTCCATCTTTTAAAACCGGTAAAATTCAGTTTCGATTTGCATTGAATATATTCGACAAATTTAAAACGATCCTTTGGAAAAGGATGATGGCAGAAGTACATAACCCGATAATTGATAAATCGCGATTTCATCAACAATTTAATCAAGGTCAGGCCTTTGTGAGAAAAATATTATAGCCCTTTGTCAGGGAAAATAATCCCCTATTACTAAATCTAACCTTATATTTGTTCTTAACCATGTAAGAAATAATTTACTGAATAGATAGAGCAGTTCATTTTGCTCAATCTTGAGAAGTCGTAATAAAGTTGTTCGGCAGATGAGTATTCGACAACCTCGATAGGCGTGACGGCATAGTTGGAATAACCAGCGGAAACGGGAACTTGAGGCCCCCCTAGATTTTTTGCCTAAGGCTATTAATTCGATCTTTCATCCAACCGAGGGGCCCAGTCTTAGGCTGATGGCGCCGAGACGCAGGCGGCTTATCATCCGAATCTGAAGCATAATAAGAATGGTAGCGGTAGTGTTGACCGTAATAATATCCATATCCCTTCCCGCTCATGGGGATATTGTTCAATACCGCGCCCAGGAGGGGGGCCTTGACCTCCGTCAGGATGTTCCTGGCCTGGATGACGGCCTTGCGCGGCGCCCCCTCGGCCTTGACCACCAGGAGCACGCCTTCCACCATGGTCGCCAGGATGGCGGCGTCGGTCACCGACAGCAGCGGGGGCGAATCCACCAGCACGCGCCTGAATTTCTCCAGGGCAAGGGCAAAGAGCTTTTGCATGCGAGCCGACTGCAAGAGTTCAGAGGGGTTGGGGGG
>Ga0116112_1000778_pt1 | contig 23162 bp, 16 predicted proteins | sample June2015DPH_8_15_FD_89721 | JGI IMG/M metagenome (GOLD analysis project Ga0116112, IMG submission 89721) | Peatland microbial communities from SPRUCE experiment site at the Marcell Experimental Forest, Minnesota, USA - June2015DPH_8_150 | ecosystem: Environmental > Terrestrial > Soil > Wetlands... | reverse complement strand
GGTGCGCACGGTCATCGTGTTCTTGCCGGGCTGATAATTCGCGGTGGTCTCGACCGCCTCGGCGTTGAGCAGCAGCCGGAGCACTTCGAGGTCGTGCGGCGCGAGTGCGCGGGCCGGTTTGAGGATGAACTTGATTTTCCTGTTCGCGGCGATGTTCGCTGTGCGGCGCAGGTTGCGGCCCTGCGTGACCAGTTCATTGCGCGCTTCGATGTGTTTTTCATCCTGTTCGGTCAGGCCATAGTGCGATTTGAAATCGTCGTCGAGCGGTTTGGGCCACGGCGCGGTCATGATGGTCTGGCCGCCCTGGTTTTCCGGCATGTCCTCGGCGTAACCCATCCCGTGCCAGAGTTCCTCCGTGATGAATGGCAGGAACGGATGGAACAGCCGCAACGTGTGCGACAGAACGAAATCAATGACGGCCAGCGTGTTGGCCTTGTGCGCATCTTGTTCCGCACTCCGCGTTCCGCGTTCCACACTTGCCAAGACCGCTTTGCTCGCTTCGACATACCAGTCGCAATATTCGCCCCAGAAAAAGCGGTAGAGCGTCGCCGCGGCGTCGCTGAATTTGTATCCGGCGAACGCGGTGTTGATTTCACGGATGGCCGCGTCGAGCTTGAGCAGAATCCATTTGTCGTCGGACGTCAGGAGTTGCGGATTGATTTCGCCCTGCACTTCGTAAGGTAGGACAGGCGTCCCGCCTGTCTCACTCTTTGAAACATTTCCCGAATCAGATGGAGACAGGCTGGAAGCCTGTCCTACGAGTTGCCGGAACCGGCAGGCGTTCCAGAGCTTGTTGCAGAAATTGCGGCCCAACTCGACGTTCTGTTCGTCGAACAGGATGTCCTGGCCGAGCGGCGCGCTGCGCATGGTGCCGAACCGGAGCGCGTCGGCGCCGTATTTGTTGATGAGGTCGAGCGGGTCAGGCGAATTGCCGAGGCTCTTGGACATCTTGCGCCCCTGCTTGTCGCGGATGATGCCGGTGAAATAGACGTTGCGGAACGGCAGGTCGCCCATGAACTCGTAACCGGCCATGATCATACGCGCGACCCAGAAGAAAATGATGTCCGGCCCGGTGACGAGGTCGGTGGTCGGATAGAAAGCCTGGAGTGTTGGGTTATTGGAGTCCCGGGATTGGTCACCCGTCCAACCCATCGTCGCAAACGGCCAGAGCCAGGAGCTGAACCAGGTATCCAGCACGTCGGGGTCTTGGGTGAAACCCAACGCCTCCAATTCCTTAGTTTGCGAATCCAATTCTGGACTGATGCAAACTTCAATCGTTGTCGGATAAGCTGCAAGTAATCCTGACCCGGGAATCCAATCACCATCCGCAGCAGTCCAGTTAATCTTGATAAATTGGCCGTGTTCTTTTTCAGCTTTTTTGAGCAGTTGCTCTGCTTTTTTAAATAGATCGCCCGCGCACTGTGGCGTTGCTCGCCACACCGGAATCCGGTGTCCCCACCAGAGCTGGCGGCTGATGCACCAGTCTTTGATGTTTTCCATCCAGTGGTCATAGACTTTCGCCCAGCGCTGCGGATGGAAGCGCATTTTTGGGTGGTGCGAGGCTACTGACGAGCCGGCTCGCGAGGACGCTCGCCCCACCGAATCATCTTCCTGCTCCACGCACGCGCGGGATTTCTCCACACTCGGATATTTCAAGAACCATTGCTTGCTCAGATACGGCTCGATGGGTACGTGGCTGCGCTGGCTGTAACCGACGTTGTGGACGTAGTCCTCGGTCTTCAGTAGCAGCCCCTGTTCGGTCAGTTTCTCGACCGCGGCCTGGCGAGCTTTCATGCGGTCCAATCCCGCGAAATCCTTGCCGGCTGCCTGTGTCATGTGGCCGTCGAGACCGATGACGACGGTGAACGGCAGCTTGTGGCGCAACGCGATTTCGTAGTCCGCTGGATCGTGCGCGGGCGTCACCTTCACGCAACCGGTGCCGAATTTCGGGTCCACCAGTTCGTCGGCAATGACCGGGATGGGCTTGTTCTGGATCGGCAGGAGCACCTTCTTGCCGACGAGCTTCGTGTAGCGTAGGTCGTTTGGATTTACCGCCACCGCTTCGTCGCCGAGCATCGTTTCCGGGCGCGTCGTGGCCACGACCACGAATTCGTTGGCCTTGGGCTGGCCTTGGTCGTCGAGCAGCGGATATTTGATGTGCCAGAGGTGTCCTTTCTCCTCGATCATTTCGACTTCCTCATCGGAGAGGGCGGTGCGCGCGGCGGGGTCCCAGTTCACCATCCGTTTACCGCGATAGATGAGGCCCTTTTTGTAAAGCTCCACGAACACCTTCTGCACGCAGCGCGAATACTCCGGGTCCATGGTGAACCGTTCGCGCGTCCAGTCACACGACGCGCCGAGCTTTTTTAATTGCTGGATGATGATGCCGCCGTGCTTTTCCTTCCATTGCCAGACGCGTTCGAGAAATTTTTCGCGGCCCAAATCGTCGCGATGTTTGATTTCGCCGGCTTTCTTCAGCGTGCGTTCTACCACCGTTTGCGTGGCGATGCCGGCGTGGTCGGTGCCGGGCAGCCAGAGGACTTCCTTGCCGTCCATGCGCGCCTTGCGGGCGAGGATGTCCTGGATGGTGTTGTTGAGGACGTGGCCCATGGTGAGCATGCCGGTGACATTGGGCGGCGGAATGACGATGGAATAGGCCGGGCGTTTGGGCGACACGCGCCTCGGGTCGGCGGCGAAGCAGTTTTGCTTCAGCCAGAAATCATACCACTTGTCCTCGACGGACCGCGGTTCATAGGCCTTGGAAATTTCCGGCATAATCAAAATGAAAACATTTAACGCTTAACATTCAACGCCGAACGCCCAACGACCGAAATTCGATGTTGGGCGTTGAATGTTGAATGTTCGATGTTCACTTCTTCAACAGCGCGAATTCCATCGAATCCACCAGCGCCTGGAGGCTGGCTTCGATGATGTTTTCGCTCACGCCGACGGTGCCCCATTCGCGCCGGCCGTCGGTGGACTGTATGAGCACGCGCGTTTTCGCCGCCGTGCCGCCCGCGCTGTCGAGAATGCGCACTTTGTAGTCGGTCAACTGGACTTTTTTCAGTTGCGGGAAGAATTTCACCAGCGCCAGCCGCAACGCGCCGTCGAGCGCGTTTACCGGGCCGTCGCCCTCGGCGACCGTCTGCGCATGCTGCTGGCGGACGCGGACTTTCACCGTGGCTTCGCAAACGTGCTCCATCCCGGCGCGGCGCATGGAGACGTGGTACGCTTCCACTTGAAAAGGCAGTTCCCGATGTTGCAGCGTCTTGCCGATGAGCAGCGCGAGCGACGCCTCGGCGGCTTCGTATTCGTAGCCTTCGTGCTCCAATTGCTTGATGCGGTTCAGGATCGCCTTCAACTCCGGGGTTTCGTTGGTCAGTTTGAAGCCCAGTTCCTGCGCCTTCATTACGATGTTGCTGCGGCCGGCGAGGTCGCTGATGAGCACATTGCGCACATTGCCGACGAGCGCCGGGTCAATGTGTTCATAGCTGGCCGTGGTCTTTTGCACGGCATTGACGTGCGTGCCGCCCTTGTGCGCAAACGCGGCGGAGCCGACCCACGGCTGGCGCGGGTTGTGACGCAAGTTCGCGATTTCGTCCACGAACTGTGAAAGCTCCTTCAACTTGGGCAGCGACTTCGCGGGCACACAGGTTTTCTTCAGCTTCAAGGCAAGGCACGGAATCACGCTCGTCAGATTGCAGTTACCGGTGCGTTCGCCGTAGCCATTGATGGTGCCCTGCACGTGCACCGCGCCGGCTTCGAGCGCCACCAGCGCGTTCGCCACGCCCAGACCGATGTCGTCATGCGTGTGGATGCCTACCGGGCAGTTCAGTTTGCCGACTGCGACCCTGGTAATGGCCGCGATTTCGTCCGGCAGACAACCGCCGTTGGTGTCGCAGAGCACAACGAAATCCGCGCCCGCCTTTTCCGCCGCCAGCCAAGTGGCGACAGCATAATCGGGGTCGAGCTTGTAGCCGTCGAAACAATGTTCGGCGTCGTAGATGACGAACTTGCCGTGGTCTTTGAGGAAGCGCACGGTGTCACCGATCATCGCGAGATTTTCCTCGGGCGAGCAGCGCAGGACTTCCGCGACATGCAGCATCGAAGTCTTGCCGTAAATCGTCACGACGGGCGTGCCGGCCTGGATGAGCAGGCGCACCTGGTCGTCGCGCTCCACGGACATGTTTTTTTTGCGGGTGGAACCGAATGCGGCCAGCCTGGCATTTCTGAATTTGCGGCGTTTGGCCTGGGCGAAGAACTCGATGTCCTTGGGATTACTGCCGGGCCAGCCGCCTTCGATGTAATGGACTCCGAACGCGTCGAGCTTCTCGGCGATGCGGAGCTTGTCCGCGACCGAGAAATTGACGCCTTCACCCTGCGAACCGTCGCGCAGGGTCGTGTCATAGATTTCGACCTGGGGTTTCATAAATGGCCCGTGAAAAACGGCAGACAATATCCCTGAATTTGGCGGAACTGGCAAATCTGAAAACGGCGTTCATCCATTTTAATTAATACGGATGTTGTTTACGCCCGGTGAATAAAATGCTATTGGTCGGCGTCTTCCCCGGAAAATCTCCGGTGCAAGATTTTCCGGAGATACTGAACACAACCCGGCGGGGCAAATATGCGAAAACGAGGCGACTGGTTAAAGCAGCGTTTTGAAGCGGTTGTGGGTGTGTTTGTTTCACTCCCGGCCATTCTGTGCTCGGTGGTTGACTATTACGCTGTCCCGCAAATCAACAGTCGAAAACCAATCCGTCATTTTAATCAGCATTTGGAAAACACGGTCAGCCTCTTCTGCGTTTTCCTGACCCTGCTGTTTGCGATCATTGACTATCTGACCGTTCCTCGAGCCAGTTTTACCTTGTTTTATCTGTTGATTGCAGCCTATGCCGCATGGCGAGGGGGCAGAAAAGCCGGGGTGCTAATTGCCTTGACCAGCTCGCTGGCCTCGTTCGTGGGTGAAGTCAATCACAATTCCCAGCTCGGGGTTCTCTACTGGAACCTGGGGGTGCAGATCGCCATTTCATTATTCGTCGTTGTGCTGGTTTCGGCCGTTCGCAGCCTGACCACCCAGCTGGAGCAACGGGTCACGGAACGGACCGCCGCGTTGGAACATGAAATCGGCGATCGCCGGCAAACCGAGGAACAATTGCGCAAAACCATGCAACAGTTGCGTCAATTGGCTGATAACATCACTGATGCTTTCTGGATGCGGGACGCGGAGGATGACCGCATGGTCTATGTCAGCCCGGCCTACGAAAAAATCTGGGGACACAGTTGCAAGGAGTTGTATCAATCGCCCAACGGCTGGCTGGACACAATCCATCGGGAAGACCGCCAACCGGTGGCAGATGCCCTGCTGACGAAACAAGCGACCGGGGAATACGATCAACAGTACCGCATCGTAAGGCCCGACGGTTCCCTGCGATGGATACGCGACCGCGCCTTTCCGATTCGCGATGGCTCCGGCAAGGTCATCCGCATTGTCGGCATCGCAGAAGATGTTACGGATCGCCGCCGGCTGGAGCGTGAAATCCTGGAAATCAGTGATCGCGAACAGGCCCGCATCGGCCAGGATTTGCATGACGGACTCTGCCAGCAGTTGGTCAGCCTGGGTTTCGACAACAATTCCCTCGAACAACAATTGGCCGCCCGCGCGCTGCCCGAAGTTGCCGCCGCCCAAAAAATGGGCAAGGTGCTTGACGACGCGATTGCGGAAGCCCGGTCCTTGTCCCGCGGACTTTTCCCCGTGCAACTGGAGGCGGACGGCTTGAGTCTGGCGCTGCAGCAACTGGCTGCGGGGGTGTGCGCCCGCGCCAAAGTGAATTGCCGGATGGATTGTCCGCACCCGGTGTTGGTGCGCGACAATACCGTGGCCACGCACCTTTACCGCATTGCGCAGGAGGCGGTGAACAACGCCGTCAAACACAGCCGGGCCGGTTCCATTTTAATTCAATTGAAAACCAACCATAACCGGATTGAACTGAAAGTCAGTGATGATGGCATTGGAATTCCCATTTCGCGGAGCCCAACCGGTGGCATGGGGTTGCACATCATGAATTATCGCGCCCAGGCAATCGGCGGCACGTTGATCATTGAGCGCGCGCCCCGGCACGGCACCATTGTTTTCTGTTCCGCCCCGCAACCACCGGCTTGAATCTCTTATGGCAATGGACAAAGCCACCCAGCCAGCGCAGCAAACAGTGAAGCGAATCCTTCTGGTGGACGACCATCCCATGGTGCGCGAACGCCTTACGGAGGTCATTCTGCGCGAGCCGGATTTGACCGTGTGCGGCGAAGCCGAAGACCGCTTTCAAGCCATGGAAAAGATCGCCGCCACCCGCCCGCATCTGGTCATTGTGGACCTCACGCTCAAACGTTCACATGGAATGGAATTGATCAAAGACATCCGCAGTCAATACCCGGATTTGGCGATCCTGGTGGTTTCGATGCACGATGAAATGCTCCATGCGGAACGGGTGATTCGCGCCGGTGCCCGCGGTTACATCACCAAGCAGGAGGCCACCCGGAAAATCATGCTGGCGATCCGCACGGTGCTGAATGGCGACATTTACCTGAGTGAAAAAATGGCGGCACAAATCGCTGCGGCCGCCGTTGGCGGTGCGCGGGCCAAACCCAGCCTGCCCATGGACAAACTTTCCGATCGCGAATTGCTGGTCTTTGAAATGATCGGCCAGGGTCACGGCACGCGCCAGATTGCGGACGAGCTGCATCTGGACATGCGGACCGTTGAAACTTACCGCGCCCGCATCAAGGAAAAGCTGAATCTCAAAGACGCCAACGACCTTCTGCAACACGCCATCCACTGGATGCAGGCCGAAGGCTCGCTCTGAGTGCTGGCTGGCACGTTTCGTGGTAAAGCACTTCGTCGCCGGGAGAAAGCAGCACACGCCGGGCAAGGTCGAGCGACATCCCTCACGCCCAACGTACCCGGCCAACTCAACGGATGGCGCGCAGAAACCAATTCCCTCACGGAGCAGCCGGCTCGGGCTGGCTGCCGTTGTCCCAATCCGGCGTGTATTCTTTGGTGGGACCAGAGAGTTTCCATTCACCCCCAATTTTGACAAAAGCCTGGACGAGAAAATCCGGGATATGGTCACCGTTCTTCGGCTGGGAGGCGGGATCGAGCTTGAATTTTAATTCCACCTTGTCTTCCGCCAGCGTTTTCCAGGCCGTAATCTGCAGGCCTTTGAATTGTTGCCCGTTCCGTTTCATATTGGCGTTGAATTCTCTGCGGCCATTGGGTTTGTTGTTGAAGTAAGCCTGTGATTCCGGGCTTAGACAGGCAAAGACCTTGTCGGCGTCGCCGTTCATCATGGCCCAGGCAACGGATTGAAAGGTGTCTTCCGGCGTCGCGTAACCCACAAACGTCAGTTGCTTCCTGGTCAGGTAGTGCCCGGCGCTTTTCCCCGCCGACCCCTCCACGCCGGTGCGCGCCGTGAGCTTCCAGACCAACAAGGGGAAGGCGGCGGCGAGTATGACTGCGCCCACAATTCCGACGATAATTTTCAGATTGTTTTTCATGATGATCGTTCTCCGTGGTTTGATTATTCAGGGCGCGACAACCATTGCCTCAGGAAGCCCCCGGCTCGGGCTGGCTGCCTTCGTCCCAGTCCGGTGTATAGGGCCTGGTGGAACCGTCGAATTTCCATTCCCCACCGACTTTGACAAAGGGCGCGACAAGAAAATCCGGCATGGGCCCGCCGTTCTTCGACGGGTCGGTGACGTCCAGCTTGACCTTTAATTCCACCTTGTCGTCCGCCAACGTTTTCCGGGCCGTAATTTGCATGCCTTTGAGCTGTTGGCCGATACGTTTGATGTCGGCGTTGAATTTTCTCCGGCCGTTGGGTTTGTTGTTGATTTCAGCCTGCGTATCCGGGCTGAGACAAGCAAAGGCCTTGTCACTGTCGCCCTTGATCGCGGTCCAGATGATGGTTTGCAGGGCGGCTTCCGGCGTTGTGTAACCCGTAAAGGCCATTTGCTTTTTGGCCAGGTGGTGCCCGGCGCTATTCCCCACGGGCTCGTCCGCGCCGGTGTGCGACGTGAGCTTCCAGATCAGCAAGGGGAAGGCTGCGGCCAGCATGACTGCGCCCACAATTACGATTACAATTTTCAGGGGGTTCTTCATGATCATTATTCCTGTGGTTTGATGGTTCAAGGCGCGAAAGACAATTGCGTCAAGAAGCACCCGGCTCGGGCTGGCTGCCTTCGTCCCAGTCCGGCGTGTAGGGTTTGGTGTCACCGCAGACTTTCCATTCATCGCCAAGTTTGACCAAAAGCTGGACGAGAAAATCCGGGATGGGTCCACCGTTCTGCGGCGGGGCAGAGGTATCGAGCTTGAATTTCAATTCCACCTGGTCGTCCGCCAACACTTTCCGGGCCGTAATTTGCATGCCTTGGATTATTTGCGCGTAGTTTTTAATCCGGGCATCAAATTGTCTCCGGCCGTTGCGTCTCTTGCCTATATCAGCCTGCACGTCGGGGCCGAGACAGGCAAAGGCCTTGTCGCTGTCGCCGTTGACCGCGGCCCAGACCATGGATTGAAGGGCGGCTTCCGGCGTCGCGCAACCCGTGAGGGTCACTTGCTTCCGGGTCAGGTAGTGCCCAGGGCCGGCCCCCGACAGATGATCGGTGCTGGTGTGCGACGTGAGTTTCCAAATCATCAAGGGGAAGGCGGCGGCGAGCATGAACGCGCCGAGAATTACAATTACAATCTTCAGATGGCTTTTCATAATGGCCTCAGGCGATTGACTAGTTTTGTATTCGATTTCCGCCATTCCGAAATACACGTCAGGCCGGCGGAAAGTTTCAAGAATCAGAACTGGCGCGCCAGATCGTGAAATAACTTTGATTTGTTTTAATTATTAGTTTTCAAGAAATTTACTAATAAATTTGCGTGACAATGGCTTTGGCGCCGGGTACACTGGCCGCCAACACCTCAGGTAACATGAGCACACAAACTAGTTTTTTGCTGACACAAGCCGACATTCCCAAACAATGGTACAATCTGCTGGCGGATTTTCCCGAACCGCTGCCGCCGCCGTTGCATCCGGGCACCAAACAACCGGTGCCGCCGGAAGCGTTGCTGGCGATCTTTCCAGAGAACCTCGTTAAACAAGAAATGTGCCCTGACCGCTGGATCCCGGTGCCCGACGAAGTGCGCGACATCTATGCGCTCTGGCGGCCAACGCCGCTGTTGCGTGCGGTTCGTTTCGAGAAGGCGCTCCAGACGCCGGCGCACATTTATTACAAATACGAGGGCGCCAGCCCCGCCGGCAGCCACAAACCCAACACTGCCGTTGCCCAAGCTTATTACAACAAGGTCGCCGGCACCAAACGGCTCGCCACCGAGACCGGCGCGGGCCAGTGGGGTTCGGCCCTCGCGTTGGGGTGCAAGCTGTTCGGCCTGGAGTGCAACGTCTATATGGTCAAGGTCAGCTACGAACAGAAGCCCTATCGGCGGATGCTCATGCACACCTGGGGCGCCACGGTGCATCCCAGCCCCAGCGACCAGACCGAATACGGGCGCAAGGTGCGGGCGCAGGACCCGAAGTGTCCGGGCAGCCTCGGCATCGCCATCAGCGAAGCCATCGAAGACACGGCCAAACATCCAAATACGAAATACTCGCTCGGCAGCGTGCTCAATCACGTCTGCCTCCACCAGACCGTCATTGGCCAGGAATCCATCAAGCAGATGGAAATGGCCGGCGAAGAGCCGGACTCGATTTTCGCCTGCTGCGGTGGCGGCAGCAACTTTGCCGGCATCGCGTTTCCGTTCATTCACAAGAAAATCACCGGGAAGAAAAAATATCGCATCGTCGCCGTCGAACCTTCCGCCTGCCCCTCAATGACGAAGGGCGAACTGCGCTACGACTTCGGCGACACGGCCATGACCACGCCGCTGCTGATGATGTACACACTGGGGCACGATTTCATGCCGCCGCCGATCCACGCGGGCGGGTTGCGTTATCACGGCATGTCGCCCATGGTCAGCCACGCGCTCAAGCTCGGCCTCATCGAAGCCGAGGCGTATGCGCAGACCAAGGTATTCGAGGCAGCGGTGCAGTTCGCGCGCAGCGAAGGCATTGTGCCGGCGCCGGAGTCCGCACACGCCATCGCCGCGGTCATCAAGGAAGCGATCCAAGCGCGCGAGGCAGGCAAGAAGCGCGTCATTCTCTTCAATTTTTCCGGCCACGGCCTGCTCGATTTGAGCGCTTATGAAGCGTACCTGACCGGCAAATTGCAGGATGTCTAACCCAAATTCCAACCCCCAAAATAAAAACCTATGAAAACTCGATTCGTCCGCATTGTTCTGGCAGTCGGTTTTGCCGCACTGCCAGGTTTGCTCTCAGCCCAGCCCGCAGCCCATTACGCACCCGGCGTGGAAGGTATCAAAGGCGCCTCGTTGCCACCACCGGGAGTTTATTTCCGGGACTACAACTATTTCTATACCGGCGATCAACTGAACGATTCGTCCGGCAATAAAATCGGTCCGGCCGACCTCGATGTGTTCACGTACGTCAACCTTCCGCGCGTGCTCTGGATTACGGACCAGAAACTACTCGGCGGCTTCGTGGGTGTGGACGGTTTTTTACCGATTGTTTACCAGCAGGCCAGCGCCAACACGCCGAACGGCCCGTTTAGCGGCAACCGGTCCGGCATCGGTGATTTATTCGCCGAAGGCACACTTTCGTGGCATCTCAAGCAATTCGACTTCGCAGTCGGCAGCGGCGTGGACGCGCCCACCGGCGATTCCCCGACTCGCCCCGGTCCTTCGACCAGGCCCGGTCTGGGCTATTGGACGTTCATGCAAACGGCCGGGGCGACCTGGTACATTGACGAGGGAAAAACCTGGGCGGTGTCGGCGTTGAATCGTTACGAATTCAACACGGGACAACGTTACACCGACATTATCCCGGGACAGGCATACACGCTGGAATGGGGCATTAGCAAAACGGTGGAGAAGGTCATAGATCTGGGCGTGGTCGGTTACTACCAGCAACAGGTGAACCCGAACAGCGGCGCATCGTGGAGCAGCCGCAGCCGCGTGGCCGCGGTTGGTCCCGAAGTCAGCGTGGCTTTCCCGAAACAAATGCTGTTCATCTCGTTTCGATATGACTACGAGTTCATGGCGGAATCCCGGGCGCAAGGCCACACGTTCGCGCTCACGCTGACTAAGCGGCTCTGAACCATCCCGAAAATTATTTTCTGGTCACGGAGGGCCGGCCAATACCGGCCCCTTTTTTTCAAGACGACGGCCAACGTGCCGTTTACGATTCGCGGGCAAGGAATTAGATTGGGATGTGGAAGTTTCTGAAAACATCCAATGCCCATTTTGCAGCCAGAAGTTCGAGGTGGTAATTGACACGACGTTGCCATTCCAGCGGTTCACGACGGATTGCGAAGTGTGCTGCCGGCCATTCGAGGTCATTGCCGAGTGCGAACCGGGCGAAATTCTGAGCTTGGACACCGTGGTGAATTAAGGCAGCCTGCGCCCAATGCACGATTTCGCGAACAAAGTCCTGTGGGTTTACATCGTCCTTTTGCTTGTCGGCGGATTGATCGGATTTTTCAAGGCCAGGAGCAAGGTGTCGCTCATCTCGTCGGCGGCGTTCGCGGCGTTATTGGTGTTGACGGTGGTGCCGGGTGTTTTTCAACCGGGATTCGCGCGCGGGCTGGCCAACGTCATCATGGCCGTGCTGCTGGTGATTTTCGCGGTGCGGCTGGCAAAGACGAAAAAGTTCATGCCGAGCGGCCTGATGTTGGTGGTGACGATTGCGGCTTTGGCATTGCAGAACCTTTTCAAAGGTTGATTCGTTGACGCGCGGAAAATGTGTTGCACGCGCGGAGTTTGGCTCGTAAGTTCCTTGGCCTTTCGGGCGCACCCATAGCTCAATTGGATAGAGCATCTGACTACGGATCAGAAGGTTGCAGGTTCAACTCCTGCTGGGTGCGCCACTCCGCGCCGATTCGTGTTTTGGTTTACCTGGTAACCGCCAGCCGCGCTGCGTGCCACGAGCCGCGCGGCTCTGCGCCGGGCAAGTTCCCGCCTGACTCGCCGCGGAAAACCTGTTTCGCGCCCATAAACAGGGCACATTTCGCTGGTTTTCGGCCCGTTTCCCCATGGGCTGAAATCCCCCCAAAACCCCACATTTTCCCGCTTGGTACGGAAACCAGCTATGTACCGCGCTTTACGGAATAAAACGGAACATAATTTACTTTACTTGGAAAAAGGGCACATAATCTGCTTCAGTCAGGGGGGAAGTGAATTTATGAAGAAAAATTTTAGGGCATTTTTTTGGGTTCCGCGCCTGGGCGTGGGAGCGGCTTTACTGGCACTTTTCGCTTTCGCTGCGGTTTCTCGCGCCGACATAGACATTGTGAACTCTCTGGGTGATACGAGGGCTGGCGATGCACCGGCCTCCAACAATCCTTTCAAAGTCGAAGACTTTTCGACGACTGTCAGCGGCCAAATCAGCGACGTTATTTTGAGTTTGAATTTTAACGCCGCGGCGGTAACGGCTCATTCTCCACTTGACGTTTATATTTATAATGCGACCGGGAGCGGTCCCACTGGCAGTGGTTCTTTGCTCGGAACGATTACTCCAACAACGACTGGCGACCATCAATACACGGTCTCTGGCTTGCAAGCTTACAGCCTCACCGCCGGACAAGATTATGCCATTGGGATTGATGAAACATTAGGAAGCGGAACCGTAGGTTGGGAATATGCAGCCCTCAATTCCCCCAATACGGGGACGGGGGGATCCTTTTTGGGGGCATATAACAGCGTTGCTGGCGCTAGTCCTTGGGTAAGTAGCAATCCCCTTCAGCAGCGTTTCATGAAAGTTACGGTGGTTCCAGAACCAAGGACGGACGCGATTATGGGCCTCGGCGCGTTGGCTATGGCCGCCGGCTACACCTCGCGCCGCAGAATAATGGCTGGTTCCTAAACCAACTCTTGATCCCCGTAATTGGGAAACCTGTGTGGCGGAAGTTGCCGGGCCGTCCATTCAAGCGGACGGCCTAACCATTTGGGCGGAGAGCAATCTCATTTACTTTTTGATCGGATGCCAGCTTCGCTCATGCGGTAGATTGCCAAGCCTCTAAACCATGCGAGGAAGTCCGCACGGGTTCGTATTTTTGGTTTACCTGGTAACCGCCGGCCGCGCCGCGTGCCACGAGCCGCGCGGCTCTGCGCCGGGCGAGTTGCCGCCCGACGCACCGCGGAAAATCCTGTTTCGCGCCCATAAACAGGGCACATTCCGCTGGTTTTCGGCCCGTTTCGCCAAGGGCTGGAATCCCCCAAAACCCCACATTTTCCCGCTTGACACGGAAACCAACTATGTGCCGCGATTTACGGAATAAAACGGAACATAATTTACTTTAATTCACAAAAGGCACATAATCTGCTGTAGGGAGGAGAAGTGAATTTATGAAGAAAAATTTGAGAGCGTTTTTTGGGGTTCCGCGCCTGGGCGTGGGAGCGGCTTTGCTGGCACTTTTCGCTTTCACTACGGTTTCTCGCGCCGACATAGCCATTGTAAATGACTTGGGTGATACGATCACTGGGGAAGCAGGGACTACCGCCAGACCTTACAAGGCCCAAGACTTCTCGACGACCGTCAGCGGCCAAATCAGCAGCGTTATTTTGGACCTGAATTTTAACGCCGCGGCGGTAACAGCTGGTTCCACGCTTGACGTTTATATTTATAATGCGACCGGGAGCGGGCCCACTGGCAGTGGTTCTTTGCTCGGGACGATTACCGCAACAACGAGTGGCGCCCATCAATATTCGGTCAATGGCTTGCAAGCTTACAGCCTCACCGCCGGGCAAGATTATGCCATTGCAGTTGATATCGCATTACCAGGAACTCGCACCGTCGCGTGGGAATATGCAAACACCGGTTCCCCCAATGCGCCGGGGGCGAAGGGATCCTTTTTGAACGCGTATAACATGACTAATAGCACTGAAGGTTGGGTTTTTCAAACCGGTCAGCAGCGTGAAATGGCTATTGCGGTTCCAGAACCAATGACGGACGCGATCCTGGGCCTCGGCGCGTTGGCTATGGCTGCCGGCTACACCTCGCGCCGCAGAAAAATGGCGGGTTCCTAAACCAACTCTTGATCCCCGTAATTGGGAAACCTGTGTGGCGGAAGTTGCCGTACCGCCCCTTCAAGCGGACTCCTCTTTCCACAGAAGCCGAATCTTGTCTTCCATCGCTTGCTGTTTTCCTTTATTTAAGAAAATTTGCTCCGGAACCGGGTTCGAGCGCTTGCAAGCGGGCACTGGCTTTATGCCAGAGAACTGTTCCGGGCGGTGCGTTACTGAGGCAAAGCCGAAGGTAATGCGCCGCCTGATTGGTGTCGTGGCGGTGCTCGGCAATCGCCGCAAGACCATAACTAACGCTGCCAAGTTCCACCCCCGACTTTTCAAGTTCGCGGTAGTCTGCTTCCGCCGCCGCAAAATCCTGGCAGGCCAACCAGGCGATGGCGCGGGTGAGCCGGGTTTCCGGCAGGTTGGTGAGCGTGAGCATGTGGTCCAGAACCGGGATGGCGGCAGCGGCATTGCCGGATTGAATTAAAATGGCGGCCTGAATGTTCAGGCTTGCCACATCGTCCGGCGACCTGGCGAGTTTTGCGTTGACGAGCTGCAGGGCGTTCGTGAAATCGCCAAAGGCGAGATATGCGCTTATAACTCCGTCCGCAATCTGCGCGTCGTCGGGATGCTGCTGTAAAACGGACTGGAGAACGCCACTGGCGTTGGCGGTGTTGGTTTGCGACAGCCAAGCGTTCGCCTCCAGCAGCGCCATTTCCAGGTCCAAGGCACTGCTCGCCGGAAGATTTTTGGTCTCGTTCCGCAGATGGTCTATCAGCGGGCGGGCGCGATCGGGAAACTGGAGCCGGGTATAAATCTCCGCCAGGGCGAGCTCCGGAGCGAGCGCGCCGGGTGTAAGTGTCCGGGTCCGCTCAAATTGTTCCGCCGCTTGCAGCAACATGCCATTTTTTTGAAACGCACAGCCCAACAGATAGCAAAAAATCGGTTCGTCAAACGGGCCGCTGTTGTTCAGAACGAGGCTTAAGTGCTGAAGACTCCCCAACTGGTCGGCCACCTTGTCCATACCGGCAAGTCCCATCCTGAAGCCGGACTGGAGGTTGGTGTTACAGGCCAAACTGATTTGCGCCGAAAGGTTGTTGGTATTCAGTTGCAGCGCCTGCTCGAAACGAAGCCGGGCCTCGGACCACCGGTTTTGCCGTTGCAAGGCCGCGCCCCAGCCGTCCAGCGACAGCGAATACCATTCCGCCAGCAGGCGGTCCTGATAAAATGGCGCCGGCACAAAGCCGAGGCGCTGAATTGTTTTCTGCCAGCCGGTTGACCGCCGGCGGGAATCGGGTACGAGCGAGGCCAGTTCCTTTTGCCAGACGCCGGTCCAGAAGGTTTCATTCGCATCCGTGGCCGCAGCAGTCAGCGGCGGAATCTCCAGGGTTTTTTCCCCGCGCAATTTCACTTCATAAATCGCGCCGGTGGGTTCCAGATAAAACCGTTCAAATAAAAAGCCGTAACTGGGATGCAGACAGAACAGGCGGCTGGTGCGGGCAATGTGTTCGAGCAGCCGCACTGTTTCCAGCGAGGTGAGTTCATGCCGGGTTTCGTCGGTCAGCCAGCCGGCGGGCTGGCGCCGTTCCAGCCAGGCGCGGTATGCCACCGTTGGCAGTGCGTGGGTATCCACGGCCAGCCAGTCCGCCCCGTTCCGGTGGTGCGCCAGGGCAGCTTGAAAGACTTCCAGCTTTTGCGGTTGGCCGCTCAACATCACGCCGCGACCGGTGGGCAGGGAATCTGCCAGCAGGTCGCCGAAGCGCTCCAGCGGATGAAAATTCATGTGGAAGATGGCCGGGGTGTTTCTCGCCACCTGACCCACGATGATCAGGACGAGACACCCGGCGGCGAAAGGGACAGCCAGTTGCCGCAATTGTATTGAGGTTCGTGAACGGCTGTGCCGACGGACCGTTCTCTGTGAAATCAGCAGGAGATTGCCCGCCAGAAAAGCCGCGCCCAGAGCATTCAAATAATCAAAGGCCAGCAACGGCAGCGAAACGCCGAACTGTTGTTGCACAATCTGCCGCGGCCCCGTGACCGGGTCAAACGCCAGCCATAAACAAGCCAGCAACAGCGCCACACGCAGGCTACGGTAAATCCAAAGCTGGAAACGGTCCGCCCGCGATATGTTTTGTGTGCCCTCGTCGCGCTGGCGCACCAGGCAGGCCAGCGTGGGCACCAAAAAATATAGCATCACTGCCATCGCCGGCAGCCGGTGCACAACCCAAAATTGATCGTAAGGCAGCATGACCATGTTTTTGGTCTGCTTCAAACTGACGAGCCAGGACTGGCCCAGGCTCCACGGCGAGTGCGGAGCCAGACCATTGACCAGCGGCAGCAGGGCGTAAATTGAAAATCCTGCCAACCCCAGTCCGGCCAGCCGCAGCAAAAATTTCACCCGGAAACGGAACCTTTGCAGCCAGATCACTCCGGCGACAAACAGCGTCGTGCAATATGGCCTCTTCGCTTTCGTGCTTTCAACTTGCAGCCAGATCACTCCGGCGACAAACAGCGGCAGCGCCAGCAGCAGCAACCAATTTTCCGCCATGCCCAGCCCCCAGACGAAGGTTGCCGCATCAAGCCAGGGAGATTCGCCCCGGACGCGATATTCCAGCAGCAGCCACAGCGCCGCCGCCAGAAGCAGCAAGTCCAGCATTTCGCCGGTGGCGGCAGTCGCCTCCTGCCAGAAGCTGAATTCCAGCCCGCACACCGCGCACGCCAGCAAAACCGGCAATGCGCTGGCCAGGCGGTTGGTGTTTTCCCACGGCCGGTCCCACGGCAGCAACTGGACGGTGCGCGCCAGCAAACCCAGTGTCAGCGCGGCCGTGGCGGCGGAAAAAAAATTCAGGCCCAAGGGCACCCAGGCGGCGGGCAACAGCCGTAATGGCAGGGTGAACAGCCAGAGCAAGGGTTGCCCCACCATCGGCGTCCAGTCCCAGCCGGCAATCTTCGCCGTGAGGGACAAGCTGTTCATCGTCACCCCGTGGCTCAAGGTGATTCCAAAAAGCATCAATGCCCCAATCGCAACCAGTAATGGAAAACGGCGGGTAAAATTTGACATTGAACCATCGGACATTACTTGATGGTTCAAGACTATTTATGGCAATGCAAATATAAAACCCCGCACTGGCGGGGCTGGTAAAAACTTCGTGAAATGGATTGCTGGCATGCAACCGGGCAAGCCGGGCAGTCCAGACACTGAAGAACCACTTCGCAACGGAAGCAGCGTGACCGGGCGGAGAGACCACCGGAGTCGGCGCGGAGAACCGAAACGCTACCCTGCAAGCTCGGACATTGACGTGCAAGCCTTCTCAGGCAGTTTGCATCATGGGTGTGCAGATGTTCGACTGTCGCGGTTCGCCACCGGGTCCGGTTCAAACGGGGGGCGAATTGGCTTGCTTCTGATTTTGATTGTCCCAAAATGTAACCGTTGGAAATGCGACAAACGCGGTTTGGGCCGGGCGTTTTCCCCAGACCATTTTGTCTGGCTCACAACGAAGTGTTCTGATTGGCAAAGCCAATGTAGCTCAGCGGTAGAGCAACGGTTTCGTAAACCGTCGGTCGCCGGTTCAATCCCGGCCATTGGCTCCATCTTCCAAGGGGGAATTTTCTTAAGCCAACACGGCCTTTGGCATGCCAGTCTGTTCCTGCTTGCCAAAAGCTCGTATCGAAGCGCAGATTGTGCTTAACCAAGCCTCCGCCCGCAGAAAGGAAACTTTTATGGAAATGATACCGGTCATCCTCCTGGTGGTTCTGGGGGTTCCCCTTGCCTTGGCTGTCTGGCTGATTGTGCGCGCCGTCCAAGCCAAAGGCCGTATCGAGGAGCTTTCCTTCCGTCTGAGCGAATTGGAATCGGAAGTCATCCGGCTGAAGCGCGAGCGGGAATCCACCAAACCGACCGAACCGGCGCCCAAACTGGCGCCAGTGCCGCCAATGAAAACGGTGGCTCCGGCTCCTGTCCCACCGCCACAGTCAGCGCCGGAACCAAAGCCGGCTTTTACCTTGCCAACGCGGGAACAAACTGTTCAAAGACAGCGCGAAGGCTTGTCGGCGAAACCGGCAGGCGCTCCCACTTTTGCCTCAGCGCCGTCCCCGGCTACTGCTCCACCACTGGCAACCCCGCCAACTTTACCTCCGGTGCCGCCTCCACTTTCACCCATCGACTCAGAACCCGCCCCACAACCACCACCTCAAACCGGTTCCGCCATCAATTGGGAACAGTTTCTGGGTGTAAAGGGTTTTGCTTATGCCGCCGGGCTGGCGTTCTTTCTCGGTATTGCGTTCGCTATCAAGTACGCTTTTGATCACAACCTGATTTCGCCGGAGCTTCGCATGGCGTTCGGGTTCCTCACCGGCGTCGCCCTGCTGGTTGGCGGCACCTGGTTGCATCGGCAAAAGCAATACACCGTCGGTGCGCAAACGTTATGCGCGACGGGCGTGGTGATTCTATACGCCGTCACCTTCGCGTGCCGCTCCATCTACCACTTTGAATTCTTTGGCACGCTCCCGACTTTCCTGCTGATGGCGCTTATCACCACGACCGCCTTCCTGCTCGCCGTCCGGCTTGATGCCCTCGTCGTCGCGGTTCTCGGCATACTCGGCGGTTTTCTGACACCTTATTTGCTCGGCACCCACGTGGACAACCCGCTGGGTCTGTTCGGTTACATCGCCATCCTCGACGCCGGACTGATTCTGGTGGCGTTGTATCGCCGCTGGCATTTCCTCAGCTCGCTGGGCGCCATCGGAACCGTCGTCATGCAAATCGGCTGGGCGAGTGAATTTTTTGTTTCTGAAAAATATTTTGAAGGCGACAAAATCCTCGTCGCGCTTGCCGTCCTGCTCGGATTCAACGTGTTGTATCTCGCGGCAGCCTGGTGGTCAAAAATTCGTGGCTCAACGAACCGATGGCTTTCGGGTTCCACCATCGGGCTGGCCGCCGTCGCGCTCGCCTTCACCGGATGGTTCCTGACCTTCGCGTCCCTCGCGCAACGCCCGTGGCTGCTGTTCAGTTTCGTCTTCCTGATCGACCTGATTGTCACCACCCTCGTCCTGCTGGCTGATGGAATTGCTCCCGTCCAGTCCATTGCCGGCCTTGCGGTCTTTGGGTTGCTCGCCGCGTGGACGGCAAAATACCTGACCAACGACCTGTTGAACGCGGCTTTGGCGTTTTATTTCATCTTCGCCGTCGTTCACTCGGTCTTCCCCGTGGTGCGGCAACGCTGGCGCGGCGTCAGGACTGTCATGTGGGGCAGCCAGATTTTTCCGCCACTGGCGCTGGTGCTGGTGCTCATCCCCATTTACCAGCTCACGGAAGTTTCGTTGATTGTCTGGCCGTTTGTCCTGCTGGTGGACGTGCTCGCGATTGCTCTAGCGGTGGTGATGGCCTCGCTGTTGCCGGTGCTGGTGGTGATGTTGCTGACGCTCGCTGCCACCGGCGCGTTAATTTTCAAGATTCCGGCCGAACTCACCGGATTGTCCACGTCATTTTCGCTGCTCGGCTTGTTTGCGATCTTCTTTGTTGCCATCAGCGTCTGGGCGGTGCGCAAGCTGAAACCCGACACGATCAGCAAGGCCGCCCGCCTCGATGAGGACACGTTACTGCCGGAAAATGTGGCGGCGCTGCTGCCGGCGTGCTCGGCCACGCTACCGTTCCTGCTGCTCATCATGGCCACGCTGCGGTTGCCGCTGGCCAATCCGTCGCCCGTCTTTGGCCTCGCCCTGCTCCTGGTGGTGCTGTTACTGGGTGTGACGAGAATATTCTCGCATGATTGGCTGCCCGCCATCGGGCTGGTCTGCGTCGCATCGCTGGAATGCGCCTGGCACTTCAACCGGTTCGATGTGACGAATCCCAATGTGTCGCCAAACCTGGCGCTGGTGTGGTATCTCGTGTTCTTTGCGTTGTTTGCACTGTTTCCTTTCCTGTTTCTGAAAAAGTTTGGTGACCGGGTCGTTCCGTGGGCGACCGCCGCGATGGCCGGGCCGGTGCAATTCCTTCTCGTCTATCGGCTCGTGAAGGTCGCGTGGCCGAACCGGATGATGGGATTGCTGCCCGCCGCGTTTGCGATACCCGGTTTGTTGAGCCTCGTCATCGTGCTCAAAAAGCTGCCAGCCGAAAACAAATCGCGCATGGCTCAACTGGCTTGGTTCGGCGGCGTGGCGCTGTTTTTCATTACGCTGATTTTTCCGATTCAATTCGACCGCCAATGGATCACCATCGGTTGGGCATTGGAAGGCGCGGCGTTGCTTTGGTTGTTTCATCGCGTGCCGCATCCGGGGCTGCGGCTGGTGGGCGTCGGGTTGCTCGTTGCCGCGTTCGTCCGGCTCGCGTTGAATCCCGCCGTACTCGAATATCACGCGCGCAGCGCCACGCCGATTGTGAACTGGTATCTCTACGCCTACGGCATCGTGACGATCTGCCTGTTTGCTGGCGCGCGATTGCTCGTGCCACCGCGAAATCAGATTTTTAAAATCAACGCGCCGCCCATCCTGGCCGGTCTAGGCACGGTGCTGGCCTTTCTGCTGTTGAACGTCGAAATCGCCGATTATTTCGGTGAACCGGGTTCGAAGCTGACTTCCATCTTTAGCCAACAACTCCCGACCGATTTGGCATTCGAACGGGACATGACGTATTCCATCGCGTGGGCGTTGTTCGCGCTGGTGCTGCTGGTGGTCGGTATTGCCAGGAAGATCCCCGCATCGCGTTACGCCGCAATTGGTTTGTTGTGCGTCACACTGGTTAAACTCTTTTTCCGCGACTTGGCGCACCTAGAACAGCTTTACCGCATCGGCGCGTTCATTGGCGTGGCGGTGATTGCCATGCTGGCGTCGTTCGCCTATCAACGTTTCTACGCCGCGAGCGCCAAAGACAAGGAAACCAAAGATGAAACGATTCAATAAATTTCGGGCGAACTGGCTCTGCGCCGTTACGCTGGCTTTCAGTTTTTCCGCCTTCGCCACCGGCCTGCCGGCTGACTGGCAGCATGAACAGCCACTCAATGTAGCCACCTCCGGCCTGGTGAAATTGAGTCTGCCGGTCGGAACGCTCGATGCGGCCCGCCCGGCGCTCGAAGACCTGCGGCTTTACGACGACGCGGGCAATGAAGTGCCTTATTTGATTGAACGCCCGGTCCCGGTGGTGAAGGTCGTGCAAAACGTAAAATCATTCCACGTTTCGTTGACCCAAAGCAATACGATCATCGTCCTGGAAACCGGGCTGGCACAACCGCTCGACAACGTCACGCTGGAAACCCCGGCGGGGAGTTTCATCAAACCTGTGCGCATCGAGGGTTCCGCCGACCTTAAACACTGGCAGATGCTCGAACAGGGACAACCCATCTTCCGCCAGCCGGACGGCGCGAACCGGCTTCACGTATCCTTTCCCGCCGGCGCATGGCCGTGGCTGCGGTTGACCGTGGACGACCAGCGCACACCACCGATCCCGTTCACCGCGGCGCGCATCCGCGTGGCTGTGACCGAACCGGCACCGAGCGAGTGGATGGCGGTGACGATTGCCGAACGTCACGAAAATCCCCGGGAAACGCGGCTGGCATTGAATCTCGGCGCGGCCAATTTGAACATCGTGGCTGTTCAAATTGAAACCGCCGAACCGCTTTTCACGCGGCATGTGACGCTCGCCGTGCCGCAGGTTTCGGAAGACGCCGTTCGCGAACAGACTGTCGGGCAAGGCGTGATTTATCGGATTGCCATCGAAGGCCAGCCCGTGTCGGAAAATCTTTTGGTGCCCCTCGACAGCCTGGTGCGCTCGCGTGAATTGCTTCTGTTCATCCGCAATCAGGACAGTCCGCCGCTGCCCGTCACCGCCGTGCGCGTCGAACGGCGCCCGGTTTATCTCGCGTTTCTCGCGCGACAGGCCGGTGTTTATCATCTCCTGACGGGCAACAGCCATTGTGCCGCGCCGAACTACGACCTCGCCGCGTTAGGCATGAATCTCAAATCTGTGGCGGCCGCCCCGATCAAACTTTCGCCGCCCGTGGACAATCCGAATTATCGCCCGCCCGAAGTGCTGCCGGGCATCGAGGGCACCGGCGCGGCGCTCGACGTGTCGGCATGGAAATATCGCAAGCCGGTGAACGTTACCCGCAACGGCGCGCAACAAATTGAACTCGACCTCGATGTGCTCGCCCACGCGCAGCCGGACTTTCAGGATTTACGGCTATTGCGCGGCAGCAACCAGGTGCCTTACATCGTTGAACATACATCCATCAGCCGTTTGCTGGCACCGTCGGTCACCGCCACAAACGATGCAAAAGACCCCAAACTCAGCCGTTGGCTCATCAAGCTCCCGCAATCCCGCCTGCCGGTCACACGTCTAAGTTGCGCCACGCGCACGGCGCTGTTCCAGCGCGACGTGACGCTTTACGAAGAGCTTACCGACGAGCGTGGTGAAAAATACCGGCACAATTTAAGCGGCGTGTCCTGGGTTCAAATCCCCGACCGCAAGAGCAAGGAATTTTTCCTGACACTCGACGGCCCGCTGCAAAGCGACACGCTCTGTTTGGAAACGCACAATGGCGACAACCCGCCGATCGAATTGGAGAAGTTTCAACTTTTTTATTCCGCGACGCGCGTTTTGTTCAAAGCCAAATCAGCAGACGCGGTTTTCCTTTACTATGGTAATCCGCGTGTGGCCTCGCCGCGCTACGACCTCAGCCTCGTCGCCGGACAATTGCTCATGGCGGACAAGGCGGCCGCTTCGCTCACCGCCGAGCAGCAGCTCCGGAAATCGTCGTGGCGCGAGCATGAAATCCCCGGCAAAGGCGGCGTGGTGTTTTGGGGAATTCTCGCCGTGGTCGTTGTCGTGCTGTTGATCATCATCTCCCGGCTACTGCCCAAATCGCCGCCGCCGGCTTCGTAGTTTGAACCGCCCGTTTTACATTGGAATTGACGACGTTTGCTTGACTTCCGATGGCGGGCACTTCATTTAACAGGCCCAAAACAGGCTGAAATATCCCGCATGAATCTGTTTCGCCGCAAAAGCGTCACCGACCTGCAAGCTGAAGCACTCACCGACAAAAGC
>Ga0116112_1000775_pt1 | contig 23248 bp, 19 predicted proteins | sample June2015DPH_8_15_FD_89721 | JGI IMG/M metagenome (GOLD analysis project Ga0116112, IMG submission 89721) | Peatland microbial communities from SPRUCE experiment site at the Marcell Experimental Forest, Minnesota, USA - June2015DPH_8_150 | ecosystem: Environmental > Terrestrial > Soil > Wetlands... | reverse complement strand
TCTGCATCTCCACACGCAAGAGCTTGATCTCGGTGGCAAGGTCACGCACTTCGACCAGTCTGCCCAGGGTTGGCATCAGCGGATTGGCGTTCATGCCGGCCTCTCCAGGTCCTGCAGTACTTCGGTGATATCCACCCCCACCGGACAGACATCGATGCAGCGGCCGCAGCCGGTGCAAGCGGAAGTATTTCCAAGCCCGGTCTGCTCCGCATAGTAGTAGAACTTGCAGAAGAAGCGGTTGCGCAGGCGTTCCGCTTTTTCGGGCCGCCCCCGGTGCCCACCGGCCAGGCGCCGGTAATTCGCACCCGCACAGCTGTCCCAGCAGCGGATGCGATCGAACTCACCCGGACCGATCAACTCGTCCCGGATGGCAAAGCAGTGACAGGTCGGGCAGACGTAGGCGCAGGCCCGGCAGGAAAGGCAGCGCTCCGACATGCGCGTCCAGTACGTATCATTGAAATGCTCCGGCCATTTCCCATTTTCAGGTACCGGGAATTGTTCAATGGTTATTGAGGTTTCAGGGCTGTTGGTTGTTTCCCTCCACTCGCCCGCCGGGATGAGGAAGCGCCCTCTCTCGGTTACCGCCTCGGCCAGGTAGCCTGCCTCGGTCTCGTAAAGCATGATGTCTACATCCTGGGCGTCATCCGGCGCGCCGCCCACCGAAGTGCAGAAACAGGTCGGACCCATTTCTTTGCAGGCGAAACCAATGATGGTCGTATTGGCTCTCCTGCGGGCATAGAAAGAGTCGACCGGATTGGTATCCAGAAAGAGCGCATCCAGGATTTTGACACCGCGTGAGTCGCACGGACGGACGCCAAAGACGACGGTTTCCCAATCCGGGTATGCCTCCTCTAGGTGGATTTCCTGTCCCGTTTTTTGTATTTTGAATAACCGCTCCGTCGGTGGAAAGAATATCTCCTTGACCGATAAAACCGGGCGGGGGCTGGCAGACGATTTCCCTGGCCTCCCTCCAGGCCAGGCAATTTCGTTGATCTTGCTGACCGGGCGGTATAAAACCGTTCCGGAAACCTGCCGCGGGGCGATCAGGCTGCGCGCGTTGGAAATACTGTCCAGCCAGGCTTCCAATTCAGCCTGTGAGATAAGCCAACTTTTCCCGTCAGCGTTGGTTTTTCTCATCTCAGTCTTCCTTGTACTCACCCGACAGGACGGTGACGATCGGCGAAGAGGCCACCGCCACTCCGGCGCGAAAGCCGAAGGCTTTCTCGATCTCGCCGGCCAGCTTCTGGTTGAGCAGGCTGATCGGGAGGTTCACCGGGCAGGCCCGCTCGCAGGCATCGCAGCCCACACAGCGTCCCGCCAGGTGGTAGGCGCGTCCAAGGTGGAAGGTGCGCTTCTCGTTCAGGCCGATGCCCAGCCCAACCCAGGTCGAATCATCCCGTTCATACAGGCAGGTCGGGCAATTGCATAGCGGGCAGGCCTGCCGGCAGGCATAACAGCGGATGCAGCGGTCGAACTGGCTCAGCCAGAATTCCAGGCGCTCGGCGGGAGCGGCATTCTCCAGTTCCACCAGTGTCTCGTCGGTGGAGCTGGAAAGTCGCGGGATGAAGCCGGAGCTGTCGCCCTCGATGAGGGTATCGCAGACCACCGGCGCGGCCTCCTGGCAGGTGATGCAGCGTGCTTGCATGTTCCCCTGCTTATCCCGGAGGCCCTCGCAGGTCAACCCGATCACGTGCACCTGCTTGCGCGCATACTGGTTTTCGGCCAACTGCACATTGATTGCCCGGCTGTCGCAGGGTTTGACGACCACCGCCACCGCCGGGGCAGGTTGCCCGGGGGAATGCGCCTTCAGCTTGTCAGGCAGGTAGCTGGTCAGGTTATGGCTGCAGTCCGGATTCCATACCAGCCGGCCGGTATCCTCGGGAGAATATACAAAAGTTGGCCGGGTCCGCTGGCGGGGTCCGAGCTCGTATCCAATCACACAGCCAACCTGGCCGCTTTCCAGCAGTTCCTTCGCCTTGCGGCGGATGGCCTCGGTCTTGGAGGCAAAATCCATGGGTGGATAGGGAACGGTTTCGTGTCCCCACGTGAAAGCGTCCTCCTGGACCGCCCGCGGCTCTGCCGGCACTTTCCAGTGCGCCGGGCCCAACTCCCGGATCGAATCGGAAAATTCGGTCGCGATGCGTGCAAAGCGTTCGCCTTCGGATGCAGAGACCCAATCCAGCCGCAAGCGCTGTGTTTCCAGCCCTGCAAAGGTCAACAGGGATTGCAAGATCGGCAGGCGCTTGGCGGCGCGGTGATTGCCGGTTTCGTAATGGCATTCGCCGATATGGCAGCCCAGCACCAGCACGCCATCCGCGCCCTGGTCGAACGCGCGCAGCACCAGTTCGGGGGAAACCCGCCCCGAGCAAGGCACACGGATGGCACGAATATTCGCCGGGGATTTTATTCGGGCAATGCCAGCCGAGTCTGCGCCCGTGTAGGAGCACCAGGTGCACAGGAAGGCGATGATCTTTGGCTCGAAGCTCATGGCAACTCCGGGACGGATACTGTCGATAAAGCACCAATAATCTCGGCCACCAACTCCCGGTCGTCGAAGTTGATCAGCGACATGGCCTTGTTCGGGCAGGTCGCCGCGCAGGTACCGCAACCTTTGCACAGGTATCCATTGACTTTGGCGCAGCCCTGCTCCAGTTCGATGGCCAGGTAGGGGCAGGCAGCCACGCACTGGCCGCACCCGGCACACCGCAGCGTATCCACCGCCGCGATGGAGGGATCGAGGGCGATGCTGCCCTGGTCCATCAGTGAGAGCGCCGCGGCCGCGGCCGCGCCGGCCTGGGCTACGCTATCGGGGATATCCTTGGGGAACTGGCAGGCGCCCGCCAGGTAGATACCCTGGCTGGCCGTTTCCACCGGCGCCAGCTTGGGATGACGCTCCAGGAAGAACCCATCCCGGCTGCGGCCGATCCCGAAGGTCGCCGCCACCTTGCCCGTGTCTGGCCGCGGTTCGAAGCCGGTCGAAAGCACCACCATGTCCACCAGCACATGCTCGGGTTGGCCGTGAAAGGGTTCCGCCCAGTTCACCCTCAGCTTGCCATCCTGCGCTTCGATGGAACGTACCCGCCCGTGGTAAAAATGCACACCCATTTCACTGGTGCGGTTGAAGAATTCCTCATAGCCTTTGCCGAAGGAGCGGATGTCGCGATAAACCTCGTAAACCTCGGCGCCGGTATATTCATGCACCAGCTGGGAGATCTTGAGGGAATACATGCAGCAGGCGCGCGAGCAATAGTCGTTGTAATTGCTGTCGCGGCTGCCGACGCAGTGCAGCACAGCCACAGAACCCGGCAGCTTGCCGTTCTTTAGTGTGATTTTTCCGCCCGTCGGCCCGCTGGCGTTGACCAGGCGCTCAAACTCCGGGGCAGTCAGGATGTTATCCAATTTCCCATAATTAAGCGCAGGGATACGGGTTGCATCGAAGTCGCTGAAGCCCGTCGCCAGGATGATGGTCCCAACGGTAATCTCCTCCACGCGCGCTTGCATATTATGGTCAATCGCCCCCCGATCGCAGGCAGCCACACACTCCAGACATTCCGCGCACTCTCCGCAGCGCACGCAACGTTCCGCCTCGATCAATGCCTGCTCTTCGGTCAACGTCTGGTCCACCTCGTTAAAATTGTGCCGGCGCTGCTCCAGTGGGATGCAAGTGATGGGTACGCGTCCATGCCTGGAGGCTTCCCCTTCCCGGACGCGCCGGTGCACTTCCTCTGCAGTCAACTCAACGGTCGGAGGCAGGCGCGGCTCCGGGATGCCCTCCGCTCCGCGCAGGAACCGGTCGATGCAGCGGGCAGCATGATGGCCCTCTCCGATGGCGTCCACTACATAGAAAGTGGAACCCTTGTGCACATCCCCGGCCACGAAGACACCTTTCAAGCTGGTCATCATCTCACCATCCGAATCGATGCCGGCCTTGGCAGGCCGGATGGTGCCGTCCGGCGGCAGGAACGAAAGGTCGCAGCCCTGGCCGGTGGCCCACAGCACGAGGTCGGCCGGCAGTACTTGATCAGTACCGGGCAGCTCGTAGATCAGGATGCGGCCATTCTGGTCATAGCCGTGGTACTCGGTGCGCACGCATTTGACGCCGATGATCCGGTTGTCAACTACAACAATTTCCTTGAAGAGGCTTGAGCCGCACATCTCCACGCCCTCTTCCTCGGCTATCCCCACCTCCCACTCAAAGCCGGTCATCTCACCCTTCGGTTTGCGGAAGATCATGCGCACTTCTTCCGCTCCCATCCTCACCGACGAACGGGCGCAGTCCAAGGCCACGTTGCCCCCGCCGATCACAGCCACTTTGCGGCCGCTCAGGTCGGGCGGATTCCCCAGACATACCTTCTTAAGGAAGTCCAGGCTGAGCCAGTTGTCAGGGTGTTCGTTGCCGGGAATGTCGACCTTCTTGGCCACGTGGGCCCCGGTGGCAATCAACACGGCATCGTAAGGGCCGCCATCCGCCCGGCCGGTGGAGTCGCACTTGCGGAGCAAGCCAGGCACATCATCGATCTTGGTATTCAGCTGCAGCTCCACCCCTTCGTCGAGCACTTGCTGGATCTCCCAATCCATCCGCTCGTACGGCAGGCGGTGCGGCGGGATGCCGACCCGGACCATTCCACCCGCCACAGGCAGAGCATCAAAGATCTTGACTTTATGTCCCAGGCGTACCAGGTCCAGCCCGGCGGTCAGACCGGCTGGTCCTGCTCCGATAATTGCCACCTTCCAGCCGGTCGGTGGCGGGTTGTGCTGAAAGGGCGTCCCGACGATGGATTTGTCGCGCATATTTGGCAGCTCATCCCGGTGCTGGTAAGCCCAATCCGCCACGAAACGCTTGATGCCCATGATGTTGACCGGTTCATCCACCTTGCCGCGACTGCAAGCCGCCTCGCAGTTGCGGTTGCAGACCCGGCCGCAGACCGACGGAAACGGGTGTTCGCGCCGGATGGCCCAGTACGCGTCCGCGTAGCGTTTCTGCTTGACGAGGGCGATGTAACCCATGGCGCGTTGGTCGGTCGGACAAGCGGCCCGGCAGGGCGCCACGCCTTTTTTGTCAATGGCGTACGCACCCGGCACAGACTGTGCGGAAAAACGATACGCCGCTTTTCGCTTGGACAGAGCGTGGTCGAACTCGTTGCTGACTTCCACGGGGCAAACTGTGACACAGTTCCCACAACCGGTGCACTTGGCTTCATCCACGTAGCGCGGCTTGCGCAGTATCTTCACCTGGTAATTGCCAACAAAGCCCGAGACGGACTCAACCTCGCTGTAGGCCATCAGGTGTATGTTTGGGTGGCGTCCCACGGACACCATTTTGGGTGAGAGTATTCAGGCAGAACAGTCGAGCGTCGGGAAGGTTTTGTAAAGCTGGGCCATGTGCCCGCCAATGCTGGTCTCCCGTTCCACCAGATAGACCTGCTTCCCGGCGTTGGCCAGTTTGAGCGCCGCTTCGATACCGGCGATCCCGCCGCCAACCACCAGTGTAGCAGGCGTCATCTGCACCTGGCGCATGTCCAGCGCTGTTTGGTAATGCACCCGGCGCACTGCCGCGGCAACCAGGGCACAGGCCTTTTCGGTGGCCTGCTGCCGGTCATTGACCACCCATGAACAATGCTCACGGATATTGGCCATCTGGAAAAAGAAGGGGTTCAGCCCGGCCTCGGCACATGCCCGTCGGAAAGTCGGTTCGTGCATCAGTGGGGTGCAGGAGGCCACGACGACCCGGTTCAGGTCTAAATCCTTAATATCCTGTTTGATCAGGTTCTGGCCCGGGTCGGAGCACATGTAAGCATAGTCGCGGCTGATAACCACACTTTCCAGCCCGCCGGCGAACCCGGACACCGCGGCCACGTCCACTGTGGCGGCGATGTTCGTCCCGCAATGACAGATATACACACCGGTCTTGATCTTGGAAAGATTCATGCCGTCTCCCTGATGGGCAACCCGTTCTCTTTGGAGCGGATGCGGCGTGCCTCTGCAAAATCCAAAATACCTTCAATCTCTGCCAATACCTGATCGTTGGTAAACCCATATTGCGTTGCCGCACCAGCCGGGCAGGCTGCTACGCACGCCCCGCAGCCTTTGCACAACACCTCATTGACCTGTGCAACCATTTTGCCCTGCCATTCCACCTGCGCGACCGCGCCGTATGGGCACAGCCCCTCGCAAGTGCGGCAGGCGCCACATTTTTCAGCGTCGATAAAGGCAGTGAAGGGCTCCAATTCCACCCAGCCGTGATCCAGCAAAGAGAGCGCGGCCGCGGCAGCCGCACCACCCTGGGCCACGCTGTCGGGGATATCCTTGGGTCCCTGGCAGGCGCCGGCCAGGAAAACACCATCGGTGGTGGTCTCCACCGGGGCCAGTTTCGGGTGCTTCTCCAGGAAAAACCCATCCGGGCTGCGACTGACGCCAAATAGCGCTCCCACCACATGCTGGTCGGGCTGGGCTTCCATGCCAGTGGAAAGTATCACCATGTCCACCGCTGTTTCAGAGCTCTGGCCCGTGTACACATCCGTCGCAAGAACAGCCAGGGCAGCCCCCCTCGCCTCGACTTGCAGGTCGCCTTCGAAGCGGACGAATTGAACGCCGTGTCCTTCCGCCCGGTGGTAGAAATCCTCATAGCCTTTGCCAAAGCTGCGCATATCCCGGTAGAACTCAACCACCTCGGCTTCCACATACTCGCGCACCAGGGTAGCCAGCTTGAGCGAAACCATGCAACAAACCCGCGAGCAATATTCATGCTCCTTGCCGCGCGATCCCACGCAGTGCAGGATGGCCACCTTCTTCGGCTTCGAACCGTCCTTGCAGAGCACTTTGCCGCCCGTCGGTCCGCCGGTATTGATCATCCGCTCCATTTCCATGCCGGTTACCACATTGGGGAGGCTGCCATAGCCATATTGCGGAGCATTCTGCGGGTCGAAGTCATGGAAGCCGGTGGCCAGAACGATCATCCCAACTTCGATCTGCTCGTGCCGTTCCTGTTGCTCAAAATCAATCGCCCCAACGGTACAGAATTTTTCACAGGCCTTGCATTTACCATTTTTGAAATATGCACAGTTGGCCGTATCGATGACCGGGATGCGTGGGACTGCCTGCGGGAAGGGGTAATAGATGGCGGCGCGCTTGCCCAGCCCCAGATCGAACTCGGACGGGATTTTCTTCCACGGGCATTTCTCGATGCACGTTCCGCAGCCAGTACATAGTGCCTCGTTCACGTAGCGCGGCTTGCGGCGCACAGTAACCGTAAAGTTGCCGACATACCCGCTAACCTGCTCGACTTCGCTGTAGCTCATCAGGGTTATATTTGGGTGGCGTCCCACGGACACCATTTTTGGTGTGAGTATTCAAGCCGCACAATCAAGCGTTGGGAATGTTTTATAGAGGCGGGACATGTGCCCGCCGATGGAGGGTCCACGTTCGACCAGATAGACCTTTTTCCCCGAATCCGCCAGGCGCAGGGCGGCTTCGATCCCCGCGATCCCGGCGCCAACCACCAACGCAGATTGCTTCAATTCCACCTGGCGGGTCTCCAGTGGAATCTGCCAGCGGACACGATGGACAGCCGCCGCCACCAACGCCTCGGCTTTTTCCGTTGCAACTTCCGGATCCTCTGTCACCCACGCGCAATGCTCGCGGATATTGGTCATCTGGAACAGGTAAGGATTCAACCCGGCCTCGGCGCAGGCCCGGCGAAAAGTGCCTTCGTGCATCAATGGGGAACAGGAAGCCACAACAACACGGTCGAGGTTCTCGCTCTTGATATCCTCCTTGATGAGCGTCTGACCAGGATCAGAGCACATGTAAGTGTAAAGGCGGGCAATCACCACACCGTCGAGTTGCGCAGCAAAACTAACCACCTTGTCAACATTCACTATGCCTGCAATGTTTGTGCCACATTGGCAAACATATACCCCAATGCGAGCCTTGCCTGACTGCGAACTCATCCGGTACCTCCTCGATTTTGACAATTAGACGACAGCCATCCCCATTTTGTCTCCATAACGAATCGGTTATATTTGGTTAAGTAATGATTGTACGATCCCTTGCAGGATAGGCAAGTGCTTTTTATCACAAATAGAAAGGACAATCAGCAGGTCGCCTAATACTTCTACTTCCGGGGTGATTTGAGCGGGAATCAGGCAGCCTAAGCCTTTATCACTGGTGGAATCCATTTAGCGGTTTTCCAGGTCTTTTTTCTCTGCAACAAGGTGCCTGCTGACAAATATATCATCTGTTGCAGTTTTTCCCCCTTGCGCCAGCCAACGACTTTATCGAAAGCCAAGGGACCGATGCTATTCTCCAAATCATAATAAATATTTTTTTCTAGAAATCTGTCAACAATGAAATGATGATTTGCGTTGTGGCTTGAGTCTCTGGTTCCAGTCAGGATCACTTGTTTTCCAAAAGATGGTCTGCCCAATTCCTCCCATTAATGGGAGGAACTGGCAGGCATCCGGTCTACAGATCACCTGAGCGTGTTATGCCATACCTCTGCCAGGGTAGAAACCGGGCCGGCATGGCAGGCGGCCGCCAGATTGCGGTGGCTGTCTGTCACCGTATAGGATCCGCCAGGCATGTACACCACGGTGGGCCTCAATTCTTCACCGGCATGTCCGCGGGAGGTTAGCTCCCAGGGGCGATTGAAAAGGATTTCAAAGAGAGACGTGCGTTTCTCGCTTAATTCCTTTTCTTCCGTGCAGTCGGCGATACCGTTTGGTCGGGAAGCCGGTTGAGCCTCCCGGGTGGACACTTTTTCAAAGGCTTTGCCGCATGGACCACGAAGGTCACGGGTAATAGTTTGGTTGGACATTTTTTCTTTCCTTTCTTTCCGGAACTGTAGTTGCAACTGGTTGCAAATGTTGGTAAAAAAAAGAACTTTCTCCCGGTTATGATGCAACCGGTTGCAAATTCGGTCAAAAAAATCAGCTCGATTCCCTGATGACCAATTCCGCCGGGATTGTCACGGTGGTTATCAGACCTGTTTCGATGTTCTGGATCAGGTTCTGGGCCAGCAATTGTCCCACCAGGGGCAGGTTCTGGCTGATCGTCGTCAGGGGGGGGCTGCTTATTTTAGCGATCGACAGGTCATCATACCCCACCACGGCGACATCCTGGGGCACCCGCCGGCCGTTTTCGCGCAACACGTTGATCGCCCCGACCGCCATCATGTCGCTGTTGGCAAATACTGCATCCAAGTCTGGCGCCCTTTCCAACAACTGCTGCATTTGCCTGGCGGCGGAGTCACTCGACCAATGTCCATATGTGACCAGGGCCGGGTCGACCGTCAGCCCGTTTTCCTGCAGCGCAGCGGCGTAACCATCATAGCGCCGCTGTGCTTCGTATTCATACTCCGGCCCACCCACGTAGCCAATCTGGCGATGGCCGGTTTGCAGCAGGTGCTCGGCAGCCTGCTTTCCGCCGCTAAAATTATCCGAACTCACGGAGCAATAGCTGCCATCGGGCAGGCAGACATTATTCCACACGATGAACGGCGCTTCCATCTCCACTAAGGTCTGGATGTGGTATTGCTTGCGGGTGGAGGTCAGCAGGATGAACCCATCCACCCGGCCGGTATCCAGGTATTGGTGCGGCCAATCCGGGTCATGCGGGTCGACATTTGCCAGGAGCAAATCGTAATGACAGATTGATAAGGTGCTGGAGATTGCCCCAAGGATCTCTAAAACGAACAGGTCTGCCAGTGAGAATACATCCTTGGTCTGGTGTGCATTCACCACGAAGGCGATCGTGCGGCTGCGCTGCAGGCTAAGTCGGCGGGCCGGAATATTGATCTGAAAATGGTGCTCATTGGCCACCGCGTGAATCCGGTCTTTCGTCTCGTTACTAATCAATGGGCTATCGTTCAGGGCTCGCGAAACAGTCGATTTCGAAACGCAGCAAATACGGGCGATATCGGCAATGGTTTGAACGGATTTATCACTCATTCTTTCCACTCATTTTGCATTCATTTATGCAACCGGTTGCATTATAGGACTTTTGGATTTTTTTGTCAAGGTCAGGAAATTGTGATTTATCGCCATTGGGCATTCTGAAAGCCCTCCTGCGCCTGGGTCAATCCCTTTGCAGGTGGTAGGGAAAATAGTATGATGATTTATTAAACCAGAGGTACACTACGGGTACGGTGTGAACAGAGATAAGCGTTTTGTAGTGAGATGAACGCAGGAAAATTGTCTTTTCAGGGTCGGATCAACTGTATATCCCCGTTTATCTCTGGGAGAAGAAAGGATCGGTCGAAATGAGTAGTACCATCACCGAACGCATTTCATTGGGCATAAGCGACCTGCACATCAGCCCGCTGGGCATGGGCACGAATGCCTGGGGTTACAGCCGGCGGGCCGACCCGGCCAAACAGCCGGTGCTGGAGGCTGCCCTGGCAGGCGGGATTAACTTTATCGACACGGCCGAAGTATATAACTTTAGCGGTTCCGAGAAAACGCTCGGGCTGCTGCTGCCGAAATACCGGGCGGAAGTGGTGCTGGCCACCAAGTTCTTCCCTTACCCCTGGCGCTTGGCCAAGTCCAGCCTGGAGGCGGCTCTGCGTGCCAGCCTGCGGCGGCTGGGAGTCCCGCAGGTGGACCTGTACATTTTACATTTCCCGGTCCCCCCGGTGTCGCTGGAAACCTGGGTGGAGGCGCTGGCAGATGTGCAGCAGGCCGGGCTGACACGCGCGGTCGGCATTTCCAACTGCAACAGTCAGCAGACGCGCCGGGCGCAGGCAGTCCTCGCAAGGCGCGGAATTCCTCTGGCCAGCAACCAGGTCGAATACAGCTTGCTGAACCGCTCGGCCGAGCGCAGCGGCCTGCTGGAAACCTGCCGGGAACTGGGCGTGATGTTGGTGGCGTACCGTCCGCTGGGCTACGGCCTGCTAACCGGGAAATATAAGCCGGAGGATTTGCCGGCCGTACTGCACGGAAGGCTCATCCGGCGTTCAGACCTGCAACGGGTTAGCCCGCTAATCGAGCAACTGGGCGAGCTTGCACGCAGCCACGGCAAGACGCCGGCTCAAGTGGCACTGAACTGGATAATGTGCAAGGGGGCGGTGCCCATCCCGGGCGCCAAGAATCCGAACCAGGCGGCCCAGAATGCCGGGGCGCTGGGCTGGCGGCTGGACGCAGCCGAGGTGGAGGCGCTGGATAAGCAGGCTGCTCGCCTACCCTGAAGGGCATACCCCCCATTCCCCCAAAGCATGGTGACAGGTCAAAATACAGAAGTGCGGGAAGGTATTATCAACCCTGCTCATCTTTCGGAACCGGTTCTCCAGTTTGCAGGTTGCGCAGGGTGAAGGCGCCCAGTGCGGCAGCGACCAGGGCAGCCAGGCCGCCCAGTGCCAGGCCCCCACGCGCTCCGGCCACTTGGGCAAACCACCCGACGATGGGTCCGCCAATGGTGGTTGAGCCCAGGAAGGCCACCGACCAGAAGGACATGACCCTGCCGCGCATTTGCGGCGAGCTGTGCAATTGCAGGACGCTGTTGCCAAGCGAGGAGAAGTTGATCGAGCAGATCCCCACCGCCACCATGGCCAGTGCGGTCAAGTGGATAATAGGCATGAAGGCTGCCGCCAGCACCGCCAGCCCGAACAACAGAGCCGCGCTGACCAGCTTGTACGGAATAACGCCTTTCCGGCTGGCGAAGAGGATCCCGCCACAGGCCGCCCCGACCCCCATCGCAGCGGTCAGGAAAGCGTAACTGCTGGCATCCCCTTTAAATGTGAATTGGGCCATCAGCGGCAGGCTGACTTGGAACTCATAAGTTAGCGTCCCAATGATGGCCATCATCAACAGTGTGGAACCGAGCACGGGTTTGGAAACCACGTACTTGAAGCCCTCCACAAGCTGACCTTTGGCGGGCGGCACCGGCGGGGTGATGATCAATTCATCGGCGTGCAGCATGGCAAGCATGATCACCACGGCTGCGAAGGAAATCCCGTTAATTATGAAACAGGGCGCCAGCCCAAAGGCGGCGATCACCCCGGCCGCAATGGCCGGCCCGATGATGCGGGCCAGGTTGACCAGGGTGGAATACAACGTAACAGCGTTGCGGATGTGGTCAGGGCCGACCAATTCCATGTAAAAGGTCTGGCGGGTGGGATTGTCGAAGACATTCACCATCCCCAGGCTAAAGGCCAGGATGTAGACCATCCAGACCTGTACCACTCCGGTCGCCACCAACACTCCCAGGATCAAGGCCAGCAGGCCAGAGATGGACTGGGTCAGGTAAAGGATTTTCCTCTTGGAAATGCGGTCGGCGATGACACCGCCGTAGGGGCCCAGGATCAGGATGGGCAGGTATTGCAGGGCGGTCGTGAGGCCCAGGGCGGTGCCGGAGTTGGTCAGTTTGAGCACCAGCCAGGCCTGGGCGATGTTCTGCATGAAGGTGCCGGAAGTGGAAATGATCTGCCCGATGTAATACAATCGGTAATTGCGTACATGCAGTGAGGAGAGGGTCTCCCGGCTGAATTGGCGAAAGAATCTGGAAAGATATTCCATTGGCATGCCTTATCTGGCCAGCAGCATTCCAACCAGAAAAAGCAGGCTGTAAGCCAGGGCTAATAGCCCGGTACCACCCAGCGCCGTGTTTAGCGCCTGACCATTTTGCGAGAAAACGACCCGGGTCCATTTCCAGGCCAGTGGGAGCGCCAGCCAGGCGAGCAGCGCCTCCCAAGGAAGCAACCTCAGGGCGTAAAATACGGGCAGGCATAGGAATGCCACCAGCAGGCAGGCAAGGTATTCGCCTTTGGCGAAACGCCCGCCCAGCAGAACCACCAGAGTATGTTTGCCGGCCTGCTGGTCGGTCGGGAGGTCGCGCAGGTTGTTCACCACAAGGATGCCGACGATGATCAGGCCGAGAGGCAGAGACATGCACCAGGCAGCCGGGCTGACCCGTCCGGCCTGCACGAAGTAGGTGCCCGTCACACATGCCAGCCCGAAGAAAAGGAATACAAACAGGTCACCCAGACCATAATAGCCCAGCGGGAACGGCCCGCCGGTGTAGGCGATGGCCGAGAAGATGGCCGCCAGGCCGATCAGAAGCACAATCCAGCCGGCCTCAAACGCCAGGTACAGGCCAATCAGCCCGGCCAGCGCGAAAACAATGACCATGCCGACCTTGACCTGAGCAGGGGTAAGCAACCCGGATTGGGTGACGCGCAGCGGCCCGGCATTCCGGGCTGAATCGGCGCCGCGCTTGTAATCGAAAACGTCGTTGGCCAGGTTGCTGCCGATTTGCAGGAGCAAAGCCACCAGCAGCGCCGCCAGCGCGGGAAGCGAGCGGAAAGTGTGGTCGTACAAGGCCAGCGCACAGCCGGCGAACACACCAGCCGCGGCTGCCGGCAGGGTGCGAGGCCGGATCGCCAGCCACCAGATTTGGAAACAATTTGGATATGTTATCTCATGAGTCATGCGAAAACCAAGAACCAATTCGAAAATTATAAAACTTAACCGCAAAGGCTCGAAGCTACGAAAGAAACAAAGGGAAACACTCGGGCTTCTTTGTGTCCTGGTGCCTTCGTGGTCATATTTTGGATAGTCTCCATACACACAAGAATTTCGCCATTATAATCCGGGCAGATAAGGAGCAGGATGAGCCAATTAACCGGCGACGAACGTGCCAGGTACGTTAAGAATGTGTTCGCAAGCATTGCCAGGCACTATGACCTGATGAACCGGTTGATGACCGCCGGACAGGATATACGCTGGCGCAGGGAGACCGTTCGACGGCTCCAGTTGAGCCCCGGCGAAGCCCTGCTGGACCAGGGAGCCGGCACCGGCGATCTGGGGCGGGAAGCGCTGCGCCAGCAGCCGGATATCCGCCTGGTGGCAGCGGATTTCAGCCTGGCAATGCTGCTGGCCGGAGAAAGGTCCGGACGACTGCCCTGGCTGAATGCGGATGCCCTGCATCTGCCTTTCCCGGACGAGACCTTCGAGGCGGTGGTCTCCGGGTTCCTTATCCGCAATGTGGGCAATCTGAAGGCTGCACTGGCGGAGCAATACCGCGTACTCAAGCCGGGCGGGCGCATGCTCATCCTGGAAACCACCCGCCCACGCAGCGGCATCCTGAACCCGTTCGTACGGTTCCACATGCGCTACGTGATCCCATGGATCGGCGGCCTGGTTTCCGGTGACCGGGAAGCCTACCGCTACCTGCCAGCTTCGAGCGAAGCTTTCTTATCCGCCGAAGAACTGGCGGGGCGGATGGCTGCAGCCGGGTTCCGTGAAGTTGGCTTCCACCGCCGGATGGCGGGAACGATCGCGATCCATTGGGGGAAAAGACCCTAAACACGAAGGACACACGTGTGCCTGCGGCACAGTACAGGCAAAGTATCACGAAGGAAAACTTTTTGTTTTTCTTTGTACACTTTGGTGTACCTTAGCGTCCGCCTGTCCCGCGGCGCTCTTCCGCGGGATTGTGTTAATGTTATTCATTCCTGAAAGCCGGTACGGTACAGGTCATAATACATGCCCTGCCAATCGAGCAGTTCGGCATGCGTGCCCTGCTCAATGATCCGACCGTCGTGGATCACCACGATCCGGTCGGCATTCGTGATGGTGGACAGGCGGTGCGCTATGACGAAGGAGGTGCGGCCTTTCAGCAGGCGCGCCAGGGCCTTTTGGATGATCTGCTCGGTCTGGGTATCCACCGAGGAAGTGGCCTCATCCAACACAAGAATGCGCGGGTCGGCCAGCAGGGCGCGCGCGAAGGAAAGCAACTGGCGCTGCCCGACCGAAAGCATCACGCCACCCTCCTCGACCGAGGTTTCGTAGCCATTGCGCAGATGGACGATGAAATCGTGCGCACCAACCGCCTGCGCAGCGGCTTCCACCTCGGCCGGCGTGGCCGCCAGCCGCCCAAAACGGATATTATCCAAAACCGATCCGTTGAACAGGAACGGGTCCTGCAATACTACGCCCATCTGCCGCCGCAGCGAAGTTTGCGTGACCGTGCGCAGGTCGTACCCGTCGGCACGGATGCAGCCGGCAGTGGGGTCGTGGAAGCGCGAGAGCAGTTTGACCAGGGTGGTCTTGCCCGCGCCGGTCTCGCCGACCAAGGCAACCGTCTCGCCCGGGCGGATATGCAGGTCTATGTCGGTCAGGATGGGCGCCGGGTCATCCGAGTAATGGAAAGAGACATGTTCGAAGCTGACCTCACCACGCAGAACGGGTAATTCCACGGCTCCCGGAGCATCGCGGACTTCCACCGGTGTATCCAGAAGCCCCATGATGCGCTCCCAGCCAATCATGGTGGACTGGAGGGCGTCGTAGCGGCGGCTCAGGTCACGGATGGGGTCGAAGAAGCGGTCAATGTACAGGATAAAAGCCACCAGCACGCCGGCTGTGATCCTCTCACCGAGCACAGCCGCCCCGCCCAGCCAGATCACCAGGCCAGTGGCAATGGCGCCGAGGATATCCACGCTGGGGCTGAACACAGACGAGATGCGGGCCGTGGCAATGGCGCGCTGGAGGTGGTAGCGGTTGACATAGTCGCGGAAGTGTTCGTAGTTCTGCTTCTGCCGGGAGAAGGCCTGGACAACGCGCACGCCGTTGACATTCTCGGCTAGGACCGAGTTGACCCAGGAAATGGCGGCGCGCACCTTGCGATAGGCCAGGCGCGAAGCGCGCCGGAAGAGGATGGTAATGAGCACCATAACCGGCAGGACGCTGAAGGTGAGCAGAGCCAGGCGCAGATCCATATCCAGCATGATGAAGATGATCAGCGCCAGCGTGAAAATATCGCGGGCGATGGCCAGCAATGCCCAGGTCAGGAAGTCGCGCAGTATTTCCACATCGTTGATAGCACGCGTGATGACGCGTCCGACCGAGTAGCGGCTGTAGAAACCCAGGCTGAGTTCCTGGAGATGGGCAAAAAGCTGCTTGCGCACGTCATAAATGACGGACTGTCCGATCCAGGCCATGCTCTTGACCCGGTAGTAGCTGGTGACCCACTGGATGACCGAGACTACCAGGTAGGCCAGGATGGTGTAACGCAAGACCACGGCATTGCCGGCGGTGAGACCGCTGTCGATGGCGATCTTGACGAAGTACGGGCCGGCCACCGAGGCGGCGGAGGCGACCAGCATCAGGAACGCCGAAAGAATCACCTGGCCCAGGTAGGGCCGGTTGAAGGCAACCAGCCGTCTGGCGTTTTGCGGGTTGACGCTTTTGTCGTAAAGTTCCTCGGACTCGGTTACGTAGGTGGGGGGAGTGATGGTAGTCATAGGTTTGTTTCCTCGTCCGAGGAAAGGCGGTCTTCGATGACGGCACGTTCCGGTTCGCCGATGAAGGGTGCCTCGTTCTCCTCAAGCGCCTCGGTGAGGTGGCTTTGCTGGCTCAACTGTAAATCGTAGATCTCTCGGTACAGCCCGCCCTGCTTGAGCAATTCGGCATGCCGGCCGCGCTGGACGATGCGCCCATCCGCCATGACAACGATCAGGTCGGCCCGGCGGACGGTGGCGAGGCGGTGGGCAATGACGAAGGTGGTGCGGCCTTCCATCAACCGGTCGAGCGCTTCCTGGATCAATTTCTCGGTCTGGGTGTCCACGCTGGAGGTCGAGTCGTCCAGGATCAGGATACGCGGGTCCATCAGCAGGGCGCGCGCAATCGCGATGCGCTGGCGCTGGCCGCCGGAAAGCGTCACGCCACGTTCACCCACCAGTGTATCGTAGCCTTCGGCAAAATTTGCAATAAAATCGTGCGCCTGGGCCGCCTGGGCAGCGGCAATGACCTGCGCATCTGTGGCATCCGAGCGGCCATAGCGGATGTTCTCGCGGATGCTGTCGGAGAATAACAGGGAGGTTTGCAGCACAATGCCGATCTGGCGCCGCAGGGCTACCAGCTCGGCGTGGCGCACATCCACGCCATCCACCAGGACAGCGCCTTCGCTCACATCGTAGAAGCGCGGGATCAGATTGACCAGCGAGGTCTTGCCGGAGCCAGTCTGCCCAATCAGGGCAATCAACTGGTTCGGCTGGACAGTCAGATTAATATCGGTGAGGGCATCAATCTTCTCATCCTGGTAGCGCAGGGAAGCATCCCGGAATTCCACGCAGCCTGTCAGGCTGTCAAGCGGGGCGGCCGCGGCCGGGGATTGGATTTCCGGTGCATGCTCCAGGATCTCGAGTAAACGCTGCGCCCCGGCCTCCGATTCGCCGATGGCATTGACCAGCCAGGCCAGTTGCTGCACAGGGCCCGAAAGCATCATCAGGTAGGCGTTGAAGGCCACCAGTTCGCCCACCGTCATTTTGCCCTGCAATACCAGCGGGCCGCCGACCATCAGGATCAGGATGGTGCCCAGGGTGATGAGCAAGCTGGTGGTGGGCATAACCTTGGCCCATTCGCCCATGACCTTCATGCGGGCCTGGAAATAGGAGCGATTGATCTGGTCGAAGCGTGCGATCTCATGCGGTTCCCGTGCGAAGGCGCGCACCACATGCGCCCCGGATACGTTCTCTTGCAACTGGGCCGAGAGGTCGCCGAGGGTGTTATCCACGTTATAGAAAAGGCGGGTGATGCGCACGCCGAAGTCGCTGGTCATCATGACCATCGGAATAAGCGGCAGGAGGGCAACGACTGCCAACCAGGGATTTCGCAGGACGAGGATGGTCACCACACCGACCGAGAGCACAACCAGCTGGACGATCTGGACCAGGCTATCCCCCGCAAATGATTGGACGGCGCGCACATCTTCGATGCAGCGGTTGATCAACTGGCCGGTGGTGGTGTGGTCGTGAAAGGTGAAAGGCAAGTACTGGATGCGGTCGTACATGGCATTACGCAGGTCGTACCCAACATAATCCCCAATCCATTCGGTCAGGTAACGCTGGCCCAGGTTCAGGACAGCCGTGCCTGCACCGATGCCGACCAGCAGCAACGCCGAACGGATCAGGAATCCGGTTTCCCCGGCTTTTAGACCCTCGTCGATCACATTCTGAAGGATTTGCGGCACCACCAGCGCGAGGCCGGTCACACTCAACAGGAAGGTGATGTTGAACAGGATTTGCCAGGTGTAGGGTTTGAGGTAGAGACGAAGTTTGAAGAGATGATTCATGAAGAATAGAATTGAGAGAAGAGAGAAGACCCTTCGGCTTCGTGAAGAGCGCTCCGCTCATCCCGATAAGTCCGCGGGGCAAATGGCGGGGGAAGGGGAATCACGATTTTTCAAAAGCTATACGCAGGATTTCCAACCCCTGCAGGAGCAACCCGGTTTCTTCCGCAGAGAGGCGGGCAAAACGAGTGGATAACCAGGCTTCGGCTTCAGCATATATGAGATCCATCACACGCTGGCCCTCTTCCGTAAGCGCCAGCGGGAGGTTGCGGCGGTCCTGCTGGTTCTGGCTACGGGTGACCAGGCCCCGGCGCACCAACGAGTCGACCGCCTTGCTGACCGCGCTGCGGCTGGTCTGGCTGATCTCGGCCAGGGCACTGACGGAGGCGCTGCCGTTGCAGATCCGCCGCAGCACCTGGAATTGCTCCTCGGTCATCTTAAATTTCTCGACAGCATTGTGGCGAATCTGGCTGCGGGTCTGCCGCCAGGCCGGCGGGACGCTTTCCCAGAATTTGTCGATCAAAACCGGGCTGGAGGGCTGGATGGACATATTTACCTCAAACTGGTTGCAAGGGCAAATAGTTGAGAGGAGAAACCATTATACCCTCAATAGGCGAACTGGGTCGGAATATCATATTTGATGACCAAAAATATTAGCTGGTCCGGGTTTCGTGCTATACTAAAACACCGTGGAAAATCTCACTAATTGCTCACCGTACAAGTTACCCGGGTTCATTCCCATCGAACTAAAGGATAGGCATGAAAACTCAACCGCACCAGCCTCAATGAGCTGCCGCGCGTTACCGCCGTCGACCAGCAGGACGCGCCCGAGCTGCGCACCCTTACCGCGGTGGAGTAAGCTTTTAGGGAGAATTCTCATCAAAGCTGAAAATATTGGGAATTTGCATGCCGCACTTTGACGTAATCGCCTTTGATGCCGACGATACACTCTGGCATAACGAACGCCTGTATTTGCAAACCCAGGCCGGGCTGGTTGATCTGTTGGCGCCATATGGAATTGACAGGCCCACCATTGAAGAACGTCTCTCCCAGACCGAGAGTAATAATATCCGGGTCTTCGGATACGGGATCAAATCCTTTACCCTCTCGATGATCGAGACGGCAGTTGCACTGACCGGGGGCAGCCTCTCCGGGAAAAACGTGCTGTCCATTATCAACCTGAGCAGGGCCCAACTAAACGCACCCGTTGAGCTGCTCGAGCATGTTCTGGAGGCCGTCTCCCACCTGGCGGCCCGCCATCCGCTGATGCTGATCACCAAGGGCGATCTGCTTGACCAGGAAAACAAGCTGGCCCGCTCCGGGCTGGCAGAATACTTCCGGGATATCGAAGTGGTCAGCGATAAAACCCCGCAGAGCTACGCGGCGTTGTTCAGGAACCACGACCTTGATCCGGTGCACGTGCTGATGGTGGGCGACTCAATGCGCTCCGACATCCTGCCGGTGCTGGAACTGTGCGGTTGCGCCGTCTATATCCCCTATCCGGGCACCTGGCTGCATGAGGCCGCCGCAGCGCCCGCCCCCGGCACGCCCGGCTTTTACCAATTGGAGCAACTCAACCAATTGCCAAACTTGCTTGACCAGTTGGAAGAGCAGGGCTGATTACAAGTCAACTGCTTATATCAGGAACAATTCTTCACCATGAACGACATTAAGGAGAAAATATTTTCTTTTCCTTCAAGTTACTTCGTGACCTTCGTGATAAATTTCTTTATTAAAAACAAAATAAAGGCGGATGGGAAACACCCATCCGCCGGATTGCACAACTTATAAGCAGAGGAAAGAGTTGGTAAGGCCACCGTTCGTCGTGGGGGACGTCTGGCCTGGACGAAAGAACCTGTCCCCGGCCAAGCTCGGTTTTACCCGGTCTTTCCTCCTATGGATATTCCTGCAAGTTCTGCGATCGGAACCTCCTTTCTAGACCGTAGTGGTCTCTCATGCTTATCATACAACGGAATAGGTCAGAATTACATTAGAGTTTGCAATCAATACTGTAAAGGCTTGTCCAGACAGAGCTGGGGTCAGTGGATGCTTCTTTCTGGAGCCAGGCTCCTTTCCCGCTCTGCCAGCCAGGAGTAGATTAGCTACAGATTCTGCTTCGAAGTCCGTTGACGCAACCTCGGCGGCGTGTTAGAATGTCCCGCGCTGGGCGTGTAGCTCAATGGTAGAGCAGCGGCCTTTTAAGCCGTTGGTTAAGAGTTCGAGCCTCTTCACGCTCACTAGATGTATACAAGGATGTTACCCCGCCTTTACTCTCATATATAGTGTTTAGTTTTTTGCCTATACAACCAAAATCTGTATAGGCCGTTGTTTTATATTCCAACAGATCGCCTACCATTTCGCTACATGCTCACACCCTCCTTGTCAACCATTCATGCACCAAAGCCATAAAAAAGTATAATATAAAAAACTGCTCGCTTGCAAATACCGATTGCTGATCGGCTATTACCCCTTTTCCTTTTGCTGGCAATGAATAGGATCGTGTGAATGGATGATACAACTGGATTTTAGATCAACAATGAACCTTTTAGCATTGGTCCAGACATACCAGAGATATTGAACGCATAGAACAGAGAAAATTAAGAAAAAATGATGGAAACCTTTTATAATTATTTCATGCTTTCATTTAGTGGGATAATCACGCATAAATGCACCATAGGGAAAGGTAAGACAATTGAATAGGGATTAGGAAATGAAATTGCAAGGACACAATTCTCAAATAAAATACGCCAATATCTTTATCTCTTATGGAATACTTGCGGAAACTTTAACGATTCTATTCACCCCACCATTTGTTGTTTCCTGCCCGTCTGCGGATCATAATTTTACTTTAGCCGGTATCCTACGACTTTATAGGCATCGCCTTACTCTCTCTCTTGGGGGATTCTTTCGTTTGTGAATGGTTTCATTCTAATGACTATGAGGAATTGAGTGACAATGAGTCAACAAATATTGGCTTTCTTTCATATAAAAAAACCAATTGGGAAATATTCAATTAAGAAAATTGTTTGGGGAAGTATTATTGTTGTATTTTTTGTGTCTATATTTGTTTTCTTAATACTTCAGGCAATAAAATTAGCCTCTTCCTACCCGCCTGATCAATGGGAAATTGGTGATTGGCTAATAAATTATCAAGGGGGTTTTATTCGCCGAGGATTGATAGGGGAAATTTGTCTGAGAGTATCCCAAATACTCGGAATTAATATTGTTATTCTAGTCTTAGTAATTCAAGTTTTCTTTTACCTGATATTCCTTGCTACTACCTGCCGGTTGGCAATGAAAAGCACTTTCTCGCCGCTGAATGCTGCTCTTATATTTTCACCCGCGTTTATCCTTTTCCCTGTTCTTGATCCCCAAGGAGGATTCAGAAAAGAGATTTTATTATTTGCTCTTCTAGCTACCTTATGCATCTATTTGGCAACAACTGATAAAAAAATCGGCAAGGGTTTGCCAATATTCATAGGATTAGCTTCTACCATTATCGTCTTGAGTCACGAAATATTGGCCGTATATTTACCCTACATACTCTGCGCTTTTATCATATACGATAAAGGACTGGGCGTTCTTTCAAGAAAAATTCTTTTATCTTTATTACCTGCAGTAGCAATTACCATTTTAATGGTTTTATTTAGTATTGGTACCGAGCAAGTTGTTATTAATATATGTAACTCCTTAAAAACAAATGCCCCTGTGGACTGCTTTCGCAGTGGTGCAATTTTTTGGATTGGACAAGATACGTCATTTGCTTATAAATATGTTCTTGAGCGTATCAAAGTAAATACTCTACTGACGTATGGATATTTAGCTGTTCTTGCATTTATGCCATTAGTTATTTTGCAATTTACTCGCCAATTCTCTAGATTTTTTGAAAATAAGGGGATGCGGTTTTGGCTGACCATTTGTATTGCTTCCTCAATAATCGGAAGCCTTCCTTTATTCTGGATTGGTATTGATTACGGGCGATTTATATTTATTCATGTAACATGTTTATCGTTGCTGGCGCTTATGATTATAAGCGAGAGTAGTGATATACCTCAACGCCTTAACTTTGGACAATTATTTGCCTGGGTTTTAAGTCTTTTATTCATCACAGGTTGGCGTCTGATGCATTATGATGCGTCTTTTAAAAATGCATTCCCTTTTTTAGAGTATTTTGTATCCTTCTTCAAGCACTAGTCTCTTCCACTGATAATCAACTTTCATGCAAACGATTTAACAACAGGCTCATTATCTTTGCCGTCTTCTTGTTTTAATAGAAAAGATTTTCCGATTCTGGGGAATGTCACTTGATCCGGCTAATCAACCTTTTTTTATCAGATTTCAATAAAACCAAAAATCCAAAGAGAGAGGGTATTCCCGCCCACAAAAATATTGTAGGGCGTGCCACTACTCGCATGCCCTTTTAGTCGCAACATTTACTTCGAGAATTATTGAAATATCATGACCGCTAAACTTGGCCCAGCATTAACGATTTGGCAAATAGCGCGGGAAAATTTTTTTCAGTGGTGAGTTCTACGTAAATCACCCGGTGGGCAACGGACACAGCCTGTTTTCGTTTTTCAGTCGACAGCAGTGCCAGCCTGGCCCCCGTTCCGGCTGCATTGCCCACCTGAACGAAGCGTTCTTTTTCCAAGCGCGGGAACATCCCGATATCGATTCCACTTTGCACATCCAGATACGTGCCAAATGCCCCCGCAATGAAGACAGCCTCGATCTCCTGCTCTTGTACACCCGCCTTTTGCAGTAAGAGGTTTACGCCTGTCCGCATGGCGCCTTTGGCGAGTTGGATTTCGTTGATATCGCTGCGACTGAAGGTGATCTCTGCACCATGATTTTCTTCCGCGGATATCACTATGAATTCCGCTCCACGACTGCCGGGTCGGACACGCGGATTGTTCCCGGAATCATCCAGTGCGCCGCGTGAATTGATCATCCCAGCTTTGTGCATTTGGGCGACCAGATCCAATATACCTGACCCGCACAGTCCCACTGCTGGTTGATTGTCGATCGTTTGGAGCAGGATCTGCCCATCCCGGATGAGAACTTTTTCGATTGCACCCGGACCGGCGCGCATTCCATGCCGGATGTGCGCCCCTTCAAAAGCGGGACCGGAGGCCGTGGAACAGGCATAGTGTTTCCCGTTCGCGATCAGGCTAATCTCGGTGTTGGT